>TARA_R110002051_G_scaffold91668_6_pt1 | contig 12601 bp, 2 predicted proteins | sample TARA_R110002051 | Tara Oceans TARA_R110002051 (sample SAMEA4397023) | marine metagenome | biome: Polar Biome; feature: [MES] marine water layer (ENVO:01000295) within the mesopelagic zone...; material: water (ENVO:00002006), including particulate matter (ENVO:01000060) such as......
CATCGTCACCGAGCAGGGGTTGGCCGACCTGCGCGGCCTGTCGCCGAAACAGCGGGCGGAGGTGATCATCGCCAACTGCGCCCATCCGGACTTCCGCCCGCAACTGGCCGACTATTACCGGCGCGCGCGCGATGGCTCCTACGGCCAGCAGACGCCGATGCTGCTGGCCGAGGCCCTGTCCTGGCATCAGAGATTCATCGACACGGGCTCGATGCGCGGCTGACCCCCCGCCGGGGTCAGGCGTCGAGGCGGCGCTCGCCGGGATCGGTCTCGGCCTGCAGCCCCATGCGCACCAGGGCGGACAGGCTGTCCGTCTCGGTCTTGACCATGATCTTGGCCCTGAACACCTCGACTGTGCGCGGGCTGATCTCGAGGTCCTGGGCGATCTCCTTGTTCGACTGACCGCGGATCAGACCGTCGAACACCTGGCTTTCCCGTGGCGTCAGACGGGCCAGGCGCTCCAGGGTCGCGGCGCGGGACTGGCGTTCGGCATTGACGTCGAGGAGCCGACGCAGACACCCCTTGACCGACTGGACCAACTGCACCGGATCGACCGGTTTCTCGATGAAGTCGACCACTCCGGCCTTCATCAGCCGCACGGCAACGGGCACATCGGCGTGGCCGGTGACCACCACGACCGGCCAGACGGGGCCACGCAGATCCATCACCCGACGGATCAACTCACTGCCGTCAATGCCGGGCATGCGCAGGTCGGTGACGACGCAGGCCATGGCGTCGTCAGGCAGGCGATCAAAAAAGTCGGCCCCACTGTCAAAGCCGCGCGCCTGCAGCCCTTCACCGCGAAACAGGACGATCAGGGAATCGCGGACACCCGGGTCATCGTCGATGACAAAGACAGACGGCATCATGTCCGCACTCCGCTTTCGGCGACCCGCGCCAGGCTGAAATGGACGCCGGCCCCACCGGACCCGACCGGCCGGACCGCGAGGTGGCTGCTGTGATTCCTGAGAATGGTCCGGGTCACTGACAGGCCGAGACCGCGGCCATCGAGGGCATTGTCCATCGACGGATGCAGGGTCAGGCTCCAAGCCTCCGGCGTGATCCCCGGGCCCGTGTCCTCGATCGCGATCTGATACTGGTCAGTGGAAATGGACCGCCCCCTGATGATCACCCGCCCGCCCCGTCCGGCGACGGATTCGATCGCGTTGCGGACGAGGTTTAGCATCGCCTGCTGAATCTGGATACCGTCGGCCAGAACCTGATCTCCATGCGGATCAATCCGCACGGCGACCGCCACACCGGCCGCAGCCCCCATCTCCGTCACGATCGGCGTCAGCGCCCGGACCAGATCCGAGACCCGTTCGGGTCGCCGCTCGCCCGCCTTTGGAATCAATCGCCTGCGCATCTCGGACAGGGTCTGGCTGGCGCGCAACAGCTGTGATCGGGCGCGATCGAGAGTTGCCCCGGGGTCGACACCGCCGGTCCGCTCCAATTGGGTCTGGCCGGCATGGAGGTAGGTCGCCGCCGCCGTCATGGGCTGGGTCAGCTCGTGGGAGAGGATGGCCGTCATTTCGCCGATGACATTGGCTCGCCAGCGTCGCTCCAGTCGGGCCGTCAGCCGCGAGGTCGGCGCGGCGCGCACCTCCCCGGCTATCGCGGCCAGCAGCAGGGCGACGGCCACCAGCAGCAGGCCCGTGATCATGCTCTCGACCGCGGCGGTCCCGGGCAGGATCAGCCAGGCCGCGAGGTTCGCCAGACCGACGGCCACCAGGACGAGCCCGGGTCCGGGAAGGGCGGCGGGAACGAGGGCCAGTCCGACCAGCGGAATCAGCCAGACCCGCTCACCGGCCCCCGGCAACAGACGGAGGGCCAGGGCCAGCCCCAGGGCCGCGAGCGCCAGACAGAGTCCGATCCATCGTCGATTGAACAGATCCTGGCCGGGCAGGCGGGCGAACATCGTCATCCGCCGAGTTTTCGGCAGTCTGGCCGATAGCACAAGGGGCAGGCCAGCGGCATTTGCCGGCCGGGCCCTGTCCCGCGAGCGCGATCACGGCATCGGCGGAATCGCGGCGCGATTCCGCCTTAACCGGTCAGGGCCTAGAACGGCATCTTCAGATTGATGCCGGCGGTGTGATTGTGAACGCTGTCGCTGAGCTCGGCGGTGTAGCCGAGCCGGACCTCCAGGCCGCTGGCCCGCGCAACCCGCAGTTCGGCCGCCAGGCGCAGAGCCTGGTCGTCGAGGGCGGTGGCGATCTGCGCCGGGTCGGCGGCCGGGTTGGACCCCAGCAACCGCATCGGCAGCACCAGCTGCTCGTCCGAACGGAACACCTGGCCGACGGTGAAGGTCACCGCCGCATAGCCGCGCGCATCGTCCTGCATCGTCGCTCCGACGCCCAGCTCCGGCGTGATCGACCCGATATACTGGGTCTCCTCCAGCACCTCGACCCCCAGGCCGTCCAGACCGGTCTCGGTCAGACCGGCATGGCGCAGGGCCGTATAGGTGGCGGTCAGGGCCGGACGCAGGAACAGGGCCTCGTGGGTAAAGACCCGGGCCGCATGGGCCTCGATCTGCAGATAGCCGGTCTCGGGGCTGGAGCTGCCAACGCCCGGCTGGAACACATTGAGCTGACGCTCGCTCTCCAGCCACTGCCAGCCGCCGCTCAGCGACACTCCGACATCGTCGCCGGCCGGGCCGGCGCGACGCACCCCCAGGCCGGCGTGGACGCCGTCACCCTCGGTATGGGCGCGGTCACCGTCGACGTGCAGCCGGTCCAGACGATCATAGCCGACCGCCCCGGCCAGCGACCAGCGCGAGTCCAGGCGGTGTTCAAACCCGCCGCGGAACTGCATGGTCTGGCCCTCGACGCCATAGTTCTCGAAATCGCCGGTCCGATCGGTCGAGGCGGTCTCGACCCGGGCCCATGCGCAGTTGTCCTCAAGCCGCGAGACCCGGCCCGGGCAGCTGAACAGCTGCTGCGAGAAGTCCTCGGCCGCGACCAGCTGGCGATAGGTCGGGGCCACGTGCGGCTCCGGGTTCAGCTGGTCGAAGATCGCCGCATAGGTGTCTTCCTCGCCCGCCTGCAGATTGCCGATCAGGGCCATCAGCCGGCCGATCCCGCCCGAGCCGCCGACCGAAATCGCCGAGTCCATATGACCGCCCAGCGAGCGCTCATTGGCATTAAGGAAGGGCTGGCCGAAGTCGGTGGCGATGGTCAGCTGGATGCCGATGTCATTGGCGATGATGCCGAAATCGATGGCCAGGGTGTCGTCGATCTCCAGGCCGTTGTCGACCGCCGTGCCCGCCGTGGCGAACAGGGTGTAGGGATCGCTGTTCTCCAGCCAGGTCAGGATCACCTGGCCGGTGCCGTCAACGGTGGTGTTGCCGCTGACGTTGACCACATCCGAGGCATAGGGACCGAAGGCCACATCGAACACCAGATTGCCGTCGGCCGTCTGCAGATAGTGGCCGTCCAGATCCACCGTATTGGTGACCCGGGCCCCGTACAGCAGGTTGGTCTGCGGGCTGCCGTCGTCGTCGAGGTTGCCGAACACGTCGCCATTGGCCAGGTCGAGCGGGAAGCGCGGGGCCGACAGGCCCATGACGAAATTCCCCGCATTGGAGAAGGTCGCCGCCACCACCGGCAGCGGTGCGGCCAGCGGTCCCGGACCGGCGGCCAGGGCCGGCAGGACCTCGGGCTGGTTGCCGCCCTTGGCCGTGCCGCCCTCGGCCGGCAGGACCTGGGGTCCGTCGATGACCCCGGCCATGGCCGGGATTACCTCGGCGGATCCACCCTTGCCGGCCGGAGCCAGCGGGGCCGGCGGGGCGACCGGATCGCGCAGGTCGATGGTGTTGAAGGCGATGAAGGTCGCGCCGGTCTCGTTGTTGAAGGCATTGCTGCCCGCGCCGAGATCGATATTGCCGACCACCGTGCCGGTGTTGACCACCGTGTCATTGCCACCCGTGGCATTGACGGCCAGGCCCGACACCGCCGAGACCGAGCCCGAGGTGACCAGCCGGTTGTTCAGCCCGCCGTCGAACATCACCCCCATGCCCGCGCCACTGCCGCCGCGTACGGCACCGGTGACGAAGGTGGAGATATCGCCCGCGCCGTCGCGCCCCAGGCTCTGGGCCAGGACGCCGGTCGAGCCCGCCTCGGCGGCATGGATGTCGCCGGTGACGGTCAGGGTGACCGCCCCGCCGCGCCCGGCCCCGCCGGCGGTGCCGGCAAAGGCCCCGTCGACCCAGCCACCGCCGCCGCCCAGGGACTGGGCGACCAGGCCATAGGTGGCCGTTCCCGCGACCACGATGTTCCCGGTCTGGGTGAAGCTGATCGCCCCGCCGTTGCCGGTGTTCTGGTTCGACAGGGAGATGTTGCGGATCGACGTCGTCGTGACGACCGACCCGCCGCCGCCGCCGATCGACTGCAACAGGACACCGTGCGAGCGGATGCCCGCCGTTTCAATCCCGCCGACATTGGTCAGGGTGATCGCACCGCCGTTGCCGGACGCGCCGGCGCTGCCGCCCAGGGTCGCATCGAGGGCCGAGGTTCCCGATGAGCGGACATCACCGCCGCCGGCCCCGATCGACTGGGCCAGCAGACCGATCGCCCGGTCACCGGCCGTGACGATGCCGCCGCTGAAGCTGCCGCTGACCGCGCCGGCCCCCAACTGGGTGCCGCCCGCCGAACCGAGGCTGGTGTAGGTGAAGCTGCCAAGCGATCCGTCGCCGCTCACGGCCAGACCAACCGATCCCCCGCCGCCGCCGATGCTCTGCAGGTGGACGCCGGGCGACAGGTCGCCGATGGTCATCACCGCGCCGGTCTGGTCGCGGTGGACCGTGCCGCCGGTCTCATTGGTGCCGTTGGTGCCGCCGAGGGTCAGGTTCACCGTCCCGAGCAGGGAGCCGGTGGGGGCCAACACGCCAATGTTCGACCGCCCGCCGCCGCCGCCGATCGACTGCATCAGAACGCCCGGCGAATTGGTGCCGGTGGTCAGGATACTGCCGGAATGGGCGGTGCTGAGCGCAGCCCCGTGGTTGTTGACGCCGTTGACGCCCCCCAGGGCGAAGTCAAGATCAACCGGCGCAGCCGGGGCAAACATCGGACCGGCGGGCAGGGCCGACAGGGCTCCCGGCACGGGGGCCGGGGTCGGCGTCTCGACGCCCAGGGTCAGCAGCACGTCGGCCGTGCCGCCGCCGCCGCCGATCGACTGGGCCACCGCACCGGCCCCGTTGTTACCGGCCGCGCCGAAGGTGCCCGAGGAGTTTACCGTCACCTGGCCGCCGCTCATGTCGGAGACCGACTCACCGCCGAGACGGGCGCTGACCAGCGGATCCGTCGACGGACCACTGGCCGGAGGCGCGAACGGCCGGCCCGGGGCCGAGATGATGCCGTCGAAATCGAAGGTCAGCGAGCCGCCGCCCCCGTTGATGCTCTCGGCCTTGATCGCCTGGGAGCCGTCGCCGAGAACGGTGATGTCACCCGAATGGTTGACGACCACCTCGCCGCCGAGGCCGCCGTTGCCGCTGCTGACCGCGCCGACGATGGCCGAAATGGCGTTGGAGGCCACGGCCGTAACGATATTGCCGCTGGCCGAGATACCCATATTGGCATTGCCGCCGCCGCCGCCGATCGACTGCGCCACAATCCCGTGCGCCCGCACCCCGTGTGTCAGGATATTGCCGGTATTGTCGACGGTGACCGTATTGGCGTTGCCGCCGTCGCCGCCCGCGCCGCCGACCGAGATCAGCGGCGTATTGGTCGCCGCGCCGATCAGCAGGCTGCCCGCCAGGGACAGGCCGCCGTTGCCGCCGCCGCCGCCGATGCTCTGGGCGAGGATGCCGTGCGCCCCGGACCCGACGGTTTCAATGACACCGCCGTTGATCACATGGACCGTACCGGCCTGGTTGGCCGCGCCGCCGGCACCGCCGATGTTGAGGCCGAAGGTGCCGCTGTCGCTGCCGCTGGACATGGCGGTCAGTGAAATCACCGAACTGCCGTTGCCGCCGCCGCCGGACAGACTCTGGGCCAGGATACCGTAGGCATCCGCCCCGGTGGTCAGGATCGTGCCCGAATTGGCCGCCGCCGTCGTGCGGTTGGTGACAGTGACGTCGCCCGAGGTGCCGCCGGTGCCGCCGGATCCGCCGATATTGACGATGAATCGGCCGGTGGTGTTGCCCGCACCCGCCGCGCCGCCGATCGCGTCGACGACGAGACCGCCGTTGCCGCCGCCGCCGCCGATGCTGTTGGCGCTGATGCCCGCGGATTCCCGACCGGTGGTGACGATCAGGCCTTCGTTGATGACATCGACATTGCGACCCGCCCCGGCGCTGGCTCCCGAGCCGCCGACGCGGAACTCGGCCGACATGTTGTCGCCGCTGCCCTGGGCGCGGAGGCCGATGACCATGCCGCCGTCGCCGCCGCCGCCGCCGATGCTCTGGGCGCGGATGCCGAACGAGCGCTCGCCCGTGGTGGCGATGGCGCCGCGGTTGGTGACGTCGACGGCCTGGCCGGACGAACCATTGCCGCCGCTGCCGCCGACATTGACCGCCAGATTGCTGGAGCCGTTGGACGCCGCGCCGCCGACCTGGAAGGCCAGCAGGGCCGAATAGCCGCCGACGCCGCCGCCACCGCCGATGCTCTGGGCGAAGATGCCGTCAGAGGCGTCGCCTTCAGTGACCAGGGTCCCGTTCGAAACAACCGTGACCACACCGGAGTCGTTGCCGGTGCCGCCGTCGCCACCGACGCCGACCGTGAACGAGCCGGACTGGCGGATCAGGGTATTCATGGCCGAGCCGCCGACACCGCCGCCGCCGCCCGTGCTCTGGGCGTGGATGGCGTGGGAGCTGTTGCCCCCGGTCACCACATCGGCCGACGAGGTGATGTCGACCGCGCCGGCGGTCGCGCCGGTGCCGCCCGTCAGACCCACGGCGACCGAGCCCTGGTAGCCGCGTTCGCTGGTGCCGGTGCCGGAGGCGCTGGTGACCCCGACCGAGGTGGAGCCGCTGGTGCCGCCGCCGCCGCCGACGCTCTGGCCGAGGATGCCGGTGGACCGGTCTCCCAACGTGCCGATATAGCCGTCGGCATTGATGCTGACGTCGCCGCCGGTGCCGCCGGTGCCGCCCTCGCGACCGATGGCGATGTTCAGGCCGCGCGAGGACCCCAGGCCCATGGCCATGCTGAGGGCGACGCTGCCGCCGCCGCCGCCGAGACTCTGGGCGGTCAGGCCGGCGGAATCGTCACCTTCGGTCAGGATGGTGCCGACATGATCGACCGTGACCAGACCGGCATTGCCGGCCGCGCCGGTCGCGCCCCCGACCGCCAGGTTCAGGGCCGAGGCCCCTTTGACGTAGCCGAGGCCGACGTTGAAATTGGCGTTGCCGCCGCCGCCGCCGATGCTCTGGGCCAGCAGGCCGCCGCTGCTGTCGCCGTCGGTGACGATGTCGCCGTGATGCCTGACCGTGACCGTGGTGCCGACGCCGGCGCCGGCACCGCTGCCGCCGACGGCGATGATGGCCGAAACGGGATTGTCGTCGCCGGCATTGGTACCGGCCAGGACCAGATTGACCCCGGCGTTGCCGCCGCCGCCGCCGACGCTCTGCGCCAGCAGGCCGACACCCTCATTGCCGTAGGTGCGGATCAGGCGATGGTCGACGACCTCGCCCGCGCCGTTGTCGACATAGCCGCGGGTGACGGTGACGTCATTGGCGTTGCCGCCCGAGCCACCCGAACCGCCGACGCCGACGGCGATGGGGCTGCCGCTGCGGGCGATCGCCCCGGTGATGTTGACCCCGCCCTGGCCGCCGCCGCCGCCGATGCTCTGGGCGATGATGCCGGCCGTGGAGGTTGCGCGATGCCGGGAATCCAGCGGCGAGGCCCCGTCAGGGATCGGGGTGCTGGTGCGGGCGTAGATATCGCCCGTGCTGTTCAGGGTGACGACACCCGCATCGGCCCCGGTCCCGCCGGAACCGCCGATGCCGATGGCGACGCCGAAGCCGTCCGAGCCGCCAAGCGCCAGATTGCCCGAGACGTTCAGGCCGCCGGATCCGCCGCCGCCGGCCACACTCTGGACCAGCAGGCCGACCGACCCCTCGCCCTCGACCGAGACCTGGCCATTGTGGCTGACGGTGACGTTACCACTGGCGTTGCCCGCCCCGCCGAAGCCGCCGAGACCGAAGACCAGCGAGGAATCGTTGCCGGTATTGGCCGTACCGGCGGCATTGATGCCGGCCGAGACATTGATACCGCCGTGACCGCCGCCGCCGCCGACGCTCTGCGCCAGCAGGCCGCGCGACAGATTGCCGGCCGCGAACAGGTCGGCGTGGATGTTAGCCGTGACCGCGCGACCCAGGCCGCCGTCACCGCCGAAGCCGCCGATGCCGGCGACCAGGTTGCCGTTGGTCGAGATGCCGCCCGAGACATTGATGCCGCCGACGCCGCCGCCGCCACCGACCGACTGGACGATGACCGCCGAGCGTTCGTCACCGATGCCCTGGACCTGGACGTGGTTGATCAGGCTGCCGAGCGTCAGATGCGCGGTGCCGGCGTCGCCGCCGCTGCCACCGAAGCCGCCGATGCCGAGGGCCACGGCGCGGCCGGAATCGCCGCCGATGGCCAGCTGGCCCGTCACATTCAGGCCGCCGACACCGCCGCCGCCGCCCTGGCTCTGGACCACGACGCCGTTGGAGCCGCCCAGCCGCTGCCGGCCGGATCCGGGAATGAGGACGTCGACTTCATTCAGCCCGCCGGCGCCGCCGCCGAAGACCGGCCCCAGATCGATCGTGACCACGATGTCGTCGACGGTCACGTCGCTGGCCAGACCGCTGGCGAGGACATGGCCCTGGATATTGGCCCTGACCGCGCCGGAATCGCCGCCGTCGCCACCGAAGCCGCCGAGGCCGAAGCCGAGGCTGGCCCCGGAATCGAGCGTCGCCGAAACGCCGGCCGAAATGTTGATGCCGCCGTTGCCGCCGCCGCCGCCCAGACTCTGGGCGGTGACCCCGTCCGAGCCGGCCCCGAGGGTGACGGTGTTTCCGGTGCGGTTCAGGACAACCTCACCCGCCGTCGAGGCTCCGGTACCACCGAAACCGCCGATACCGACCGAGCCGGCCGCGCCGTTGCCGAGGCCCAGTTGCACCGCAGCCGAGACATTGAGACCGCCGTTGCCGCCGCCGCCGGCCTGGCTCTGGGCCAGGACGCCGCCGGCATTGGCACCATGGGTGGTGTAATTGCCGTTGACCACGCCGAAGACACTGCCCGAGGCACCGCCCGCGCCGCCGAAGCCGCCGATGCCGATCCCGACGGACCCGCCGCCGTCCACCGTCGCGGCCAGTGTGCCGGTCACGTTCAAGGCCCCGTTGCCGCCGCCGCCGCCCAGGCTCTGCAGCACGGCCCCGAAGGAATCGGCCCCGTAGGTCACGACGTGGCCGGTCAGAAAGCCGTCGACCCGACGGCCGATACCGCCGTCGCCGCCGAAGCCGCCCAGGCCGAAGCCGACCGCGCCACCCGCGCCGCCCGCCAGGCTGACCGCACCCGTGACGTTGATCCCGCCGTTGCCGCCGCCGCCGCCCAGGCTCTGCAGCAGCAGGCCGTGGGCCTGGTCACCGAGGGTCTGGATTGAACCGTTGAAGGTGGCGTTGACGGTCGAGGCGTCACCACCACCGCCGGCGAAGCCGCCGATGCCGACCGCCAGGGTACCGGTGGTGCCGCCGCCGATGCTGAGGCCGCCCGCGACATTGATGGCCCCGTTGCCGCCGCCACCGCCGAGGCTCTGGAAGGTCACGGCTGACGAGCCGTGGCCGGTGATGAGGTCCGGCCCGCCGACGACCGGAGTCAGGGTGCCGGTCCAGATGTCCGAGGTGACATTGCCGACGACCGCGCCGGCATTGCCGCCGTCGCCGCCGAAGCCACCGACGCCGACCATCAGATTGCCGGAGGTGCTGGTCGAGCCGGAAATGCCCGCCGTGACATTGACGCCGCCGTTGCCGCCGCCGCCGCCCAGGCTCTGGACGAAGATGGCCGAGGAACTGTTGCCCGTGGTGACGACGTCGCCATTGAGGAAGGCCGAGGCCACGACGTCCAGCGGATTGACGCCGGAGTTGCCGCCGTCACCGCCGAAGCCGCCGACACCGACACCGATATTGGCTGCGGCGCTGGACGAGACCGACAGGGCCCCGGTCACATTGACCGCGCCGCTGCCGCCGCCACCGGCGACCGATTGCACGACGATGCCACTGGCGTTGTCGCCGGTCGTGGCGACGGCCAGCAGGGTGTTGCCGGTATCCACCACACCCTGGTTGAGATTCAGCGTCGCGGCCAGCGAGTCACCGCCACCGCCGCCGGATCCACCGACGCCCACGCCGATGGTGCCCGCCGCCGAGGTCGACAGGGCCACATTGCCGGTGACATTGACGCCACCGCCGCCACCGCCGCCGCCGACGCTCTGGACGATGATGCCGTCACTGTTGAGGCCCGCAGTCCGGGTCGTACCGGTGACGGTCAGGGTGGCGTTCGCGGCATCGCCGCCCAGGCCGCCGTTACCGCCGACGCCGACGCCGATGGCCCCCGAGGTGCCGCCGCTGACCGACAGGCCGGCGCTGACATTCAGCCCGCCGCCGCCGCCGCCGCCGCCCACGCTCTGGGCGACGATACCGTCGGAATCGGCACCGCCCGTGGTGACATCACCGATGAGGCCCGCTGTGACCTGGCCGCCGTCACCGCCGCCGCCGCCGGCCCCGCCGACACCGACAGAGATGCCCAGACTGCCCGCGCCGAGCCCCGCCGCGATATTGCCGGACACATTCATGCCCCCGGAGCCGCCGCCGCCACCGACGCTCTGCGCCAGGAAGCCGCCGGCCTGCTCGCCACGGGTGATGATGTCACGGGCCGAGGCGATGACGGTACCGCCGGCACCGCCGGTATCCCCCGAGCCGCCGACGCCGATCGAGGCGGCCACGCCGACCTGGCCGCCGCCGCCGATACTGCCGGAGATGTTGAAGCCGCCGCTGCCGCCGCCGCCGCCGACCGACTGGACGGTCACACCGGTGGACCGGTCGCCGGTCGTGTCGACCGCGCCGCCGATATGGCCGGTCGCGAAGCCGCCGGCCCCGCCGGCCCCGCCGCTGCCGCCGACCCCGACCGCGGCCCCGGCCCCGCCCACGCCGCCGATGCCGACCGCGCCCGAGACGTTGAAGCCGCCGTTGCCGCCACCGCCGCCGACCGACTGGATCACGGCCCCGCGGGCGTCATTCTCGACCGTGCGGATCGCACCGTCGAAGGTCGCATCGACCGTTCCGCCGAGACCGCCGGCCCCGCCGGATCCGCCGACGCCGACGGCGACAGCCAGACTGCCCGTGGGTGCCCCGGCCACGCTGGCCGAGACGGTGAAGCCGCCGCTGCCGCCACCACCGCCGACCGACTGGGCCAGCAGGCCCGTCGAGAACTGCCCCTCGGTGACGATCGAGCCGCCGGCATCCATGGTGACCAGGCCGCCGGCACCGCCGCCCGCGCCCGAGCCGCCGACCGCGGCCGACAGGGAGGCAGCCCCGGGACCGCCCGCGATGGCCACCGACACGCCGAAGCCGCCGGCACCGCCGCCACCACCGACCGACTGGATCAGCATGCCTTCGGAATAGTCACCGCCCGTATGGACGGCCACGTCGCCATTGACATTGACCTCGCCGCCGGTGCCGCCACCGGCTCCCGAGCCGCCGACGGCGACACTGACCGCGCCGCCGAAGCCGATCGAGGTCTGGACGGCAAAGCCGCCACTGCCTCCACCGCCGCCGACCGACTGCGCATAGACGCCGCGCGACCGTTCACCGGTGGTCTCGATCGAGGCGAGGACGGAGGTCGGAACGCCACCGATGTCGACGATGCGATCAAAGAAGTTGAGATTGACCTGACCGCCGTTGCCACCGGCGTCGCCGGCCCCGCCGATGGCCACACCGGCGAAGGCGCTGACCGATACGCTGGCCCCGCCGTTACCGCCGCCACCGCCGACCGACTGGGCAAACAGGCCGTGGGAATCATTCCCACCGGTCGTCAGATTATTGAAATTATTGACTGTTACGACGCCGGCATTGCCGCCGCCGCCGCCGTCGCCGCCGATGGTCAGGAAGACCCCGCCGGTCGTACCGCCGTCACCGCCGCCGCCGCCGATCGACTGGGCCTGGATGGCGCTGGCGATGTTCAGGGCGGTCGAGATGATGCCGTGGTTGTTGACGGTCACCGTGCCGCCGAAGCTCGCAGCCGCGCCGTCGCCGCCGAGGGCAACCAGGCCGCCGCTGTCGCCGCCGGACCCGCCGCCGCCGCCGACCGACTGGGCGAAGATACCCCGGGCGAAACTGCCGCCGGTGCTGATCGACCCGTAGTTGGTCACCGTCACCGTATTGCCGTTGCCGCCGGCACCACCGGTCCCGCCGAGGGCGACCACACCGCCGCTGGTGGAGCCCGCACCGCCGCCGCCGCCGACCGACTGGGCGAAGATGCCGTCAGCCCCGCGCTGGGTGGTGGTGACAGAGCTTCCGGCCAGGGTCGATACGGTGACCACGCCGGCCCCGCCGGCACCGGCACCCGAGCCCCCCAGGGCGACCAGACCGCCGGTGCCGAGCGCGGACCCGCCGCCGCCGCCGACCGACTGG
>TARA_R110002051_G_scaffold260808_1_pt1 | contig 12591 bp, 12 predicted proteins | sample TARA_R110002051 | Tara Oceans TARA_R110002051 (sample SAMEA4397023) | marine metagenome | biome: Polar Biome; feature: [MES] marine water layer (ENVO:01000295) within the mesopelagic zone...; material: water (ENVO:00002006), including particulate matter (ENVO:01000060) such...
TATTGTATGAATTAGTCCAGTGACCGCTATGAGCAGCAACTTCAGCGTTAGTTGATACCCAAGCTCCACTATACGTACCTAAAGTAGAATATGTATTGTTCCAATTACCGCTACTAGCGTGAACATCTAAGCTTAAACTATCAAGATTAATACCATTAAACGTAACAGCTTGTACATTGCTATTAACACTAATACTGTCGTGGAAATTAACAGTAGAGCTATCTACACCTCTTACACTTCCAACAACACCTGTTAAGGCAGTCACCGATGAAGTAAACACACTTGTTGCAGAAATTTCTGGATGCAGTACATTACCTCCACTGACTACCAGTTTCGCCAGCGGCGCAGTCGTACCCATACCAGTATAAGTACCATCGTTGTATATTGATGAATTACCAATTTTCTTAGCATTGACCCATCGTGCTACATAGTTGTTTGTACCTGTACCACTGTTTGCCTGAACTGTTGAATACACTGATGTCCAAAGCGCACTATTAGCGTTAACATCTGTATTCGTTGATGTCCAACCATCAGCACCGGAAATTAAATTACTACTAGACCAATTCCATAAATCTGTACCAGTTAGAGCATTGCTATGGGCCCAGTTCCAGATATCTGTACCAGTTAAAGTATTATTATATGCCCAGTCCCATTTAGCGCTGGTAGCGAACATATCTGTTGTTGCGCTAGTCCACGATGCACTAAGTGTATTAACTGTTCCATAAACGGACTGCGCATCAATACTACCGGTATCTCCTAGAGCATATCTACCGTCAAGATCAACAGTTACTGTACCTGCGTCTTGTCTAGTAAATGTAATGACACCGTCCGATGTATTAAACGATGCGCCAGTTAAATGCTCAGTATAAGCTTCGTCCCACTTAGCACTGTTAGCATTAACATCAGTATTAGTTGATGTCCAAGCTGCACTTAAGCCCGATACAGTGTGCCATGTATTGTCCCACTCACCACTCTGAAGAGTGATCACCTTCTCGTACGCTGCTTCCCATTCTGCACTATTAGCCGTTAATGTTGTCCAGGTTGAGTTCCATTCATCAATCTGTCTTGTAACATCAGCGAACGTAGTAGACCATGATGCACTTGTACTATATACCGTTGCATAAACTGAATCCCAAGAATTTGTACCTGTTATGGCATTATTATATGACCAATCCCAGTTAGCACTATTAGCATTAACATCCGTATTAGTACTGTTCCATATATCTGTACCCGTAAGAGAATTACTATGAGCCCAATCCCAATTTGAACTATTAGCATTAACATCTGTATTAGTACTGTTCCATATATCTGTCCCAGACAAAGCATTGCTATGAGCCCAGTTCCATATATCTGTACCAGTTAGCGAATTACTATATGCCCAGTCCCAATTTGAACTATTTGCATTAACATCTGTATTAGTACTGTTCCAGATATCTGTACCTGTAAGAGAATTATTATGAGCCCATTCCCAGCCGCCACTATTAGCGGCCACATCTGTATTGGTTGATACCCAAGCTGCGCTAAGACCTGTTAATGTATTGTATGAATTAGTCCAGTGACCGCTATGAGCAGCAACTTCAGAGTGTGTATTTGACCAATCACTGCTTAAATTGGATACGTCTGTATATGTTGACTGCCAATTACCAGATAACAGACGAACAGTTGCTTCATTACCAATATCACCACTAAGGGCTTTGAAGTCAGTATATGTTGATTGCCACTCTGTACTTTGTCCTGCACCAGTATAGATTAAATCTTGTGCACTAATACTACCCGCTACAGTAAGCTCTTCTGATGGAGTAATACCAATACCTAACTTACCGAACTGTACATTAGTCGCATCAGTTGTAACGTCTTGGTTAATTGCGGATGGATCCTCGACATCTAATCCTGCGCTAACGTTCCACGTTGAAGTACCTCCACTATGCCCGCTTAAGGCGAATACTAACTGTCTCGTGCTTAGAGGTTCAAGTAAAGTCCAACCACCTCTATTAGCATTAATCTTAAGTGACCCTCTTACCTTACTATTTTCCTCAATCTCAATACCAGCACTTCCAGCTGAATTGGTTGTTGAGGCATGATTAATTGTAATGGCTTTATCGGAGGTCTTAAAGTCTTTACTAATTCCCTCAACGGTTAAGTTACCAGTAACTCTAACATCACCAACAACGTCTAGAGGATGGCTCGGATTTGAAGTACCGATACCGACGTTTGAGAGTCTAAACACTTCACTCTCAGCATTTACACTCCATGCACCAGCTCCCGACGCATTCCAGTCTGAGCTCAAGGCATGTACATGTGACCATACATTTTCCCAATCACCGCTATTATTATAGGTTGTACTATAATTAGATTCCCATCTACCACTATTACTATTCAGTGTAGAATGATTAGTTAAACTTAGAAGGTATCCATTTCTCCAATCAGCAGATTGAGCATTAACATCTGTATGAGTTGATTCCCATTGGCCTGAATGTGTGTTTACCCATGTATAAGCATTGCTCCAAAGACCGCTATTTGCATTTGTTGTAGTCCAATTACTACCCCATTGGTTACTATTACTAGTATCACCATATACAATAGTTTGAGCACTTATAGCACCAGCAACAGATAATTTCTCACCTGGAGTTACTGTACCAATACCAACCTTTTCTCCAGCATCGGTTAATCTCACTATAGTGCCATCGTCTGTCCAACCGCCACCCGAAGAAACTGCGCCTGACCATGTTGCACTATTTGATCTTACTGTAGATTCTACTTCGATCCAATCAGCACTATTAGCATTGAGGGTTGTATATGTTGAATCCCATTTTCCACTATTCGATTGGAGTGTTGCGAAAGCAGAATTACCGTCACCAGCGCTAGCACTATTATCAGCTACCCACGTCCAAATTGCAGAATTTTGATTTACTGTTGTCCATACACTATTCCAAGTTCCGCTGGTGTTATATACGTCTGTATATGCGGACGTCCAGGTATTAGAGAACGAACTGATATAATGATAAGCTGTTGTGCTTTTGAAGGTATCGCCACATAAGCTAGTACCAAGTGTACCTACTTGGCCGGCGCTGGTCCAAATATTTCCAGTAGCGGAGATATGACCTACGATCGTAGCCCCTATTGTACCATCTGCGGCAATATAGTCAACCACTCGTAGACCATGCTTCGCAATAAAAGGTCCTGTGTTAGCTCCCATTAGTTTCACTATCCACTCAATGGAGAGTTAGATTGTATGAATATTTATTCGGAAGTAAGAACTATAAGCTTATAGCTGCTGATTTTGTTGAGATAGTTCTCGGAAACGTCTCTGAAACAGCCCGTAAATTAAAAATCTACGCTCATTTCGTCTCATTCGCGCACCGACACCACCACGATCAGTCCAGTTTGTATGATTACGATATTCTCTTGATACTGCATTATCACCGGTATTATCAGGATCCCAACTACCAGCACGTATAAACCCTCGAGTATCTGGACCTAGATCACCACGAAACATGCCATTTACCATAGCTGCTCTTACCCATTGCGGTAAGTTATCCCATTCAGCTCCAACAGAATCCTCAACTGCGAGCTCTTTTCTGTCATAATCAAATTCAAATAAAGTGTCCATCTGTTGCTCTGTTAATGCCAATTGACCTTGACGGATTCTTTCCCAGTCTTCTTGCCTGAGATTGAGTAATTGTAACACTTGTCTTCTAATATTTGCATCAATAAAAGAATCATGATGACCATAACCTATAGTCCAATCTTGTCTACCACGTACGGCAAACGTATCATATGCGTATCCAAAATCTCTATTGTCTCTACCGATATGGGACCACGTCCTACGAATTCTATTTAACATAACGTTTGGTATACCCTCATCTTCTCTCAGAGCTCTAACGGATGCATTACGATCTTCATCTACTAAACCTTGAGCCTCACCTACTACAACAGCTCCTGTTCGACGATCTTCAGTAAATAAAACTATATTTGTAGTAGAGTCAAGTATGACTTGAGTAGCATTTATGTCAGTAGCGTTCACATCTGGTCCAGTATGGTTGGGCAGTGGCCCTACTAGAAGAGCGTCTTCAATCTCTTTTACTTTTTCCTTCTGTGCCTCTTTAGAATATTTAGTTGGTTCTTCAAGATCGGTGAACACAGTGTGAATACTTCTACCCAGATTAAACATTCCATATGCCGCGACACTTACTAGACCGGCCGCTACCCATTTCAGTAAGGTCTCCTTAGCTCCTTCTTGTAAAACATAATATTCTTTAAATGTATTCATGCTTCTGATCGCTTAGGTTTATCCTTATCACCTTCTAAGTCAGGTAACTGTTCATGTTGTTGTAATCTTCTATACATTTGTTGTATGAACATATTCATTTGTTGTATTTGAATTCCTTGCTTATTATTCAATTCTCGTAACCTGTTATTTTCTTCTATTATTTGTTGATTAAAGTTCATCATATCAATCAACTCAACGTTCTGCTTTAACTTAGAAGATGTATGTGATACGTATTTGTATGCCACAGTGGTACCTATACTGAGAAGTACGAATACCAGTATAATACGTATACCCGAGCCTTTAATCGAATCCTTCACATAACTATTTAGTCTTTCTCGAACGGAAACACAATCCATTCATCGTCCGGAAATTCAGTAACATAGGCATCCGGTACAAATTTTGTACTCCGTTTTATATACGGCGCTGCTGTGAATACATTATAGTTGGTTCTCTGACGTATTCTATCTACGGCGAACTTGAACGTGGTGCCTCCGTCACTGATATCATCAATAACTAATAAATTGCGATCTCTGTATTGAGATAAATGATCTGGTAAATCTTGATATACACTGATCTGTTTACCTTGGGTGTCTCCGTCGTATAACTTTATACCCATAGTTACAAAGTGTTCAGACTTTATATGTTCTGCCATTATACGAGCGGGTACTAATCCTCCGCGAGAGATTGCGACAATCGTATGTACAGGGCTTAATACTCTATTAACTAACTGTGCAGTATTGACACATGCCTCATGAAACTTCTCCCAATTTATGTGAGTTTTCGTCATGAAACAATTATATGAAGTTTAACCAAAGAGTGCAAGATTATTCGACTAACCACTTACCAATATGCTTAGATAATTCCTCCGCTGTTTTGCGAAGCTCTTCCTTGCGCTTTTTTGTACGAGCCTTTTTAGACTTCTCATATATTTCGAGTACAAAATCAGATGTAATCTCTTGTGATACAATTACTTTTCTGAGATTACCGGGAATAACATCATTCATTTTTATATCAGTTGGTTTCTTCTTAGCCATACTCGTACAAGTATTTACTATGGAGATATAAATTAACCAATTAAAAGTTCATTGTATTGTTCAACGCGATCAAACCATTGTGCTGAATAATCGTCAAATTTGTCTCCTGTTAACTCGAAGGTTTGTAATTCCAAGTCCTGTGAGCACATTAAAATGATACCATTTTTAATATTAGATCCGGTCACGTGATTATGTGCATGAGCATATGCTGCTAATTGAAGATAATAATCCTTAACCCATTCCTCCTTTTTAGGCTTATTAGTTTGCTTAAAGTCTATAATATACGGTTCATCTTTATATATACCGACAAGATCGGTAGTACCTGCATAAAGATCCTCATAGTAAAGCTTAACTTCAGATCCCCAAACTTCACTAACGTTTATCAACTCCTTATTGATAATAATGTCAGCCATTTTCTTAGCTTTAGAATGTGTTGGAGATGGTACATATTCTCTATCTTTCGAAATAATATGACTTTCTAAGAAATTGTGCATTGAAGTACCAACGCTAGCGGCTTGATTAGTAATCTCTCTCGCTCGGGCAACACCTACCCGTTTTCTCCATTCAACAAGAAACGTCATGTCTTTTGTTTTAGATAGAATAGTAGTTACGGACGGAACTAAGAAGTCATCTGGAGTCCTGTATAATCTAGTTGATTTTGAATCGTCTCTTACGATTTCTGGATACGTATATTTGTCAAACCTTCTAATCACTCTTTAATTGTAGTATGTAATTAAAGGTAAATCAACGTGTTTCTTTTAAATCGTCTATTTTGTTTTCTAGTTTATTGAACCGCTCATTAATGAAATCTATAAGTTTTTCTAGATCTTGCTTAGCAACATATTTTTCCGGGAGAGATAATGCAAGTTCACCCATCTCTTTTCGGATTTCTTTTAGATCCTCCTCATGATGCTTTTCGAGGCCTTCGAGATCATTGTCTATATCTGTAATCCGACTCCATATCATTTTAAAGATCCATCCGCCTAAAAATGATACAACACCAAATATAGCATTGTACAGAAACTGTGTGTCCATTGTTATTATTTATGCTCTACGGTGCATCAGTTGTGTGACTCCACGTAGTTCCTGTACCAGATAATGGAAGGGTTCTATACCTTACAGTCCCTCCATCATTGTACTGAATCACTAACTGTTTACTCCTTACATAAATTCTCCCATTAACATGAGATGCAGGGTTATCAGGAGACGCGTCGGTATTGTCTCGAGAGTCTAATGTTATACCTGCATTACCAGCTAAGTGTAATGATGTCTCAGGGTTCGTAGTACCTATACCGACCTTGTATGCAGACGTCATCGTTACTATAGTATCATTAGCGTGTACATTCCAGAAGTTTAGAGTTGAGTTTCTGCTTGTTTCGCTAAAGGAACTGTCGTCAAGGAACATATACCAATGAGACTGGTTGTTCTTAATAATGACTCCCGCTTCAGCGGCTTCCGCTTCAATACGAGCATAACTCATCGTGCTACCTGTCGTCTTGAGGTGTAACTTTTCCGATGGAACTGATATACCTATACCTAATCTACTCTCAATATAACTATATGAAGTATTACTGGTTGCACTAAGAGACCCACTCGCGCTAATATTACCTGCTACAGTTAATTTTTCAGTAACAGAAGTTGTACCAATAGAAGCTGAAGAAAGTGTATATATTGATGAAGCACCTGCTGGTACCCATTGACCGCTAAGACTTCCTTGATTAGATGATAGCGTGAGAATTAAAGAATAGTTTCTGTCAATATTAGTTGAATGGGATGATAAAAGAGGTTGGAAGGTCGTATTGTTCTCCGTAATAACGAAGTTCTTAAAATCTAAAATAGACGTACCTTCTTCTCCTTCTATAATCAAAAAGTTACCGTCTTCAATATCTGAAGCTTCCGGCAATCGCTTAATGTTTACTGACTTATCTGACATTACTAATATTTACTAAATTTTTCTAGCTGATATACTTATTCCTGATGTTGGTGCTAATTTTGTTTGGCTTTTCTCTAGAGGTACATGATCTGCATAAATTGATACATTCTTAATATCACAATTTACAAAATCATGTGATGTTGCAAAAGAAATACCTGCTCTTAATTTATCCGGAGTCGCAATATCCGATAATGAATAATCTAAATCTGCTACATGATAAGGATACCATACATCGTCAGACCCTTTAATCTCCGCTTTAACTCGTTTACCGTTATTTTGTAGAGTGACCTTTACAGAGGTAAATGTAATGTCGTCTCTACTTGACACCGTTTGATGCAAGGTTATGGCAGGAGAACCAAAATATCTTTCATGGTATGGATCAGACGCTAACGGAAATGTACTAAGGTTTGGAGATACACTATGAATAGAATATCCTGACACGTCTCTAGTTCTAACACAAATTGTATTAGGATTGTTAGTACCTACCTCCGTTGTATCAAACGTATCCGGGGACGATGTACCAGTGTCTCTAATTGTATCAAATCCAACCTTACCATTATCCGTAGTTGAAAAGTCTCCCTTAACATCAAACCCTACTCCAACATATCCACCTCTTACACCATTTACAAACGCACTGTTAGATGTAACAGTAGTTGACCTATAAGCAAGTGGACCAACATAGTTTGTATATCCTAATGAACTGCCAATACCTCCTGGATAAAATTCTTGATCAGCATCCCAGAAAAATATACACAGACCATTACCCGGCCTATAACTACTGTTTGGAATAGTTGTAGGTATCGAACTAAGCTCTGGTACTATTGTGGCCATTAACTATCAATTAAATTGCTAAACTTTTGATTCACTACATCATCAAATTTACTCATTGCTTGAAACTTCGATTCATCTTGATCGTCAGGATCCTCTTTACTAGGTGATATCTTAATTGCACTATTAACATCAATCGTTACTGATTCACCATCGTCCTTATCAATAGTAGCTTCGTTGTCGCTTAAACCTACAACCTTACCTCTACCGCCACCTTCTGCAGGATCGATACCTACCTCGTCGTTGAGTTCAATTTGCTCCCATTGATCATTAATATCACCTATATTAATTGAATCAATTACTCTCTTAGGTGCAATATCTTCGATATCTCCGTCTTTGTCAAATTTATTATCTGGCATATAAAATACTTAATACAAGAAACGCGAATATAAATACTAATATGAGGATAATGGGTGTGAAAAGTATTCCAGTCGACTCATTTTATTCTAAATTTAGATCTCCAATACCTCTCCATTTATCTCCAGATGAGCAAAAAATATGGGAGAAAGAACTTGAATGGGATCAACAAGAGTTACAACGTCGAAAGAACGAAGGATTCTGGAAGTATCCTCATGAAAATTAAGTTCTAATTATATTACCATCTACTCCGCGCCGGAACGGATACGACTCAAAAACTTTGTTTTTAACTCTGTTTCCATCTTTATCTACTGGAAAATCCTCCTTATATGTACCAAGTAATCTGTCCATAAAGAAGAAGCATATACCGTAGTTACAATTATCATAATGATGAATATCGTGAAGTTTTACCAGTTTTTGGAACCATTTATACTTCCATAAGAAGTGTGTACCACCTGAAAGATGAAAAGCAGAATGTAAATTAGCAACAATAAAATGTGCATATATCCAAGCTGTAATTACAAATGCTAAGGCGTATGCTAACGGTAATAATAATAACGCTAATACAGTTGATACTATACCAACTATATACCAAGTCCAGCTATCAGCGCTCTCATACGGCCCGTTTGTGCGAAGATTACTAACTGGATATTGAACTTCATGATGCTTATAGTGTCTAAACGCGACTGATTTACCTAATACCTCTTTATGTTCTACCCATCTGTGCCAAAAATAACCAACAAATTCAACTAAAAAAATCCCCCCGATAAATGATAAAAAGTAGAATAATGTGACCATATACAACTATTTAATAGCCGAGCCGGTATTATTCAATAAGTTGATAGTCATCTGACGGGAATCCACAGCTTCCACGCACTCTCACGTACCATCTCCCGGATAAGTTTGCCGGAGATTTAGTACCTGTTTGCTTAGTAAATACAATTGCTGAATTACTAGAATCCCAATGAACTAACCATAATCCCATCTTAGCACTCTGTGCATTTAAAAATTCGTAAGTTGAAACACCTTGATTTGATACTGAGACAAATCCTGCCTTAATTGAATATTGATCTGCAAAAAATCCGTTTTCTGTATATGACGCAAAATATTCACCTATGAACAACGGCTCATTTTCTCTCTTAGGTACTGCTAATTTTGCATCTACTTGATCACTAGACTTAGCTTCTCCAGACCATGCGAATTCTGTAGGTTGATTTACTCCAAATGCTATACCATTTGTACCAGATACAGAAGCACTTAATGAGGTAAAATAAATTGTGTTGTCAGATTGTATACCTCCAGTGAACGTACTCTTACCCTGTGCACTAACTGCTCCAGCAACTGTTAGCTTCGCACCAGGTGCTGTCGTACCAATTCCAACTTTATTACCTGCCTCAGTTAAATGAGTTATACTGCCACCCGGCTCAGTAAATTTTGATGAACCTACACCAGTAGATAGTTGACCACCTGAAGCATAAACATTACCTGTACAACTAATGTGATCAACAACTGTTAATCTAGTATGTGGATTACTAGTACCGATACCTACACTAGCCTCATTATTAACTAACTTTAATACAAACTTACTAGAACTATGTAAGAGGCCTGAAGAATTAAATTGCACCTCTGTTGTTTGACCGTCAGCATTTCTAACAGTCACATTACCTGGATTGTATGACGTATATGTTGACATATTATGTTACACTAGTTATTATTCCGTTTGTTATATTGAGCACAGCAACACCAGAACCTGAAAGCTTAATAGCTACAGACGTTGTTATACCTGATAAACTATTAGTTTTAATTATATCTGCCTCAATTGTTCTTGCACTTAATCCACCATCAACCAATAATCTATGATTAGCATCTGTAACTTGAGCACCAGTACCAATAGCTATTGTTGCCGCATTAGCATAAATCTGTGAGCCTTGAACTTGGCTACGTGAACTACCAGAACCAGAAATCCTTGCTGTTAACACTTGACCATCAACATTATTATTAGCTACCGTACTCAACATTGTGTACGTCGTGTAGCCGGATTCCCACTTACTACTAGTTGCGTTTACTGTTGAGTGTACTGAATCAAATTTAGGTGTATCAGCACTATTAGATTGACTCCAAGTTGAACTTAACGAGTTAACAACTGAATGAACAGAATCCCAACTAGTCTTGCCACTGTTAACATCAATGGTCGTTGATGACCAATCTGCGCTAGAATATGTATTAGTTCCGTGCTGAGCCTTATATACGCCTGTTGCACTAATGTCACTTAATACAGTGACACCTCGACCTGATAAATATATCGTTTCTGTAGCACCAGTTTGTAAAATAATACCATCCTGTATCCTTGTTGGATCGTAGCTATTCGACCACCTTACCCCAAATAATTCTCTACCACTAGCAGGCTGATTTGCTACAATGATACTATTAACGTTAGATGTACCAGTTGCACTAATACTACCAATAACAGTTAATTGATCACTCGGACTAGATGTACCAATACCAACCTTATCATTAGCGTGCGGCAGAGTAACTGCGCTTGTACTTGCATTACGTGTAAATCCAACGCTTGTAAGTGCTACGTTCCATGTTGCGGAATTAGCTCTTACGGTTGATTGTGTACCGTCCCAATTACCAGAATTACTCCTTAGTGTTGTGTTAGCTTTATCCCATTCAACGTGAGCACTATTAACTCTAGTATATGTAGTATCCCAATTGCCACTATTAGTGTTAACATTTGAATGTGTACTCTCCCATTGTGTACTGTTACTAGTAGCACTATAATAATAACCACTTGAACTTATTGAACCTGCTACAGTTAATTTTTCAGAGCCGGTAGTTGCACCAATAACAACATTGTCACTTGTTGTGCCCAGTCTAATGGTAGTGCCGTCATCTTGCCATCCATTACCACCCCAACTACCGCTGTTCGCTTTTACAGTCGTGTAGGCCTTATGCCAATCACCACTAGTATTATATACAGTACTATATACTCCGGCCCAATAACCACTATTGTCATGCGTTGTAGTATATGATGAATTACCTGCAGTATTATCACTCGCAACCGAACTCGAGATAGATATTACATTAGAAGTAGCAATAAGATTAATGCCCGGACCAGCACTAAATACGACGTTATATGTTGACGGAGATACGTGCGCATCACTAGAAGTACCGCTTAGTGAGAATGTATTGATACCACTCCAGTTAGAGCTATTAGATCTTACCGTTGTATTAGTCTTATCCCACTCGTTGTGTGCACTGGCAACTCGAGTTGCTGTAGTGTCCCACGAACCACTGTTCGTAGTCATTGTAGCGTACGTACTGTCAGAGGATGATAATGTTCCTGTTGAGAATGTATTACCGTCAGCAAAGATTAGTGAATTATTACCAATGTATACAGAGCCCTGTGCGCTGATACTACCAGATACTGTCAATGTCGTAGTTGGGTTTGACGTACCAATACCGACCCTACCACCATCTTTAACAGTTAATATTACTCTATTAGCTGCTACAGTACCGTCATAAATTGTAAATGCATCCTGTGTACCCTGCGCAGCAATTACCATATGAGGAGATGATGAAGCTGCCGTATCAAATAACGCAGTACCTGCAACATGTAGCTGTTCGGTTGGTTCAGTATTAACACCGAGCTTACCTGTACTCGATTTAATAACAATCGGATTAACAGTACCAAACTTTGCATCACCTGTAGCACTTAATCCTTTATTGAAATAGATGTAGTTACCGCTAATGCCTCCTGCGACAGTTAACTTCTCTCCTGAAGCTGTTGTACCAATCGAAACTCTATCTCCTGCCGTTTGTAAGCTTACAACCGCTCCTCCATCCGACCAACCTCCAGCTGCTGTTGAAGCCCACGCAGCACTATTAGCACAAACTGTTGAATATGTGCTAGTCCATACTCCGCTATTTGAATTTAACGTTGTATTAGCTTTATCCCAACTATTGTGCGCACTGTTAACTCTTGTAGTTGTTAAGTCCCAACTTGCACTGCCAGCATTAACTGTTGTGTGCGCAGAGTCACCCTTAACATCATCAGTTGAATTTAGTGTACCGTAAATTGTACCAGAAGCAGATATATTACCTACAACAGTTAACTTCTGATCTGGTGCGGTTTCACCAATGCCAACATTACCACCATCCAGTAC
>TARA_R110002051_G_scaffold202750_2_pt1 | contig 12582 bp, 5 predicted proteins | sample TARA_R110002051 | Tara Oceans TARA_R110002051 (sample SAMEA4397023) | marine metagenome | biome: Polar Biome; feature: [MES] marine water layer (ENVO:01000295) within the mesopelagic zone...; material: water (ENVO:00002006), including particulate matter (ENVO:01000060) such as......
TGGACCACCAGAACAGGATGTGTTTAATCATGCCGGGCATACCTGTCTCTTCGTATCCAGCGTCTTCTAGAGATTTGCGTATGATGCAAGCTGCCTCAGAAGTACTTGTGCGTATCATTGCACGCTTACGGGTCTTGGGTACTATGAATCTAATCTTCATGGTGAGTCCTTTATTAGTGACCAAACTATTGTTCCAGCAGCACTGAGGGCAGCACATAGAGCAGTCTTGAATGCCCAACTAGTGACATTGGACTGCTCCTCTACCTCGTGCTCTACATGATATATGCGAGCCTCTAGGCTAGGCTTACCGTTGCCTTGGAACAACTTGTTCAAGGGTTTAAGTTCTGTTTGTATCGTTTGCTGTAGGTTATCGACACGACTGTCCAATCGAACTAGGTCCTGACTTACCTTCTGCAACTCTTTGACTATCTCTTCTGACACAGGCTATCCCCTAATCTTGTCAGGGTTCACTTGTGATATGGAGTCTGCAACTATCATCCCGGTTATCGTGATAACAAGATTGCTTACGGCATCTTCAGTGATGCCGTACTTTTCCAAGTTAAAGAAGTTCCAAGCAGCCATAAATAGAATGGTCAATAGACCAGTCACTACACGCTTGGACCTCAAACTTTTCACGAAGTCAATTAACACTTCTTTAATGTTACCCATCTCAACCTCCGAACAAACCAGATTTGAAGGCACCAAATCCAGCCATGATTAAACCAATTAGTATTACTAGCCACTTAAGCCGTGTGCCCTTCGCCTTAACTAGCTCCGTCTTCTGTGCCATCTTTGTTATCTTATAGTCTCTTTTGTCGTCCTTACGCCCTGCTTTGGTGTCCTCTGGGACATCAAAACCATGTATCTGAGCCTCTATGATACCCTCAGAGTATGCGTTATCGGGCGTATTGCGACGCCTTTCTCTACGTTTCTTACTCACCGTTATCTCCTTATTTTGTTTCGGTAAATGTCCATCATCTCCTGAGCCTTGTCACCACTTTTAGCCTTTATGCCTCTCAGTGTCTTATCGCTCATGTTTGCACCCCTGACCTTACCTGCCAACCAGTGCCTGATATCAGTCTTAGGTACACCGAACTTGAGCAGTTCGGTGTATATTTCCTTATCAGTCATTCCTACCATGCGAGCGAAGTGTATTGTTTGACCCATTTCTTTATACAGTGTAGCGTTCTTTTCGTTGAAAGCTTCACCCGCTTTGGCAAACGTAGTTGGACTGCCGCTATACCCTGCTTTGTTTAAGCTGCGTGTATACGCAGTCTTTGCAGCTCGGAACTCCTTGGCTTTCATGGTAAGTCTACGCTCAGGTACAACACTTTCAAGTGATGTTCCGACTAAGTTACGGAAAATAACACCCGTTTTGGAGCGTTTGATACCAGAAGGTGTCTCTTCATCGAGGAAAGCTTGCTTAATACGTACAAGCTCAGGAAACAGTCCCGGTGTTAGCGGTCCTCTACCACCTGAATTAACACCAAATGTTACGTGGTCAAGTTCCTTCATGGTCTTCACAAATCCACTATCTAAAGAGTCATAGACCTTGTAGCCATTTTCAGTCTCACCACCACGGAACAGCAAGTCATTAATATTACCCATGAAGATATCTTCATCCGTGTACATGGAAGTAGCCTGAGCTATTCCATCACCCAACATCCCTGATACACCTTCTTTCTCGTAACCTCTCCATGACGTTGCAAAGATGTCAAACAACATAACTGATGGGAATGACTGGCTGACATCAAACATCATAACACCACCATCACCGTCTGGTATTGGTATGAGCGTGTGGTTCCTCTGGTACAAAGGCATCGTCGCGCGAGCAGCTTCCATGTCTTCATCATCGTAACCCATGAACATATAGAGACTACTAGCAAACGCAGGCAAGGCGGACTGCGTTATAGTTGCTCTCAGTAACCGGCTATGACCTACCTTTTTAGTTTTTGGGTTCTTTGATAAGCTCTCCACCGCACCAATCTTCCATTGGTTTAACATTGAACCCATGTAGCCAGTAAACCATGTAGGGAAGTTCCCAAAGATTGGTAGTGCACTCCAGCTCTTGACGTTTGGAGGGATTCTTGATGCTGTTGGGATAAGGGACTTGACTAAATCAGCAGCCTCACGATTTGTCTTCTTCTCCAACTTGTCTTGTTTCTTCCTAACGGCTTCCTCTATCTCTACCTTAGTTTTGTTCTTACCCTTTAGAGACTGCTCGACATCCCACTGTATAGCTTCATTGATGCGTTGCTTCTCTTTAACAAAACCCATTACACGTACAGCATCTGATGGAACTTGGTATAGCTTAGATGCTCCCTTGAACACTTTATTGCCAGCAAGCTTACTGATTCCACCTCTGATTGTCTCCGACATTGCAATGGCTCTCTCTTGAGAGTCTACCTTTATATCTTCCGTGTCTACTTTCGCTATGGTATCTAGAGGGTTAGATGATGCCTCTTGTAATTCGGTGTTTTGGACATCCCATATCTTTTGTAGTGAGTTGTTAAGCAGCCCCAACTCTGAGACTACTTTATGTAACTCCAAGGCTTCAGCATCTAAGAACTTATCCATATTCATGGAGTTACCAAATACCACCTTAACGGTGCCTAGTCCCATGTTAGCTGCGTACCTAATGACTCCCGGGACATCTACGTTAGCGTGGTACTCAGCGATAGCAATTGATTTTCTGAGGATGTCTCTATGGTTAGCTTGGTCAAGTCCAAGGACAGCTTTACCGCTGTCCTTTAAGCTTCCAAATGGAGTCCACCAACCATTTATCCAAGCGTGAGTTTGCTCTTCAATTCCATTACGGGATGCAGTCTTAGGAGCGAGCATCGTTTTCGTACCCTTAGCTCCGTGAGCCATACCAAATATGCCGTAGAGTATGTCAGGGATAATCTGACCTCCAGTATCTTTACCCTTACCCAATAGGCTCGTTTGCCCAGTGATGCTTTTCATTGCATGATGAAACTCTTTCGTTGCATACATGCCGTTAAGTACACCAAACTCAGGACCATTGAACGGTACTGTTCGTTCTTGGTCTGCGTGAGGGCGTATGAAGTTATCAAAGAGAGCTGATTCGAGAAGTGCTTTCTGGAAGTTGTGACCGGCTATGTTTTCAGCTAAGGTAACAACTGATATACCCGCTGCATCAGCACCACGTATTTCTCCGTAGAGTTTCTTAAAGGCATCTTCCATCTTCTGACGGGCATGGAACTGGTCAGAGTTTCTAGACAGTGGGTCTGCATTGGATGAAGCTGGTGAATGAAGGTAGTCGTACACTCGGTCAGAGGCAACTTCCATACTCACTGTTCTCTTAGCGGCAGCCTTGTCTATCTTTTCTCTATTCTTTTTAATGTTCATCTGATTCATGAACCACTCTCGAAGCTGGAAGTCTACAAGGGAGTTTACCTGTTCCTTGGTAAGGTTTTGGCCAGCCTTCTTCGACAGTTTTAACCTAAGCTCATTCTCTTTTATGATGACGTTTAGAATATCCATTCCCTTTGGACGTTCTCCACCACGCCACTTCTTGAATAGATTCTCCTGAAGCTTGTCCCTCTTCTTTCTGTAGTCCAAGTCCCTCTCAGTGTTGGCTGCTTGGGCAATGAACTCCTGCCCTTCTACTGTGTTGTTCAGGAATCTCTTTCTGCCTTCAGGGTTTTCATATAAATGGTACTTACGAGTGACATAGACCTCTAAGTTATTGTCAAGGATGACAGCCATCTCTTCCGAGCGTTGCGTCTTATCATTAATCACTATTCGGGACAACTCATCCATCATCTCACGGAGATTATCCAGTGACTTCTGTATGGCAGTAAATCCCTCCTTAGCTCTTTCTAGTTTCTTCTTGTCAGATATCCTTGAGGTTAGAACATTAACGAAGTCTGCTCGGGCAGCAGTGTCCTTGAAAGCGATGTGCATCAGCTCCCTGACCTCAGGACTTAGCTCATCAATACCCATCCTATTCTTAGCTGCCTCAATTTCTTTAAGTGCTCTCTCAGCTTTAGCTCGATAGGAACCAGCAAAGCCTTCCCTTTCCTCCTGAAGATTTAACAGCTCCTTACGAGCTTCAGCTCCAGCAAGTGGGACTACCTGAAAGTTGCTCTTTAGGTAAGCTTTTGCGCTGGTCCAGTTACCCCGCCAGCCATTATCAATAGCCACACGGACGGCTTTAACGGCCTTTCTTTTCGTGCGGGCGATTACACCAATGCGGTCAGACATCGAACCCTCGACGCTGTTAGCGGCATCTGCGTTCGTATTAATTCCAAGTCCATCGTGCATGTCATCAGTAGCATCAGCAGCAATTTTTATTTCTGCCTCTTCTTCCAAAGTAAGAGACTTGCGTTCCCTCCAATTACGCTGTCGCTGCATGACATTGGTAGCCTTCTTCATAGATTCAGTGTTGCCAATAATATCTCCCTTGAGCCATAGATTGACAATGTAATTGACATCCATCTTCTTAGCACCAATGCTAATAAGGAAGTCATTGAGCACATCAAGAACCTTCTTGATGATTCTACGTACCTTACCAACAGAAACAGGGTCACCTCGTTTTAGGGCATCAGTGATTGCAATGGCTAAGCCCTTGGCAGTGTCCTCTATCTGGTCTTCCTGAGTTGTACCTGAGACTAAAGCTTGCTTACTGAACTCCTTCTGTAGCATGTCGTTTATCTCAGTACTCCAGCGACCAGAGGTCTGCGCCCAGTGGATGATTTCCTCTAGCTCAGGACCACTGTTCTCGTTGATTGGAGATGCCAAGCCTATCTCGGATATGATGATGACATGAGACTCCTTCTTACCCGGAGTGTGCATCTGCATACCTTCAATTTCAGATACTCTCGTCTCTTCAAATCGCTCATTAGCGTCTTTGTCAAACTCTCTAGAGTAACCCGGTGTTTTAGTGGACTTAGGTATGAACTTAACTGCTCGTACCAGTAGTACTTCACCATGAGCAGCCTTGAATCCGTGTACATCTGGGCCCTCCTCAGTCTGGATACCGATGTACTCAAGGCCGGGAGCTATCTTTAAGATGTGGTCAATGTCTATGTCCTTATCAGCAGCAGGTAAGTTCTGCCAACCACCAGTGCTCCACGGGTTCTGACGGATATCCTTTTGGGAGATATCCTTTTCTTTTTTCTTGTCCTTCTTGAGATAAACCCTATCCGCTACAGGAGTAGCAAAATCTTCAATGGTTCTTTCATTACCTTCCCTGTCAGTAAAGGTTATGGCATCACCAGTCACTGATAGGCTAGGTACAACATCACTTGTATTAACCTTAGTGTCAGGTAGATTCCATCCAGCCATTGATGCCTGAGTGCTGGTCCCTTCTTGGGGACCAGTTAGGTCTTCATTTGCTTCGTTCTCTAGCTGAGATACTTCATCAAAGATTCCGGGGTATTCTACTTCTATCTGCTCTGTTGATAAAATCCGGTCACCCACACCATTTTTTACCTTGCTCATTGTGGGCTTTTCAACGATACGGTTACCTCCCCAAAATTCGAGAGCTTCCCTCTGTGTTTTAAATGACCCGTCAAAATAGGTAGAGCTAACACCATCTTGTCTACCTGACATAAGCAAATGCCACTTCTTGGTCCTGTCTATCTTACCAAATTCAGCAAGTAGCTCATCTGGCCACTGCCGTTCTTCCTCAGCTGGGGCTTGCCTGTCGCCACGCTTAGGTTCTGTTAGCCCAGCCTCACTTATCTCCTCAGCGGTCGCTTTGCGAGGTCCATAAGTCCCTATAGTGCTGTTGTATTTGCCTATCCACTCTGGACTATCTTGTTCTGCGTCAGGGAACTTTCCTTCCGCCTGCTGAAAGGCGCGGTCTTGTATTTCACCCCAGTGAAGTATTTCTCCATCATTTGTCATAAGCAATTCGTCATAACCGAACGGCGACTCATACTTTTCCTCTAAACCGGGTTCTGTGGTGTCAACATCTTCGACACCAGCCTCAGATTCTCCAGTTTTAAGTTCCATCACCCTTTCAAATATTGCATCGGGAAGATTATCCAAAAAATAAGCAGCTACAACATCGGTAGGAATGTCACTGTCTTCAGGCTGGCTCCATCGACCAGCCTCCGTCTCGTCGATGAAAGGTTTGAGGGCTTCTCCATCTACCTCGCCTGTATCATCGTTATAGAAATCCCTGATGTCAGCCTCTTCCATCTCATCCTCAATGGAAAATATGATATCTTCAATATATCCATCAAGTTCTTCTTCGTGTCCAACTGTCTGAGCCAGTAGTGAGTCTAAGTCCTCTACCGTTGGCATAGCTATCTGGTCATCATTGAAGATGCCATCCTTACCTGAATAGAAAAGCCTCACCTGCGGGCTTATGACAGACTCCATTCCCTTGTCAACTAAGTCTTGGATAATCTTACGGTGAGTATCTCTACTATCACCCTTCTTGCCACCTACCTTCATCCACTCAGATGGTAGTACAGTCGATGCGAGTACATACCTACGACCCTCTGCCGATAGCTCGCCCTCTTTGATTACTTGGACAGCGAAGGCACCAAACTCCTTACCATTGCTAGGTATAAAGTACAGCTCAGCAGCTAGTACATCTCCGCCTTGTTCATCAGCAGAGGTGCTAACTGCAATGCGGCCACCTTCAAACGCAGGGTCCGACAGTACGTGCTGGATATCACTGACGTCGAATGGCTTCATCCCAGCACGATTGAGTTGAATGTTCATCATCTCAAGTCCTTGCTTGAGATGCTGGAAACGCTCACCATCCGTCAACCCAGTCCACCAAATTACACCCTCGGTCTCGTCTACTACATCTCCGGTAATTGGACGGATTGGTTTAGCAACAACTTCAGCAACAGTAATGGGTGCGTCTTCTAAAACCTTCTTACCGTCAACTTCCTTCATGGATATTCCATGCTCTTCTAAATTGGCTAGTACATTCTGTATCGTCTCCTCTACAGTCTCACCCTTGTGTTCAGCCGCTTGTTCTATGATTAAGGAAGCTACCGCCTCATCGTTAGTAATGTCCTGCAAGGCCGTGATGAAGGCAGGTGTTTCATCACCAAATATATCTCTAGCTGTTTGGATAAGCTCATTAGCGTCAACAGCTGACTTCGACTTAAAGGGAGGCTTAGGTTTCTTCTTAGGCTTCGGTTTCTTCTTAGCCCTGTTCTCCTTAGGTGGTACTAGAACTGGGTCTATATTACCATCACGTACAGACTTCCAGTATGCTTTTTCCTCGGGGGTTTTTACCTTCTCTATCCTCTTCTGTATCTGGCTCTTGAGCTTCTCCTGAAGTCTGGGCAGCTCTTCCATTATCTCTACAACACGTTGATTATTCCCACTTCTAGCAGCCTTTTCAGCCTCATCAACTAGAAGACGTTCTTCCTCAAACGTATCAACAGCAGCAATATTTATTTCCTTTACCTTGGCAGCCCTGTCTGCATCACCCATATCACTTGATGGAGTCTTTATGCCCAGCTGACTGGCAAATTCATAAGGGTCTATGTCCTGAGCCTCAGCATACCCCTCAAGGTCTTCCCAGTTATAAATACCCATCTGCTGCAAGGCATCAGGCATCACAGACTCTTGGCTGCCCTCTTGAGGGGCAGCCTGCTCTGCTTGGGCAACAGGGTCACCACGCATCGGCTCAGGAGCAGCCTCTTCAACGGCTACGGGTGCCTGTATTTCAGGGTCACCACGCATTGGCTCTACAGCTGCTTGTTCCGTTGCCAAGGCTGCTGTGCCGGGCTCTGAGAATACAAACTCACCGGCAGTCTGCTGACTGCGTGGTACAGTTACAGGGCCTCTATCTCCCATCCTCTGTACCTGCACCTCCTGCCCAGTATGCTTCTCATAGAGAATGTTGTCCATTTCTTCTCGGCTGACTTTTTCATCAGAGTTCATGCGTTGATTAATCTCAACAGCCGTATCCAATGTAGCCTGAGGGTCTAAACCAATCACCGCAACATTCTCGAAAGGTATTTTGTCTAAGTTCTTCAAGTAACCCATGTCAACTAAACGAGCAAACGCATCACCTAATTCCTTAACTTTAGCTGCCTCATCAGGAAGCACTTCCCACTTATGCTCTTCATACGACAGTTCTTTACCCTCTGAAAGGTTCTTCATGATATCAAGGAGCTCTCGTTGAGCTCCTGTCTTAGCATCAACATCACCACTAAGGGCAGTCTCTATTAACTCAAATACCCTTTCTTCGTTATCAAGTAACCCCTCTTCACCTAGAAGTATCTTCTCCTTGAACATGTCAGCAATTTCATTAGAGACCCGTTCTACACCAGCGTCATCCAAAGGCGTTTCCTGTGCTTCTACTACAGGTGCTTCTACTACAGGTGCTTCCCCTGCTTCTTCCCCTGCCTGTACAGGAGGGGCTGCCTCAGCTGCCTCAGCTTGAGCAATTGCCTGCTCCTGACCAACTATCCTTAGGCGAGTATTCCCAGCACCCTCGGTATCACCTGCCCTAGTCTCCCTAGCAAGCTGTTCCTCCAGCTTTTTCAATTTAAGCTGAGGTGGCGATAACGTATTCTCGTCCCTAGCCTCCATCCACATTCGCAGGTGACCCTGCATGACACTTGAGAAGACCTTCCGCTGTCGTGCATTTTGATTGCCTAGTCGCAACAGGCTTGTAGGTAGTACAAACTTTGCTTCAGGCATGTATAGATTGATAATGCGAGCTCTCTCCTGAGCTATTGATACACCGGGAGCAAAGGTGCTATTATCCTGTTCATCAATTACCTCATCAACACTAAACTCAGGTATATACTGACCGGGTATACCACCTGTTACTTCCTCAACCCAAGCATTAAAGTCAGCAGCACTTAAGTGCATCAGGTTTCCGATTTCAGTATCAGCGTTGTAGCTGTCTAATTCGCTGTCCTTGCCGCCTGTTTTTCCTAGGTTATCCAGCAGTTCCGACATGAGCTTGCCAGAAGGAGTCTCAGCATTTACAGAACCATCTCCATTGAAAGCATCACCCGATGCCAATATCAAGTCCTTAAAAGCCTTCCTAGACATATTACCATCGCTGATTAACTCAGCCATATCATCTGCAAGCTTAGGGTTGTTTTCAAGGTTTTTAATGAATATGTCAGCAAAGCCACGAGCACGTGTACGCTCATCCTCAGTGCCTTCAGCTTCTGCTATGGCCGCTTCTACATTTTCCTGTGCGTACTCTCTACCTTCAAGGATTTCGACTTTATTCCTCTTGATAGATTCCATCAAACTGGCTCTGAACTTATCACCCATGAACTCAATGACGCTTTCAATGGGCGCATTCAATACACCTTCTTCACCCTGAATAGATTGATTGAATATCTCAGGAAACGATTCATTAACTCGTGCTGGATTAGATGCCCAATCTAGCAATTCGTCAAAATCTTTTGGGTCGGTTGCACCATTAACATCACGCACTAACTCATCTATCTTTACAGATATAGTAGAGTCCATGATAGCCATGCGAGAGCGTAGCGATTCAACACCCTTCTTCTCAGAGATGGCTCTAGAGACTGAACCCGGGGCACCGATAACGCCCATCGCAAATACACTGTCAGTAAAGGCATTCTTTACATTGTCAAAGCTCTCACCTAAGTCAAATTCAGAATCGTGCATTTTAGAACCAAGGAACATAGTTCCCTCTTCAACTGCTTGTTGCAATGCTTCTTGACCAGCTTCCTTTATGCCTGTCTTTGCCATATTCTTAATAGAATTGGTAATCGTACTTTGAAGGACCTTTTCCTTGAAACTGCCAGTCTGTTTCAGGGCAGCATCAAGTACATTTTTACCGCTACCTCCGAATTTGGTTAATCTCCTTATCTGCATATACTCCATCGCCGCAATGACAGCGGCAGCTGGTACTGCTAGTGTATTAGCTTCAGCGTTAGTCATACCCGCCCTTCTCATACGGTCCTTAGCGGGACCAACTACTTGGTCAAACCAAAAAGCACCAGCAGCCACTTTACCAGTAGTCGCAGCGACTCCGGCTGTTGCACCCGCAGCAACGGCAGCAGGGGCTGCCACTGCTGCTGCGAGACTACCAGCAACCATAGCTGGTGCTATCTGAGCTGCGGTATTAAGCTGTCTACCAACAAAACCAGCCTTAGCTGTCTTACTGTCTATTAAAGCTTTACCCTCTTCTTCAATTGCCTCTGACTCTAACTGCTCATCAGTCTTAGAGCCGAACAGTGTGGCCGTACCCTCACCAATCCCAGTGACCATTCCCATGCCAGAATTGAATGAGCTAATAAACCTGTTCACCCCACCTTGGTCATGCCCTCCTTCTTCCATCATAGAGTCAAGAGCATTAGTAAACATCGCCTGCTGCTCAGGTTCCATTGCACGAAACATCACACCAAAGTTGTTCTTCTCTTCTGTACCAGCAAGCATCCCACCCTTTTTCTGTTTTGCTAAAACAGCCTTAGCCATAGCATGGGCCTTGAACTGGGACTTGAAGTAGTTTGGGTCAATCGTGTATTCATTACCGAAATCAGCATAGTTATCATCGGAAATCTTCTTAAGCATCTCGTTGATATCACTATCCGTTACTACCCCACCCTCCTCACGGTTTTTAGTAGCCTCGAATCCATCAACCTCTCCTCGAACACTATTAAACCAATCAACAACACCACCTCCATACTCACCCTTATTGGCCACCTGTGACTTAGTACCGATTATATTCTTCCACTGACCTTGGTCAGCGTTCATATCAGGAAGGACTTCTATCTTGCCATCTGCTATGGCTCTGGGCGATATGGAGTAATCACCATCTTCGATATACTTCTTGACTGCCCTGAGCGCAAGCTCTCTCTTTATCGCTTCTTTCACCTCAGGTTTTTCTTGAGGTGCAGGCTGCTGAGCCTGCTGAGCCTGAGGCTGTTGCTGTTGCTGTTGAGGCATCGCCTGAGGCTGCTGCTGTATCTGTTGCGGGGCCTCTTCGGGGCCCGCAAAAGTACCCCTAAGCTTGTCGTAGTCAATTCCCCCTCTTTCATTTAAGGGTACTGAGTACTCGTCTCTGAGCTGTTGGAGAGGTGTTCTTCCATCCGGTGTTTGGAATGGCAATTGGAAAGGTGGCATTTTGTTACCTGTTAGGAATTTTCAACTAAAAGGAGGTGATACTATACGTTCATTGAATTTAAGTAATTTAGTTTATTGTTGTAGTCGGCATCGCCGCCGATATCTGGTTGTCCAAACTGCTGACCGCCCATTTGGCCAACGTCGAGCAACTCAGGCTGACCTAGCCCTTGATTTGCAGGTACATCTGGTACACCACCTCCAATACGAATCTCTTCAGGAGTCATCCTGTCATTTTGAAGAGCACGAAAGCCATCTTTCCATGCTTCTAAAGCATCTATGTCTTCTTGGTCGGCAAATTCACCTAGTACAGGCATGGGACCATTGTTGTGCTCATAGGCAGTTTTTAATTGTGCAACTTTCTTATTGACGCCTTCAAGCGTAATCGCCCCACCTTGTTCGGCTGCTCGTTTTATTTTGTCCTGTTCAATCATAAGCTTCATCGCATCCAGCTCATTTTTGTTCTTAGCTTGATACTCAGCCGTCATATTAATCCGTTTACGCTGGCCAGTTATATTGTCGGTTTCATGACGGAATGGTATACCGTCTTCGCCATATTGAACTGCGTTCCACTTGAGTTCATAATCTTCCCGTGTCATCTTTATCCCGGTTGCTTCGTCCATTGGCAAGTGGTCTTCATAGAAGAAACTACCTCCCTCACCTATAGTTTTCTTCGTAGCACCGCCATTGATGATTGACGTTCCTCCGACTTGGTATTGAGCACCAATCTGGTACACAGAAGAGTTTTTATCAGTAAGGGATTCCACAAGGGTGCTTGACCCTTGGGAGTACTGGGAATCGTAATCCTCTTGGGTAATCTTACCCTCAGATAAATGACCCCTGAGCTTCTGCATCTGACCTTGAAAGTCATTTATAAGAGTACGCCCTGCTTGATTACTAGAACCATACAGCCTGTCAATAGTCCTAGTAAAAGTCTGAGTCTGGTTATTCCTAACCATTGTCTTGTTGTTGAGGTCATTGGTAAATTCAGCTCTGGCTAAACCTTGGTCATGTCTCTGGTCATTTAAGTCTTTTTGACGATTAAATAAATCACCAGCTGCATTCACCTGCCAATCGTTGTTCTTCTGGTCTCTATCTACTTGGAACTGATTCTGAGCAGCAGCACGCTGCATACCTTGTTCGTGCTGCATCTGTATCTGCTGAAACCCAGAGTTAATATCATTAACCTGCATCTGAGCCTTCAGATTGCGATTTCGCTGTTGCTCCTGCTGAGCCTCAAGCTCTTGTCGTCGCTTGTCAATGTATTCATTCTGCCCAGTTCGGTATGCCAGTTTTCCAACTGGCACCATACTTGGACCATGCTCTACTCTGATACCCATGCTACTTTATCCGTATGTTAGTTTTGGTTTATTCATCATCCCCATGCCACTGGCTTGGTTTGCTAACGCACCAAGCCCACCCTTGCGTTTCATGCCATTCATTTTAGGACCCGCTTTACTGACCACACTTTGATTAGGACCCGCTTTACTGACCACACTTTGATTAGGAGCCATAGGCGTG
>TARA_R110002051_G_scaffold324805_1_pt1 | contig 12577 bp, 10 predicted proteins | sample TARA_R110002051 | Tara Oceans TARA_R110002051 (sample SAMEA4397023) | marine metagenome | biome: Polar Biome; feature: [MES] marine water layer (ENVO:01000295) within the mesopelagic zone...; material: water (ENVO:00002006), including particulate matter (ENVO:01000060) such...
CAGTTTGTTTTCACGATTAAAGGCGTGGCCAAGAATAATATTACCCGCGTTTTTGTCGTTTCCTAAATCAAGCCACAGCATATCGCTTGTACGTTTACTGCTGGCGAGTGCTTGACCAAGCTCAACACGAACAGAGGCTTTATCAACGCATGTAATAAGAATGTCGGGCAATGCGTTAGAAAACAAAGACGATGAATCAAAACGCAGCGTTTTTGATTTCCAGTTTAGTTGGCCGTGCGTGTTATAACGAGACACCAATACATCACTTTTGAATTGGCCGAGGTCGATTGGCCAAAACCCTTGTCTCCCTAAATTCGTGTGACTAACCGTATCATCATCGTAAACGGTTACGTCTAAGTACACAGAGTCATCTGATAACTTTCTAAGTAAGTAGTCCATTTGGAATAAGTTTTTTAATGTAGCACTTCCATTACCACCCGCACCTATAAGTGTAATGTTAATTGGTCTAGCGACCATGCTTGCTGGGATTGAGAGTTTGTTCATAATTTAAACCTTAATAGTGTGACCGTACATACAATGTGTATTATTCACATCAAAGATAAACACCGCTCTTGTGTAAAGTTCACACTCAAACTAGTAGGTTAATAATATCGTTAACCGTGCCTTTAAAAACCAGATCATCAATTTCCACTGGTGCTGATGTTTTCATTTTACTTTGCCAAAACTTTACTAAATCACTGGTGTCTACAGGCTTGTCAGACTTGATGGTTTTATCGTTATTAACGTGCGTAAAGTATGAATTAAATATCGTTTCTTCAATTTGAGAAATACATTGTTGTGTAGGCGTTATTTCGCGTGGTAATGACGCTGTTCCTTGGCAAACAACACCATTAATACTGACGTTCATAAGTGGTGCATTATAGATTTTACTTGTTAGCGCAGGGTAAGTATCACCTTCTAGTGCATACACGCTTAATCGTGGGCTATTACCTGAATTTACACAAAACAATAGCGCGGGGTAGGTGACAGCAAGTTGTAGTTCTATGTTGTTGTAGCGAAACCAAAGCAAGCCATTGTGAGAAGGTTTGTACCAAAGCATGCCTTTATCGGTGTTAAGCAGTAAGTATTGAGGCTTTAGAGTGGGTGCAAGCTCATTTTTTCCTGAGCGCTGTGCAAGCAACGAAACGCACTGCTCGATAGATACGTATTCACCCAGCCCCATACCTTTTGTTGTGACCTCATGGCGGGTCATTGCGAATGATGAATTATCACCACTGCGATGAATTACCAGCGCAGTTTCTGGAATCCACTGATTTTGAATAGTCATTGCATGTACTCATTTAGTTAATGTACACACAGAGTAACAACTATTTTAAATCGCGCAGAAGTGGGCAAATTAACTCGCTAAATAGCCAATCATAATTTGAGATAGCACGACATTTTTAAGGGTATCAATTGCGTGTTCTTCACTTAAATCTATTGTAAATGCGGCACTTTCACCCGCTTCACACAAACGAGAACTTAAGCACTCCAACAGTTGTGAATCATTTTCTATATCAACACTGACGATACGTGTTTGCGGCAGGTATTCATCTGAATTTACTTCAAACACGTTGTTGTTATGCGTCCCTAATAATGTTTTAAATGTAGTGATTACACCTTGTAAAACAGTAAAGAAAGGCAGGGCAGCAATCGGATCTGAATCACGTTCAAACCCAATAAGCACATCATTAATAGCATTAATACTGGCGGGTACATCACTGAAATCTACAAACTTGATATATGGGTTATTTTCATCAAACGAAAGATTATAATTTAACGCGTCTTGCAACTGGTAATATGACCAATCAAAATCGGGGTCATCATCGGTTATTTCGTCATAAAAATCTGCATATTCATCACGTAAAAAAACAGCAAATTCTTCTTGGCTCATATTATCTATGTTCGTTCCAACGACCGATAAATCATAGCTGTTTAAATGGCTTTTTATTTTATCGGCAGTTTCATTCCCAGCCGCCCCTAAAACAACCTCAATCAATTCACCAGACCAATTAAAAAGCCCTGTTACTGACAGAGTGTAAATTAAGGCATGAGTAAGTTGGCGTAGCGCCAATGGGTGTTCGGATAAATTAATATCAATTACGCTCAACCCTGATCCATCAATCATGTTTAAGCCTTTACTTTCATAGCTGCCATATTGACTATTGATTGATGACTCAAAGCTAATATCATATGCAAAGTTACTTGCTTGGTACGCTTTTAACGTTTCATTTAAAGCTAAGTTATTCTCAAGCGCAGTTTGATGAATCGTGTTACTAAATTCCTCTATGATTGTGTGTAATTGCCCCTCAACAGCAAGCGCCATAGTAGAGAGCATGACAGCTTGAGCATTGCTGCGTAGTGGAGCATCCATAATGCGTGTTAGTAAGTCAGTATTGTATAGGCCGTGTCGTTCACAACCTCGGAACATCGGTTTCCAAATTGACCAATTATCGACTATATCAAAGCAATCGCCATCGACCATAAATGCATTAGCACTAAGCTCGGCTTTGGTTTCATCACTCAATACAGGCATGCAACCGAGTAATTGCTGATGTGGAAGGATCACATCAGCGGGGGTAATAGATTGTTGGCGACAGGGCACGGCACTTTGGGCAATGATTGGATTTGAGTAAACGCTGCTTTGGCTTGCTGTTTGTGATTGATGAAACATTGTTTAACCTCTTTTTTTTCGGTGCTTAATGCCGTTATCTTTTTATCAAATGCATCTAGTTTTTCGTTGAAAGTAGTCATCACTGACTACCCATTAACTTTTACAGGCGGTAATTTAATGTCATACACCAAGTAGGTGTTACAGCTTGACATACGTGCGTCACTCTCAAAAATACTAGTGAAACGTACCATCGGAAACTGCCCACTAAAAACTTCAACAACGTCCACCAGCGAACCGTTAGGAAGTGGATCTTCTAATAACATTGCACCTAATTGAAACTTTCTAGTCATTGCTTGAATAGCCATAATATTACTCCTTAAAGTGAATCTGCTTCATCATCAAACTCTACGTTTTCTTCAAACGTAATGACTGACTCTGAGACTGTTTCTGGTACTTCGACCTTGGGTGCAGCGTTTGTTTTGCTTGCGGGTTTAGTTTTGGCTTTGGTTGGTTTTTTTTGTACTGCTTCAACAGCACCTTTAACATCGTTTAAGTTACTAAATGTTGCTGCAACAGGGGCTACGCTATCAATGTATTGATCTAATTGCTGTGTGAACGTTACATCAAGCTCCCCAATTTCACCGCCCACTGCAAGAGGTCTTGAAAGTGCTGAACGGAGCGCCATAACCTGTGTGGTTGCATTTGCTGGCATATCGCCAAGCTTGGTGTTTAAAACGATTTGAGCGCCATGCTCATTGGTCGTAATATTAAGTTGAACTTGTGATGCACCTGATTCTTGTATTAAACGTGCTATTGCTTCAATCATGCTTTTGAACCTTGTCGTTGTTTGAGTAAGTTAATTAAACCATTAAAAAAAAAGGGGGCAACTGCGTGAGCAATAACCCCCAAGTTGGGAAGTTTAGAAATGAGTCAATAATGTATCGGGTGCAAAGCCTGACCAATCGAATGAAAATGACGTAATGGCTTTAATTAAATCGCCTTTTGACTTAGCGGCTACTTTTGCAAAGGTGACTTTAGCGGCCTTGTTTTCTGCATCGTCATTGAATGCTTTATCAAATCCCGCGCTCTCACATAACCCTTTAATACCTTGTGATGTGTAAGCTTTTAAAACCCCTTCGCTTGGTATCCAAGCAGCCGTTAAAAGCGCCACTTTGTCATCGTGAGAGCCAAGGGCTTTAATCATTAGTTTTTGTTGATTAAGTACAAAGCGAGAATCTACGCATTCAGCGTTATTTGATACACTTTGCAGTACCGCGTTATTGATTTCTTTTTGCATATCTTCAAGTGGCACAGACTTACACGCAATCACGTAATCAGTGAAGTCGCTCATGCCTTTCATAAAGTCTGGTTTGTAGCTTGTAGAGACAACCAATGATGCCAATATTAAGCCGTTCACATACCACGCTTCACCTTGATAAATATCTTTAGCGATGGTGTGTATGAGCGCCTTTTCAGCCTCCAATACTGCGCTGGGTGTTTTTTGTTGTATAGGAGTGGCAGTCTCTTTTATAACGGTTTTCTCGCCACCTTTTTTCTCTATTTCTTTCGCTGAGTTTGATGGTTTAGTTTGTGCGGTTGCTGGTGGTTTTTTAGTTGATTCCACCAAGGCTTTTGTGCATTTTGTGAAGCATATTTTATCAATACATTGTGACTCAATAGTTTGTCCTTCGCGTCCTGATCTATCATCCATTACAACGACATTAGACTCACAGTTTGAACACCCTTCATTAAATTGTTTATCGCCTACAACACTTGCGGCTACTGTGTTTCTGTCTGCATTGTCACATTCAACAAATAAAATAACTTTACCAAACTTTTGTTCTGCTAATTCTTTTTGTTCTTTTAGCCATTCGTCAGTTTTAACATTCCAACACGCTAGTTTTGCACACGCTGCTTTGTCGTCAGCTTCAAAATCAAACATACCCATTTGATGTGATGTATTGTGTGGGCAAGCGGCACAATCAGCGGTATCAAATTTTGCAGTGTGTAAGAACTTTTTCGCTTTACCTGCGCGTTCTTTTAAATATTGAACCGACCAATCTTCACTAATAATTTTTTCTAATGTGCCGTTTTGTAGTTTCTCTGAAAAACTTGATAGCACCACGGCATGACCAATTTTTATTTTATCTGCGTTTAAGGCATCTAAAACACCCGTTGAACAGCGCATTAATTGAATGCGGTCATTAATTTTCTTTTGCGTCCAACCAAGGCGCTCTGCGGCTGCGGTGTAATCACCTTCATACATAGTAATGAATTTTTGGGCTGCCTTTGCTTCATCAACAATAGACAGGTCTTGTCGTACTAAGTTTTCTACAAGCTGGTACTCGTAAGCCTCTGTGTCAGTCATTGTTTTAATTAGTGATGGGACACTAAAGCCAAGTTCTTTACATGCTTCATAGCGACCAAAGCCAGCAACCACTTCAAAAATCGCCTCATCAGCAGTAGGGCGCACTAGGATTGGTTGCAATACGCCACCAGCCTCTTTAATTGACTCTTTAAGTTGGTTACGTGCAGCAGCATCGTGCTTAATGCGTGAGTTACCAAGTGAAAACGGGATTAGTTGTTCAATAGTTAACGTAGCGACATTTCCAGTAGATTGAGTATTCATAGTAACGACCCTTTAAATTATTTTGATGTATGTGGTTTAACTGCTACCCAATTTATAGATGTTTTAAAATCGCGCTCATTTGCTGAAATTAACTCTCAGTCGAATGCTAAGTGCTAAATCATAAAATGGGTGGAAGTGCTGGGGAGCAGTGCGAAAGCACCGCACAGGCCGTTTTAGAGGGCTTGCATTCAGTTTTTACGTTCTAGCGAAAGGGTTGGGAGGTGATTAACCCAAAATGAATGAGGCGATCAAAGGTTATAAAAAAATGATGTAGCTTAAAGTTGCGTGTAACGCACGTAGAAAGGTGTTTTGTTGTCTGTGGTGAAACGTTGGGAATATCAAAAAGAATGGCTTAGCGCGTCATTTAGAGCGTCTATTGGTTAAGTTGAGGTTAAGTTCGGTGTGTAACCTCAACATAGGGGAGATAAATGTGATTTAACGCATTGCCATGATCACTGCATCAAAACTTGTGCTATCGGGATCAGATATTTTTAGCATGTTGTTGTTTGTGAAGGATAGACAAACACGTTCAGAGTGGATGTTCTTCAACGCATCAATTAGATACAGGGGATTAAGCGAAATACTCGTTTGTTCGTTACTGCTCGACTGTGCTTCAACGTAATCATCAATCTCATTGCCTGTTCCTGCATCTGCATTCATTTTTAAATCAGCATTTTCAAGGGTTAGGTTTAATTTTGGTATTTTAACGCCTGAAAGGAACAGTTTAATCCGATTTGCTGATTGCAGTAGGGCGCTAGTTTTAAGCGTTGTTGAGTTAACGATAGCGGGATTAATTAACTTACTAACGTTCATGTATTGCTCAGCCACAAATTTACTTGCAAGCGTTACATGCCCCACTTGGCAATAGAAATTACTTTGGTCAAAAAAGAATTGGCATTGCGTTTCTGGCTGTACGGATAAAATTAAATCCACTAATCCAGTTGGCAAGATCCCTTCAAAATCCCCCATTGAATCGTTCACGGTTACAGATGTTTTCACTAAACGATGCCCGTTAGTTGCATGTAGGTTCAGAGAATCACCCACAATAGAAAAATTAATATGGTTAAGCATTTTGCGTACATCAAGCTTGGCCTTCGCGTATTGAACGCGACCAATGCCAGCTATTAACTGATTGGGTGAGCAAGTGAATTGGAATTGATCGGGTTTGGCAATGATAGGGATTGGGTACGTTTGTGGATCAGCGGTTGCAATGTTCACTTTTGAACGACTGTATTTTATCTCAACTTTTTTTTCGTTATCAAAATTAAAAGCGATATTTTTTTCATTGTCAGTGTAGCCATGAAGTGATGCTGATAATTTTTTAGCTTCAATACAGATTTCAAAATCATCTACGGTTACATCAATTTGTTTTTTTATGATTGATTGTCCATCAGTACCAAAAACAGTGGCCATCGAGTTTTCAATTTTTAAATACACATAATCCAAAACAGCGATATTTGTTTTGCTGCTGTTTGCAATTGAGCAAGGTAACAAAAAAAGTTCTTTTGCATGAGCGAGTGTGATTGAAAAATGCATGGTAAACCTCCTGATTTAATTAACACAATTTTTTCATGTATTTTCATTCGCGCAATTTGAAGCAAAATAACCCGAAAGAAAGACATATTTTTAACGGTTACATTTACTTTAAGATTAAAATAAAGATTAAGAATGATTAAAGATAAAGGTTAAGGGCGCACCATAAAGACTTAAGTATATGAAAAGTATGATAGAAAAAAATTAATTCAGATCAGTATTTAACTAAGATAAAAAACACTGTTCCACTATTTAAAGCCATTTTTGGCTTTTTTTGTTTACAGGTTATCTACAGAGACCCTTCTTTTATTCACAAAAAAAAGGTGCTGATCGCGTTTTTTTCGTCAAATTATCCACAAGCAGGTAAACCTAATGTTAAATATTGTGGTGCTTTTGGTTGAAATGTATACGCGGATCAATGCTCCACTATTTGAAGATCAGTGTTCCACTATTTGAATGTATTTTATCCACAAGGGTAAATTGAATAGAGCGTGTCATTTTTACCGCGTTAGAAAAAGAGTCAACGATAAGTCAGTTTTTATAAAAATTAAGACGGTCAAGTTACTGAACCTAAAGGGGAAATATTCAAAAGTACCTTGTTCCACTATTTAAAAAACGACCAAATTAACCTTAGTTGTTTTTTCAGCGGCGTATAATTAACCTAACGTAGAATATATAGCCATTAATTCCATAAAATTAATGGCTAAATACTAATAGTTTATGCTGTTGATTTGTATGCATATTTATTATAAAAGTAGCCTATTCCACTATTTAAATTTTAATGCGAAAGGTGACGGGCAAAGCCACTAACCGCCTTAAACGTGTAAGCGATACTTTGAATGGTATTTTTGAAGTGCAATATTCCACTATTTAAATGGTAAATGCCTTTTACGTAGAAATTCTATAACTAAATATATACTATGCAAACCGTATACATTTTTACACGCTTAAAAGCTGAATTGATTGGAGTACAGGTAGGTATGACTAAACAGGAAATTTCACTAACGAACATGCCTGATTCATTAGAGAAAAGTGGAATGGTTATTCAAAGTGCATCCCAAGTAAAACCCCTTTCGTTATTTACCAATGCACATAATGAAGGTGACATAGTAAATTCACTTTCACAAGCCTTCTCCTTATATGATTTATGGTCACGCTTTGTTAGGGGGCGTAATTTAAAGTTACCTGCCAATCAAGCACCAGCTAGAGTAATTAAAAAACGACAGTTCTCTGAACGTGTTGATGGCATCCGCTACGAAGGTGAATTTGGTATCTCCCCTGCTTTCATGGAATGCAAAGACCAAGATTACATCATGTGGCCTTCTGATAGAGAAGAAAAGGTTGAGGCTGCGCTTATCTCGCTTGCTACCAAAGACAAAATCGTAAAAGTATTAAGCGCCTCAAGTGAGCGATATGCAATATGCTTCACAATTAAAGAGTTAATTGATGTACTCAAGAGTGTGAATCAGTCACTTTCAAACCCCGAAGTCAAAGAGTCACTTACCATTCTGAGTAAAAGCCATTTAAGTTTCATGTTTAAAGTCACTGACGAGAAAGGGAGCATTGAATCCCGCGAAGCGACAGTTCCGTTTATCGGGGCTATTCATTACAGCAATAAGCGTGGCCGAAGCGCCCAAAAGTGCATCGTATTTTTAAATGATTACATGACGCAGCAAATTGAAAGTATGTCTTATACTGGGTTTTACTTTAATCGTACCCAACAGTTTTCAGGTGCGTTACCTCGTTGGTTGGCTAAACGTCTTTATCAAATGTTTCGTTATGCACGAACTGACACAACGTACCACTTCACGCTCATTAGTATGATGGTTAAATTTGGCGCTATCACATCAGATGAGCAGGTTGCGACAAAGCTGGTGGCATTAAGGCGAAACATGACATCAGCAGTAAAAGATTTGATTAATGAGGGTATTTTAAAAAAGTATAGCGTTAGCAGTATAAAAAACGATGAAGGGCAGGTGATAGATAACAAGTATGTGCTTATGCCTAGTGAACGCTTTTGTGAAGAAGTGCTTGCCTTAAACAAGCACCAAAGGAAATTGAAAGAAAAATTGAAAAAAGACTCTGTTGATATATTCGCTTTAGAAGATGCGTAGTGGTTTATCCCACGACTTGTACGGCACGTTTCAGATGTGAAACAACCACATCAGCACTTATGTTTTCATAATTTTTTAAATATTGATCTAAAGCGAATTGACCAATACGAATAACATCAAGCATAGGTACGGGTGTGCCAATAAAGCCCGATCCTTTCTGACTCACTTGCACGAAAAGCTTATCTTTTTGAAATGATACTTTAAGTGATTTGTCATTGTTTACGCCATAGTGCTTCAATTCGATTTCAGCTTTGATTAATAAGAACGCATTCAAAAACTCAATTAAACCCGTTGCAGTAAGTTGAAGGGATACTTTTTGATCCCAATTAAATTTTTTGTTTGCTCCCTTGGCTGATTCAACGCGAATAGTTTTAAAACCCTTACGTGTCACATCAGCTTTGATTTCCACAGCAGCACTGCCACCGTGAACCTTGATTGAGTAAAACTTGCCGCCAGGCGCGTGATTAGGGTCAAAGTCTTGTTGACGCTCTTGTTGATTTTCCTGCTCTTGTGCTGGGTAACTAGGCGCATAGTGTGTGTTTTGTTGTTCACTATACTGTGGCGCATGCCCATTATTTTGTTGTTCGTAATACTGATTGTTTGGCATGTTATCTTCACTTTGCGGCTGGGGCTGCGGTGCATACCCACTGTGTTGAGAGTGATGGCTATTTTGTTGCGGTGCATACGCACGGGTATGGTAGTTAGAGTTATTCATAATATATCTATTCCTCGCTAATTTCCTACCAGTATGCCGACAAATTTAAAACGCGCTTTATTAGAGATAATAACTCGACAGTTGCGCGTTTTACTATCTATTGAATAATATAACCTCGTTAAGTCAATACTATTGGAGTGGGTATGAAGTTAGGTCGTTTAAAATCTTTAGGGGTAAATGAACTCTGGCAAGTCCCTCTTTGTATGCCCGAATCGCTTAAAGACTACCGCTACGCATTAGCTGACTTTACGCAAGTCTATCAAATGACTGGCAGTAAAGTGCTCGTTAAGGGTTGTATAAGTTGCGAACCCACAACACAGTGGGTGCAATCCAAACCGACACTCAATATCACACTCCAAGACAGTAACGGCTACATTCTATCCATGAAGTTATTTGGTGATAATCGCAAGCTACAAGAGTCACTATCGGTGGGCGATGAGGTTTACTTTAGCGGGATTTCATTTGTTAATGGGCAATACTTAAATTTACGTGCGGCTCATTTAGTTGATCCGCATGACATAGGCAAGCTGGTGGCTGAGTACAAAGGGAAAACGGGTGTTATTACACCACAGCTAACACGCAAGCTTATTAATGAGCATCTAAACGAGGCACTTTCGGTCACGGCTGCAAAGTTTAGGGAGGTATTAATCGACATAGAAAGCCCGCGTCAATTACTCAAGGCCAAACACTTAAACTTAGAGGAAGCATTGTTCGCAATTCATCACCCTAAAAACGAAGATGAGTGGCTTGAAGCGAAAACGATTGTGAAACGTTTAGCGGCGCTGTACTGCGTAAAATCTTTAAAAGCTGATGTGGATAATTCACAACCAGAAAAAGTGACGCCGTTTACTGCTTTTGATTTTGAGTCGCTACTGCCAAATATCCCCTTTGCATTAACCGATGAACAGCGTGAAATTAGTCTTTCACTTTGCCAGCAATTAAGAGAGGGTATCCGTATTAGCGCTATTCTTAATGGGGATGTTGGTACTGGAAAAACGGTCACATATGGCTTGCTTGCTGCTGCCTGTGTAAGTGCGGGAGGTCGCGTAGCGATTATGCTACCCAGCACAAATCTAGCTAAACAAATTCATCAAGAGATAATGCTCTACTGGCCTGCGCTATCACCGATACTCCTCACAGGAGAATCAGCAGAAGTGGATATTACACATCACAAACTTATCATAGGTACTAGTGCCTTACTTTTCAGAGATGTTGGGCATTTTGATTGCGTTATTATTGATGAGCAGCAGCGTTTTGGTTTGAAGCAGCGCGAGCAATTAATCTCAAAACATACACATTACCTCGAAGTGACTGCAACACCCATACCCCGCACACAAGCGCTTATTAAGTTTTCAAATTTAACCGTCTATCGGCTTAAAAAGTGCCACAGTGAAAAAGTCATCACAACTAAGATGCGCCTTAAAAGTGAAAGTTCCGCATTAATGAGTGAATGTCTGGATCAAATCAACCAAGGCAATAAAGTGCTCGTCGTTTGCCCCGTCAAAGAAGGTGAGTCTGAAATGCAAAGCGTCGAGCTGGTGGCTAAGAAGTGGCAGAAGTACGCCAAAGGCAAAGTCAGACTTATCCATTCAGGCTGTACGGCAAAAGAAAATGAAAAAGCATTAAACCACGTTAAAACCGGTAAGGCTAATGTACTTATCGCAACTAGCATCGTAGAAATCGGCATTACAATACCAAAACTAACGAAAGCGATTATCTATCACGCTGAACGGTTTGGAACCATTACGTGCCATCAAATTCGTGGCAGGCTAGTGCGTAACGGTGGAGTCGGTCAGCTTGATTTGTATTGCCCAACGTTAATTAGCGACAAATCATTGGAGAGACTTTCACTTTTAACACGCTATGACGATGGATTTGAATTGGCGACTCAAGATATGCAGCTTCGCGGTTTTGGCGATATAGAGGGAGGGAGTGATGCAAAGCAACATGGCGATACCCGCTCCATTTTAGTGGGAGAGAAAGTCAGTTTTTCCGATGTTGAAGAGATACTTTCAGCCTTAACGTAGTAAAACAGCAAATTTTTATTCAAATAAGCATTTTATTTCAACAGTCGTCGTTTTTTTCTTCTTTAAAATTACCCCATACATATTAATTTGTAGGCGGGTTATGAAAGAGCTAAATAAGAAAGTTGTTGGGTATACCATCATTACCAGCATTGTAGGCCAAGCTATGAGCTTAGCTGCGTTCGGTGTTTGGGCTGGCGTGCTTGCGCTTGCAACACCTTTTGAGCGAGCACTTGCGGCAACAGAAGAAACGTTATTTGAGCAAACACAACGAAAATACCAAACAAACGATCCAAATAATAATCGTAGTGATGATGCAAAACTAAATAAGATATTAGCAGATTACGCTAACCAGCCTTCATTAAACCCAAATAAAGAAAGCGAAATAATCAATAAGTATTACGCGAACCCACAACCAACGGGAACGGTTGATTTATCGAAATATGGCGATTATTCAGCAAATGCCCAAGAGCGTATTGAGGCGAGCATTTCCGAAGCGCGCAGTATCAGTATGAACGCTACAATCCCCACCACTGATTCTGCAGGGGCAATTCAGGCTGATTACAATCCCTCTGGTGTGGAGCTTACAAAAGAAAATGGTAATTTCTCAGCGACATTTGATGAGAACGGCATTGTTGGCCAAAAAGTATCAAAAGATGAATATACATCAGCCGAAATTACGCATAATCAAACGAACTTTACCGCTGACGAAGATTACGGGGATGAGACCGCATTCTATGCCTCTGGAAGTTCCCAAATAACATCGCTTAAGGCAAATAGAGCAAGCGATGGCACGGCCTATCAAACAATCCAAGAAATCAATAATAGTAATAAACCGCCTGAACTTGACCCAAATAGTGCCATATTCAATTACGGGTATAATGAAGTTAAGGATGCCATTAATGGGACTGGTGACTGGTTGGCATCCTGCAGCGACCAAACCACAAC
>TARA_R110002051_G_scaffold61720_2_pt1 | contig 12577 bp, 11 predicted proteins | sample TARA_R110002051 | Tara Oceans TARA_R110002051 (sample SAMEA4397023) | marine metagenome | biome: Polar Biome; feature: [MES] marine water layer (ENVO:01000295) within the mesopelagic zone...; material: water (ENVO:00002006), including particulate matter (ENVO:01000060) such as......
TCCCAGAGCTCGCGCGCCTTCAGCGTCTTCATCACGCGGCCGTCCTTGCGGGCGGTCAGGTTCCACTCGCCATCATTCTCGACGGCGCGCAGGAAGTCGTCCTTCAGCGAGACGGAATTGTTGGAGTTCTGGCCGGAGACGGTCAGATAGGCTTCCGAATCCCAGTCGGTGTCATAGGTCTTGAACTCAAGGTCCTTGTAGCCCTGGCGGGCGAACTGGATGACGCGCTTGACGTAGTTTTCCGGAACCTGGTCCTTCTTGGCAGCCTTGATCTCGCGCTTCAGCGCCGGGTTCTGGTTCGGGTCGTAGCAGGCGTCGTTGTCGCCGTCGCAGTTGACGCAGGCCTTCATGATCGCCTTCAGGTGCTTGGCGACGATCTTCGAGCCGGTCACGAGCGCTGCGACCTTCTGCTCTTCCTTGACCTTCCAGTTGATGTATTCCTCGATATCCGGATGGTCGATGTCGACCACCACCATCTTGGCGGCGCGGCGCGTCGTGCCGCCCGACTTGATGGCGCCGGCAGCCCGGTCGCCGATCTTCAGGAAGCTCATCAGGCCCGACGACTTGCCGCCGCCCGACAGCTTTTCGCCTTCGCCGCGCAGGTAGGAGAAGTTGGAGCCGGTGCCGGAGCCATACTTGAACAGACGGGCTTCACGGACCCAGAGGTCCATGATGCCGCCCTCGTTGACGAGGTCGTCGCCGACGGACTGGATGAAGCAGGCATGCGGCTGCGGGTGCTCGTAGGAGGACTTCGACTTCGTCAGCTTGCCGGTAAAGGGGTCGACGTAGAAATGGCCCTGGCCGGGGCCGTCGATGCCATAGGCCCAGTGCAGGCCGGTGTTGAACCACTGCGGCGAGTTGGGTGCGACGCGCTGGGTGGCGAGCATGTAGGCAAGCTCGTCCTTGAAGGCGGCGGCATCTTCTTCCGAGGTGAAATACTTGCCCTTCCAGCCCCAGTAGGTCCAGGTGCCGGCGAGACGATCGAAGACCTGGCGGGCATCGGTTTCAGAACCGTAGCGCTCGTCCTCGGGCAGATCCTTCAGGGCCTTTTCGTCGGCGACGGAACGCCAGAGGAACGAAGGGACGTCGTTCTCCTCGACCTTCTTCAGCCGCGCCGGCACGCCGGCCTTGCGGAAATACTTCTGCGCCAGAACGTCGGTCGCCACCTGCGAGAACTGCGCCGGGACGTCGATATCGGCCAGCCGGAAGACGATCGAGCCGTCCGGATTGCGGATCTCGCTGATCCCCTTTCGGAAGGTGATGTCCGCATAGGCGCCCTGGCCGGGCTTGGTGAAACGACGTTCGATCCGCATTGCCTTGTGTCCCTCGTCTGTGGCCCGTCTCAGGGCGCAAATATCCGTCCCGGCGGCTCGCCATCATGGGCAGCCGGGGAAATCATGTGGTCCAGGTGAATCATCTGGGATGTCCAACCTGTATCTTGTGTTGATGGTCGGCTGCAACACTAAATATAGCGTTAACGGCCTCTTTTTACCAGCGCTCCATGCGCTTTGGCAGATCAAAAAAAGACAAAGAAAATCGCTTTGGCCGGTCGGCCCTCAAAGCCGCCTGCCACCATCGTTTCCGTCTGAACTCGAAGAAAGAACCGGCCTCGTTAGCTCCGGTTCCGCCGCCGCTGCAACACGTCGGCCAATCTCCTCCCCGCCACCAGATTCGTCAAGCCGTAGATCGGCATACTTTTTTAACCACAAGATATTGTGTGGTGAGCCTGTGGAAAACGGGGACAGTAAAAAGAATCAGATAAGTCAGGCAGTTGCGGGCGAGAGTTGCAACCGGACGGGCCTTGAGGCGCGGCCTCGTCCACAGCCCCCGCAGGACGCGGGAGCATATCAAGAAGCAGGTGTTGCAGATTGGTTCGCAAGCGGAATCCGGATTGGCGGCCGTTCGCCCCAAAAGGCAAAAAAAGAACGACCGGCGCGGCCTCGGCTCAGCCCTTGGGGCCCTTGGCGATCGGCTCCTGATAGGCAAAGCCCATGTCCCAGGGGAAATAGATCCAGGTGTCCTGGCTGACCTCGGTGACGAAGGTATCGATCATCGGCACGCCGGAGGGCTTGGCGTAGACGCAGGCAAAATGCGCCTTCGGCAGCATGCCGCGCACTTCCGAGGCGGTCTTGCCCGTATCCGTCAGGTCGTCGACGACGAGCACGCCTTCGCCGCCATTTACCGACAGCTCGGGTGTCACGCCCTTCAGCAGGTTCATTTCGCCCTGGTTGACGTAGTCGTGGTAGGAGGCGATGCACACCGTCTCGATCAGCCGGATGTTGAGCTCGCGGGAGATGATGGCAGCCGGCACCAGCCCGCCGCGGGTGATGCAGACGATGGCGCGGAACTCCTGGCCCATCCCGGCCAGGCGCCAGGCGAGCGCCCGCGCATCACGGTGGAATTGATCCCAGGAGAGGGGGAAGGCTTTTTCTGGAAGAGACATGAGAGGGCCATTCGCGAGAGCACAGGAAGTGCCCTCGCTCTTAGCCGGGAATCCGCGCCGAAGGCAAGACTGTCGGCGGCGGTGGTTACCGCGACATCAGGGACAGGGCGGTCATCGATTCGAGCAGGCTGCGGGTGACGCCGCCAAACAGCATTTCCCACCACCGCGACGTGCCGTAGGCGCCCATCACCAGAAGGTCGACGCTGTTGTCGGACAGCCGGTTCTCGATCGCGTCCGCCGCCGACACCCCGCCGCCTTCCTGAGCGGTGAGCGTGACGTTGACGCCGTGGCGGGCAAGGGCCGCGGCAAGCTCGACGCCGGCCATGTCCGGAAGCTGGTTGGGCCTCTCCGGCGGATCGACGCAGAAGATCTCGACGCTGTCGGCCTTCTTCAGGAGCGGCAGGGCATCGAAGGTCGCGCGCGCCGCCTCGCGGGAGCCGTTCCAGGCGATCATCACGCGCCGGATCGCCTTCGGCACCTTCATGATGTAGGGCACGAGGAGCACGGGCCGCCCGCTGTCGAAGAGCAGGCTTTCGAGCTCGGAGCGGCTTTCGCTCGCCGGATCGCCCTGGCTGGCGATGATCAGGTCTGCGGCACGGATGGTCTCGAGCACCGAGGACGAGGCGTAGCCGGCCGGCGAGACGAAGCTGCGCCAGTCGGAAGGGACGGTGTCGCGGGCGACCCGCTCCCGGAAGATCTTCTCCACATCGGCAGTTTCCCGCCGCGCCATCGCCTGCAGGGCCTCGATGGCGGCCGGATCGGGGATCTCCATCGGCGCGATCAGCGGCACGGCCGCCAGCGTCTCGGCATGGATGGCGAGCACATGCGCGTCGAAGCCTGCCGCCACCGACAAGGCGAAATCGGTGATCTGCGCCGCATGCGCCGGCGTGTCGAGAATGGCGACGATCGTCTTGTAGGTCATGGTCTCTCCCCTGAACTGTTCCTATCCGTCTGCGCCAATCTGGCCCTGCAGCCTCGCGCCTTCCTTGATGCTGGTCAACCCGGGGGCATTCGTCCGTCGGTTGACGACGCGTCAGGCATCCGCGGTGCCGTTCGGGGCCAGGTGTTTCTCCTCCAGATCCTGCACCATCTGCTGCACGTCTGCGACCGCCGCATCGACTTCCGCCTGCTCTCTGGCCCGCACGACGATTTCGGTTGAGAACCGCTTGCCGTCATACTTGGGGTAGGAGCCGATGCTGGTCTGCGGATGCGCCTTCTGGATTGCCGCCAGCGGCGTTCCGATGTCGCCTTCGCCGAAGGGGCAGGCGATGGCTAAGGACAGCATCTTCGATCCCGTCCGCAGTTCCGGCAGGACGTTGTCGAGCATCGCCTGGAAGACCTGCGGCACGCCGGCCATGACATAGACGTTTTCGACGATGAACCCGGGCGCCGTGGAAACCGGATTGGCGATGTGTCGGGCGCCCTTCGGCATGCGGGCCATCCGCTGGCGCGCCTCGGTGAACTCCATCTCGCGGCGCTGGTACATTTCCGCGAGCAGCTGCATCGCATCGGGATCGTGAACGCACGGCAGCCCGAAGGCCCTGGAGATCGAATCGGCCGTGATGTCGTCATGGGTGGGGCCGATCCCGCCCGAGGTGAAGACATAGGTGTAGCGGCCGCGCAGCGCATTCAGCGCCTCGACGATCGCCTCCTCCTCGTCGGAAACGATGCGGACCTCCTTCAGGTCGATGCCGGCCAGCGTCAGCATGTCGGCGAGGTGGCTTATGTTCTTGTCCTTGGTGCGGCCGGAGAGGAGCTCATCGCCGATGGCGAGCATGGCGGCGGTGACGACCGTGGACGGGGAGGCAGTCTGTGACATGGCGTGTCCTGATGTTCTGCATGGGGTCTGACAGTCCTAGGCCCGATTCGGTCCGGACAGAAGAGCCTGTCGTGCGACGGTGAGAATCTTCTTCGTTTCGGAACCGAAGACGGATCAATCGTGTTCGTCTTCTAAATGCGAACACTGCGTCGACCAGCGCAGGGGCTGCGGTCCCGGCGCGAAGCGTCTAGAGCAATTCCCACTTCTGCAAAACCAACCCTGAACGGAGACGAAGCATGGCCAAGGTACTGGTTCTCTACTATTCCGCCTATGGACACATCGAGACAATGGCCAAGGCCGTTGCGGAAGGCGCCCGCTCTGCCGGTGCCGACGTCACCATCAAGCGGGTGCCGGAACTCGTTCCTGAAGACCTCGCCAAGGCTTCGCACTACAAGCTCGACCAGGAGGCGGAAATCGCCACCGTGGCGGAACTTGTCGAATACGACGCCATCATCGTCGGTGCCGGCACGCGCTTTGGCACCATGGCCTCGCAGATGCGCAATTTCTGGGACCAGACCGGCGGTCTCTGGGCCGAGGGCAAGCTCGTCGGCAAGCTCGGCTCCGCCTTCACCTCGACCGCCACCCAGCACGGTGGTCAGGAATCGACGATCCTCGGCTTCCTCCCGACCTTCCTGGCCCAGGGCATGGTCGTGGCAGGCCTTCCCTATGCCTTCCAGGGGCAGACGGGCGTCGAAGAAGTGAAGGGTTGCTCGCCTTACGGCGCCAGCACCATCACCGACGGCGACGGCTCCCGCCAGCCCTCGGCCGTGGAACTCGACGGCGCCCGCTATCAGGGCGGCTATGTGGCAAAGCTGGCCGCCAAGCTCTCGGCCTGATCGCTCGTAACGAGCCTTTCAGAAACGCGGCTTCCGGGCCGCGTTTTTTGTGTCGACACCGACCGCCGGTCGATGCGACCGGACCGCACCAACGATTGCGCCTGACGGGAGCCCCGGTTTGGGGCAGGGGAGTGCACCGAGGCTCCCGGCCGCGCAAACAGTCCACGCGACCCATGGAAGATGGCGTCAAAAAGCGGCAAGTCGAGATCGGCCGCCTTTTCTGGTTGACCGCCAGCTAACGTCTCACCGTCCCGAACCGGACCAGCCGTATAGGATGCGAAAAAAAAGCCCTGTCGCGAGACAGGGCAATAAGGGGAAAAAGCCCGGCTTTCTCAATCGGGCAGGGGTATCTTACATGCGGCCTGCGGGGCCGCGAGTGCAGTTGCCGCTCTTCCGGTACGGTTGGAACATTTTTGCCGGCTCCCTGGTGCGGGCGCTGCGGACGAGGAGCCGCAGCCTGCCACCCGGTGCGCCGATGCCGCATCGCGCTACCAGTTGTAGCGGGGATTTGCGACGAACACGCCGAGGTCCGCGTCCGCGCCCAGCGCCGCATGGACGAGGTCGACGCAGCGCGCGCGCTCCTGCTGCATGCCGTCGGCAATCATCTTCGTGACATCCTTCTGCCCCGCCGTCAGGTGTCGCGCCGCAATCGCCCAGGCGGAGCGCTGGATATCGTCTGCAAACACGGGATCTGGGTCTTCTGCGTAAACCGCAGCTGCACAAGTCATTCGTTCTGCTCCAAAAAAAATGATGCCGCAGAAGACGCCCGGAACATTGCGCGAAGCTGGCTAAGGAACGAGGACGGGCTTTTCGGGGGAGGCTCCCTGCCGCGATGAATATATGATTGTATTCCTCTTGTTTTTGTCGCGGCAGGAGGGTTATACCGCAACCGCCTTTTCCGACAGGCCCCTGGGCCGAATACAAGGACGTTTCTCGTGACCGCATTCAAATCGATTGTCGCCGTTTCCAGCCTTTGCATCACGCTCGGATTTGCCGTGGCGCCGGCTCTCGCCGCGCCGACGAGCTATCCGCTGACCCTCGACAATTGCGGCGCGAAGGTCACCTTCGAAAAGGCGCCGGAGCGGGCCGTCGGACTTGGCCAGAACAGCGCCGAAATCATGCTGCTGCTCGGCCTCGAGGACAAGATGGTCGCCACCGCCTTCTGGCCAAGCAAGGTGCTGCCGCAACTGGCGGCGGCCAACGAGAAGGTGACGCTGCTGACGGTGGAGTTTCCGACCTTCGAATCGATCCTGGCACAGGACCCCGACTTCGTCGCGGCCGCTCTGCCGAGCCTGATCGGCCCGACCAGCAAGGTCGCCAAGCGCGAGGATTTCGAGCGGCTCAAGATCCCGGCCTACCTGTCGCCCAGCACCTGCCTCAGCACGGAGGAGGTGAAGGACCAGTACGGCAGCCGCGAAGAACTGTGGAACATGGACCTTCTCTATCAGGAGATCGACGAGCTCTCGCAGATCTTCGACGTTGCCGACCGCGGCCAGGCGCTGATCGCGGACTTCAAGGCCCGTGAAGCGGCCCTGCGCGCCGGCGTTTCCACCGACGGCAAGCCGCTGTCCTACGTCTTCTGGTTTTCCAGCCCCGCGCCCTCGGCCGACGCCTATCTCGGCGGCAAGAACGGCGCCTCGGGCTTCATCGCCGACGTGCTGGGTGGCAAGAACGCCATCGACTCCGAAGCGGAATGGCCGACGCTTGGCTGGGAAAGCATCATCGCCGCCAATCCCGACGTCATCGTCGTCGCCAGTCTCGACCGCAACCGCTGGGAGCTCGACAAGCCGGAAGCCAAGATCGCGTTCCTGAACAGCGATCCGGCCGTCAGCCAGATCGCGGCGGTGAAGAACAAGGCGATCGTGGTGATGGACGGCCAGGCGATGAACCCGACAATCCGCACGATCTACGGCGCCGAACAGGTGGCCGAGCAGATGAAGGCGCTCGGTCTCCTGAAGTGACAGAAACGGGACGTTCCATACAGGGCCTGCTGGTCCTCGGGGCGTCAGTTCTGGCGTCCCTCGCGCTGATCGCCGTCGTCGTCGGCATCAGCGTCGGGATCGGCGACCTGCCGATCCCGCTGTCGACCACGTTTGCCGCCGTGACCAACCGCCTCGGCTGGACCGCCGTCGAGCTCAACCGGATCCATGAGACGGTGATCTGGGACTACCGGCTGAGCCGGGCGCTGGTCGCCTCGTGCTGCGGCGCCGGTCTGGCGCTTTCGGGCGCGATCATGCAGTCGCTGCTGCGCAACCCGCTGGCCGAACCCTATGTGCTGGGCATTTCCGCCGGCGCCTCCACCGGTGCGGTGGCGATCGTCATCCTCGGCGTCGGGGCCGGAGCGGTGACGCTGTCCGTCGGAGCCTTCGCCGGGGCCTTCGCGGCCTTCCTCTTCGTGGCGCTCCTGTCCAACGGCACGCGCGGCGGGGCGGACCGCACGATCCTCGCCGGCGTTGCCGCCTCGCAGCTCTTCAACGCCGCGACCTCCTATGTGGTCACCACCTCCGGCAACGCCCAGCAGGCGCGCGACGTGATGTTCTGGCTGCTCGGCAGCTTCGGCGGCGTGCGCTGGCCGGAATTCGCCCTGGTCTCCGTCGTCGTCGGGTTCGGACTTGTCATCTGCCTCTTCTATGCGCGGGTACTCGACACCTTCGCCTTCGGCGACGAATCGGCCGCCGCACTCGGCGTCGACGTCGGTCGCACCCGCATCGCGCTCTTTGCGCTGACGGCGGTGATGACGGCGACCATCGTCAGCATGGTCGGCACCATCGGCTTCGTCGGCCTCGTCGTGCCGCATGCGGCACGCTTCGTCGTCGGCCCGCTGCATGTGCGGCTGCTGCCCGCCTGTGCCGTGTTCGGCGCCATCTTCATGGTGCTGGCCGACATCGCCTCCCGGGCCCTCATTCCGCAGCAGGTGCTGCCGATCGGCGTCGTGACGGCGCTCGTCGGCGTGCCGGTCTTTTCCATCATCCTTTATCGGTTCCAGCGCGCATCATGAGCATCAGGGCGGAAAACCTCGTCTGGAGGATCGGCAAGAAGACGATCATCGACGGCGTCTCGCTGGAGGTGAAGCCGGGCCTGATGCTCGGCCTTCTCGGCCCCAACGGCTCCGGCAAGACCTCGCTGCTGCGCCTGCTCGCCGGGCTGAAGCGCCCGCAGGCCGGCCGCATCACGCTCGACGGCCAGAACCTCGACGGCATTGACCGCCGCCAGATCGCGCGTCGCGTCGCCTTCGTGGAGCAGCATGCCACCACGAACGCCAGCCTCAAGGTCGTCGACGTGGTGAAGCTCGGCCGTTTTCCGCACCGCTCGATGTTTTCCGGCTGGACGCTTGCCGACGACGCGGCCGTGGCCGAGGCGCTGGAGCGCGCCGGCATGACGCAGAAGCGCAACGACCCCTGGCAGAGCCTCTCGGGCGGCGAGAGGCAGCGCACGCATATCGCCAGGGCGCTGGCCCAGGCGCCGCAGGAACTCATCCTCGACGAGCCGACCAACCATCTCGACATCCAGCACCAGATCAGCCTGATGCGCCTCATCTCCAGCCTCTCGATCACCAGCATCATTGCGCTGCACGACCTGAACCATGCGGCGATGTTCTGCGACCAGCTGATCATCATGCAGGAGGGCCGCGTCGTGACGGTAGGAACGCCGGAGGAGGTGATGACGGAAGACTTGCTGAAGACCGTCTTCCGCGTCGACGGCCGGATCGAGGCATCGCCCTATCACGCGCGGCCACACATTCATTTCATGCGGTGACGGACCGGGCTACGGTGATCGTATGATCGCCGCGGCCGAAGCAGGTATCAGCAATTCATTCTTCCCGGCCCTTCCATTTCCCGCCCTTGGAAGCTACTGAAACACCGATGCGGACGTGGCGAAACTGGTAGACGCAAGGGACTTAAAATCCCTCGGCCTCGGTCATGCGGGTTCGACCCCCGCCGTCCGCACCATCCGTGAAATCACCGTACGCAACCGCTCTGCGTCAGGACGCCCTACTGGCGCCAGAAGAGCGGTGTGAGCAAAACGAGCACCGTCAGGATTTCCAGGCGACCGGCGAGCATCATCACCGACAGCAGATAAAGGGCGGGATCGCTGATGGTGGAGAAATTGCCGGCGGGGCCGACGATGTCGCCGATGCCGGGGCCGACGTTCGAGAGCGCCGTGATGACCGAGGAGGCCGAGGTCAGGAAGTCATAGCCGAGCAGCGTCATGGCAAGGCTGCCCACCGCCCACAGGAAGATGTAGAGCGCGACGAACAGGAAGATGCCCCGCTGCGCCTCGGGCTCGATCACCGCCTTGCCGTAGCGCACGGAATAGACGGCGTTCGGATAGACGAGCCGCTTCAGGCCGGTGCCGACGATGTTGAAGAGCACGACGAAGCGATAGGCCTTGATGCCGCCGGCGGTGGAGCCGGTGCAGCCGCCCATGAAGGTGGCGAAGAAGGCGAGTGCCACGGCAAACGGTCCCCAGGCGGTGTAGTCGGTGCTGGCATAGCCGGTGGTCGAGAGGATCGACGAGATGTTGTGGAAGGAATGCGCCAGCGCCGTGCCGAGGCCGACGTCGTTGTTCAGGTGGTGATAGACGCCGAGCGCCACGGAGAATACGAAGAGATAGCCGACGAAGACGATGATCTGCGGGTCGCGCAGCGAATCGAGCCGGCGGCGGACCACGAAGATGATCAGGAGCGAGAAGGGCAGGCTGCAGATCGTCATGAATACCGTCGAGATCCAGAGCAGCGGAATGCTGTTGAAATAGCCGAACGATGCGTCGTGGGTGGAAAAGCCGCCGGTGGCGACCGTCGTCAGCGCGTGGTTCAGCGCGTCGAAGCGGTTCATGCCCGCCCAGGCGTAGCAGATGGCGCAGACCAGCGTGATGCCGACATAGATGCCGATGAAGGCGCGCGTGAAGCTCGCCAGCCGCGCGAAGGGCTTATCGCTGGTGTCGGAGGATTCCAGCTTGAAGAAGGACATGCCGCCGACGCGCAGAAACGGCAGGACGAAGAGCCCGAGGGCCACGATGCCGATGCCGCCGAGCCATTGCAGCAGCGAGCGCCAGAGCAGGATGCCGGGCGGCAGGTCATCGAGGCCGACGAGGACCGTGGAGCCGGTGGTGGTGATCGCCGAGATCGATTCGAAGATCGACTGGGCAAAGCTCAGATCGTGATCGGCGAGATAGAGCGGGATCGCGCCCACCAGCGAGAAGATCACCCAGAGCAGGTTGACGAGCAGGAAGCCGAGCCGCTTGGTGAACACCGGCGGCGCGCCGCGGGTGGCAAGCGCCGTCATCAGCGAGATGCCGCCGACCATGAAGGCCGAGAGGGCAAATACCTGCCAGTCGTCGTGCCCGTAATAGAGATCCATCATCGCCGGCAGGAACATGGCCGTTGCCAGATAGAGGCCACAGAGCGCCGCGATATAGATGGCCGGCCGGAGGAGACTGGCGTTCAAAATGGTGACCCGGTTGCTCGTGTGGTCCGAAAGATGATTTGGTCTCTTGCGGTTGGCTATGGCATAGCGGGAAGACATTGGAATTTCAATGGACGGAGCAGACGTGAACACAGTGGCAGTGGATGAGGCAAGCGTGGCATTGCGGGAGATCTTCCCGGAGACGCCGCTGCAGTTGAACGAGCATCTGAGCCGCCGCTACGGCGCCGATGTCTGGCTGAAGCGCGAGGATCTCTCGCCGGTGCGCTCCTACAAGATCCGCGGCGCCTTCAACTTCCTGCGCAAGGTGATGGCCACGGGTGGCAAGGGCCGCACCTTCGTCTGCGCCTCCGCCGGCAATCACGCCCAGGGCTTCGCCTTCGTCTGCCGCCACTTCCAGGTGCCGGGCGTCGTCTTCATGCCGGTGACGACGCCGCAGCAGAAGATCGACAAGACGCGCATGTTCGGTGGCGAGTTCATCACCATCCGGCTGATCGGCGATATCTTCGACCAGTGCTATGCGGCCGCCAACGCCTATGTGGCGGAGACCGGCGGCTACATGGTGCCGCCCTTCGACCATGCCGACATCATCGAGGGCCAGGCAACGGTCGCCGCCGAAATCATGGCACAGCTGCCGGACGGCGTGCGGCCCGATCTGATGGTCCTGCCGGTCGGCGGCGGCGGGCTGTCCTCGGGAATCACCGGCTATCTGCGTGGCGAGATGCCGCCGGAGGCCTTCGTGCTGGTCGAGCCGGAGGGGGCGCCGAGCCTGCGCCGCAGCCTTGAGGCCGGTGTGGCGGTGCGCCTTTCCAAGGTCGACAATTTCGTCGACGGTGCCGCGGTGGCCCGGATCGGTGATCTGAATTTCGAGGCGTTGAAGGGGTTTGCGCCCGAGCAGGTGCTGCTGGCACCGGAAAACGCCATCTGCGTGACGATCACCGAGATGCTCAACATCGAGGGCTTCGTGCTGGAGCCGGCGGGCGCCCTGTCGCTGACGGCGCTCGAGATGCTCGGCCCCGAGCGCCTGGCAGGCAAGACCGTCGTCGCGGTGGTCTCGGGTGGAAACTTCGATTTCGAGCGCCTGCCGGACGTCAAGGAGCGGGCGATGCGCCACCTGGGGCTGAAGAAATACTTCATCCTGCGGCTGGCCCAGCGCCCCGGCGCCCTGCGCGACTTCCTCAACCTGCTCGGCCCCGAAGACGACATCTCGCGCTTCGAATACCTGAAGAAATCGGCCCGCAACTTCGGCTCGATCCTGATCGGGATCGAGACCCGGGACCCCCGCAATTTTGAGGGGTTGCTGGCGCGTTTCGAAGCCGCCGACCTCGGCTACCAGGACATCACCGAGAACGAGATTCTCGCCAACCTGATCATCTGAGGCGCGTCACCGGCCGGTGACGCCGGCCGACGTCTTCCTCCAACCCCCCGATTATGATAGGTAGCGCATATGGCTTCTTTCCTTTCCGGCATCCTCTCGATCTTCTCCGGCGGCTCCAGGGCGGAGGCTCCGGCGGCCCCTGCTGCCGAGCCCCAAACCCATGGCGACTGCCTGATCTTCGCGACGCCGCTGCGCGAGGGCAACCAGCTGCGGCTGGCCGGACGCATCGAGAAGGAGGTCGGCGGCGAGGTGCTGGTGCGCAATTTCATCCGTGCCGACGTCTTCACCTCGATGGACGAGGCGGTCGACTGCACCTTCCGCAAGGCGCGCCAGATCATCGACCAGAACGGCCCCTCGCTGTTTGCCGACGGCGAGAAGTCCCGCTCGGCCTAAGGCCGTTTACAAGTTTGGCAGATCCACACGAAAACGGCCGCGGCGATTGCCGCGGCCGTTTCTGCATCTGAAGGACGGGCAGGCTCAGGCGGCCAGCGCCAGGCGAGAGATCGCCGCGTCCGCATCCGCAAGCGCCTTGTCGAAGGCTTCTGGTCCGAAGGCCGTACCTTCGACATAGACCACCTCGACATCCGTCATGCCCATGAAGGAGAGCACCGTCTTCAGGTAGGGGGTGGCGTGGTTCATGCCCATGGCAGGACCTTCGGAATAGATCCCGGCGGCCGA
>TARA_R110002051_G_C8766555_1_pt1 | contig 12555 bp, 14 predicted proteins | sample TARA_R110002051 | Tara Oceans TARA_R110002051 (sample SAMEA4397023) | marine metagenome | biome: Polar Biome; feature: [MES] marine water layer (ENVO:01000295) within the mesopelagic zone...; material: water (ENVO:00002006), including particulate matter (ENVO:01000060) such as......
CCCGCCGACACTGGCTCGCCCAACTTGAACCATGCCTGGTAGTTGCCCGGGCTGGTTTCGACGACGACAGCGGGCTTCAGTCCATCTCGCTCCAATTGCTGCGAGGTGAAGGCGGAAATGTCATCAAGCAGGATCACATCGTGATCGCGATCGCGTGGCCCACGAACGAAGATGCTGTACCCGGCCTGATTGGCCCGCTTCAAACGGGGCAGATCCTCAAGCATCTCCGCCGGCGTCATCAGCGAGACAGTGTCGCGCTTGCCGCCGACAACTGATACTTCGACCCGGTCGAGACCCAAGCCCAGTAGATGGCGCTCCATGGCAATACGCGTCCGATCGCGCGTGTCGGCGGCGGAGACCGGTACAGAGCCCTCTGCCTGCACGATAACAGGCGCCGGGTCAGGCTCCAGCGTAGCCGCTTCCGATTGTAAGGGTTGAGCGATTTCATAGAGTGTGATGTCGAACTCGGCATCCTTTACAGCACTCTCAGCCTCACCAACTTGGACAGCTAGAGCCTCAAGCTCGGCGCGTGCCGCTCGAGCGGCACGGACATCATCGCCGAGGTCGGTTGTAACATCCTCGCCGCGCAAACGAGCCGTCTGTTCCAAATTGGTAGCAGCAACGCCCATTCTAGGCTCAGGGTCGCGATCGAGCAGGATGGCCCGGATCTCGTCGCCAGCCTCTTCAGCCTCTTCCATTTGAGCGGACAGGGTGCGGTGATCGACGCGCACGTCCAAGCCGCGGACTTCGAACGCTGCGTTCTGGGCCGCAGCCCAGCTCTCGCGCCACTGCTCGAGCAGAGCAACATCGTTCCAGGCGCGGGCCTTGTTCTTGGACCAGCCGTCAGTTTGGTTGGGATCGAACTCGCGAGTGGTGAGGATGACATGGGCGTGAAGGTTTTTCGGGTCCTGCTCGTCGCGCGGTTCGGGATCATGGATCGCAACATCGGCAGTCATGCCGATGTCGACACAATTCGTCTGAACCCAGTCGCGAAGCAAGGCGGCACCTTCGGCAGGGTCGAGTTCATGTGGGAGGGCAAGAATTAGCTCGCGTGCCAGCTGGCTATTTTTGCGGCTTTCCTTCGCTTCGACAGCCGACCAGAGAGCTTGCCGATCAGTAGCCCATATAGGGGCCCCATCGGGCGCCAAGATGAACGAAGCCTCGATTCCGCGTTTCCGGGAATAGTCGAAAGTGATGCCGGTGACCGGGTCCGATAGAATGGTGCCGGATCGATAAGCGGCGGCGCCAATCGCGGACTTGCCAGCCGACCGCCCGATCATTTTTGCCGATAGATGGTAGGATGCCATAACGCGAACGAGCAACTTTCTTTCTAACCCCCGGTAGGGAGCACACAAACTCATCGAGTTTGTATAAGTGCGCCTTTCGTACCTCAGGGATAACCTTGAAACAACAAATCTTGGACAATATATAAGTCCCGGAAGTGAAAATTAAAAGGCGAGCCATGCCACGACTAACGCTTGATCAGCAGCTTGAGAAGGCACAGAAAGAACTCGACGAGGTAACAGCGAACTTCCGGAAGCTGGCGGCGAAAAAAGCAAGGGAGAGGCGCCAGAACAGCCGGAAAAGGGATAACAAGCGCAAGATCCTCGGCGGAGTGCTTCTCTTCAAATTGGCCTCTCAGCACGCGAGCGTATCGGCCAAGCTCAAGGAATACATCGATGGCCTCGCACCGCGCGAAAAAGAGGCCTTCGATGATTGGCCGATACCGGCCCCACCTCCAAAGCCCTCTGCTCCACGAGCACCATCGCAACCCGCAGCTTCGGACCAGGCACCAGCCCCAACACCCCCTGCACCTGCCAAGGCAGGTGCCTTTGGCGGATTTGTACTGGTAGATATACCCGACGCCGCCCCGGCCCCGTCGGGGGGCGCGAGTGCTCTGTCTAACAAAGGCAACCCCACCTGAATTTAGAGATCAAGCACGAGATCCGGACGCCATGGTTGGGTCTTATCCCAGTCGCCACTATACCCGCGAGGATTTGACAAGACCCTCGTCGCTCCGCAGCGATAATCAACGGCTTCATGGATGTGCCCATGGACCCAGATGCTGGGCTGAAACTGTCTGATCGTGGCCTCGAGGTCGGATGCATACGCTGGCCATCTCTCATGCATGCGGTCCTCTGCTGGGACCGAACGGCCAGTTGGGGCATGGTGGGATACCACTACGGTTGTCCCTGAAAATGTCCTACCCAGAGTCTCCTCGAGCGCGGCCAGGTCCCGATCGTGTTCGATGGCGATATCACGCGGGGTTATAAGCCGGTCTTCGGTTTCGTGCTTCACCGAGCGGTATTCCGGCATGCTCCCAATAGCCCAAGCTTGCGGCCGGTATCCTTGCTCGCCCAGCTCGAAATCTGTCCAGAGGGTGGCCCCGATAAAGCGCACATCACCGATTAGGATCGAGGCGCCGTGTTGCAGGACAGCGACGGGCCAACCCAGACTTTCGAATTCCTTTGGTCGCAGAGAGGCGTCGAGAAAATCGTGGTTGCCAGGCACAAAAACTACTGGCTTACGTGTCATTGCGTGAATTCGCCATAGTTCAGCAATTGCTGCTGCAGGCCCTTCGCAGACGTCTCCGGCGATAACGAGTAGATCATGCTCGGGCACAGTCAGTGGCTGCCAAGGAGCGGCATCAACGTGCAGATCGGACGCAATCCAAACCTTCACTTCCCTTCCTCCCCAGCTGCGGCGTAGCCGCTCTTTGCCTCCCAGAACTCTTTGGGCGGTGTAATCGATCTAAGAAATGAAATTAACCGCCGTCTAGGCGGTTTCCGCTTATTCTATAGAGATAGTTTCGGATTCAGACCGTTCAGCAGACTCACGTTCTTTCTTCAAGAAGATCGCATGTCCTAGCGATGCCAAGACGGCCGCTAGACCTTCGTCTTCGACCCCTGCTACAGCTCGATCAACCGGGTGCATATCGCTCATCATCTCATCGCGCTCCATCACCCGCTGTTCTTGGCCATGGGCGAGATCATCAGGAAGAGGTGCCGGCGCAGCTCGCCAGCCTAATAGACGCAGCGCCCGGGCCGGCAGAGACAGACGATAGGCATTGCTAGTCTGCTGCACTTGGGGACCGCTCGCATTCCCGGTCGGTACGTAGCGACGCAGCCAATCCAGGAAACCATGGTCGCGAAGGGCTTTGAGGGCAGTCACGATGGCATCGCGTGACCGTTTCAGCTTGGCCATGAAGTAGGTGATCGCCGGGTCTAGCTGCCCTGTCTTGCGGTTGACCTTGTGAGCCATCAAAGCCAGCACCTGCAGCCCCACAGGCCCCAGAGGTCCATTGCGCTGCCCCTTCTGCTTGCCAGCCAGGTCGTAGCGGACTGCTGACTGCACGATGCGATCGAGATCATGCCGGCTTGTAGGACGCCAGAAGACGCCTTCCCGGCCCCGAAGGTAGGATTTGCGGCGAATAGGTTGATGCGTACGGCGAATTGCCGGCGCTGCAGAAAGAGTTTTCAACATGCGGTCCTCTTGGTTGGACCGCCCGACGCTGGGCATCACACGCGGAAAAGCATGCCAAAAATAGGCAATGCAAAACCGTGGCAAGAATCGACTTGCAAAACACCAGTGTTTGAGGGAAAATCTGACTTACCACAGAACAGATCTTCGGTCTTATCACCGGATATGAAGCCCGCCCCTGGCGGGTTTTTTATTGTCTGGGCTCAGCCCCTCACGAGTTTTCGACGGTTAGATCGCCGTCACGATTCGGTACATGGTGCCAGACACCCAACTGGGCTCCAAGAAATTTTCCTAGTTACTCCCAAGCTGGCCTGCCCAAACCAATTGGACCAAGAGCACAAATGAGGCTGACAGGCCCTCAGGCTGAGTAAGAAAAGTTCGCGGCAAACGACCTGACGGTGCGTCGAAAACCCCTCAGAATACTAATGTTAATGTTAGTATTAATGTTCGAGTTGATGATAATTTTAATACCAACTTCATGGGTTGGGGGCATGATTGCGGCAACATAAGAGGCCGCCATGTACGTCATCACCTTTGCCAATCCTAAGGGTGGGTCAGGCAAAACCACCTCAGCGATGCTGTTAGCCGAGCAGATTCACCAGGCTGGCGGGCGCGTCGTTGTGCTGGATTGCGACCCAAACCAGAACATCGTCCAATGGGGTGCTGCCAGGGAGAAGGGCTCACTTGATGTGCCCTTCGTCATTGTGCCTGTGCCAGCAGAGGACGCTTTGATGGACACGGTCGACACCTACCGCAATCAAGCGGACTATCTGATTATCGATTTGGAGGGCACGGCTTCACAGACCGTGACCTACGCCATTAGCCAGTCCGATCTGGTTCTGGTACCATTTGAGCCCTCGCCTATGGAAGCTCGACAGGCCGCTCGAGCCATCCAGCTCGTCCGCAACACAGGTCGAATGATTGGCCGGAAGATCAGCCATTCTCTCCTGTTGACCCGCACAAATGCCGCCTTCCAGACCACCGACGAAAAAGAGCTCCGCAAGGAAACCGACGGCAACAATGTGCCAGTGATGGGCACCGCCATTGTGCGTCGCGCTGCCTATACTCGCATATTCCGTGAAGGGGCTATGCTGACAGAGCTGCGGGACCAGGCAGGAGCAGAAGTCGCAGGCAACACTCCATCCCAGCAGGAGCGCATTTTGAAGCCACTGGATGCCGCTCTGCAGAACGCTGCTGCATTTGCTCAGGAGGTCATGGACCTGTTGACCAACGAGGAGGCTTCAGCATGAGCCTAGGTTTCACCCCCGAGAACGAAGATACCACACGGCCCAAACCTGGGACGCTACCTCTCAGACTGGCACCGGGTAAGGCAGATTCTCCAGTGCCGAAAGAGGCGGTTCTGGCTGCCGTGAAGGCAGGGCAGGGGCAGGGCTTCGTGTCGCGCCAAGTGCAAACTGATACGCCGCGGCGCAAGCCAGGGCCTCGACGCACTGAGCCTCAGGACAAGTTAATGGTAACAGGACCAAAACGTGTGCTCGACCGTATCAGGGAAAAGGCCGATGACATGGGAGGTGTGCCTTATTGGAAAGCGCTCGAGGCTCTTTTGGACAACTCCTAAGGATCCGGCGCTCATACCCAACGCCTAGCCACTAGTGGCAGATGTGAGATGGGCGCAACGGCAGGATTCGAACCTGCGACCTCCCTATCCATCAATGAAAGCGATCCGCCAAGACCACATCCACCTGCAGAAAACAGGGTGCTCTATCCAGCTGAGCTACGTTGCGGAACTTTAAAAGGGGATGTCCTCCATATCCGCCGGCTCAAAAACCGGGGCTTTGGGCGGGACGTAGAGATCATCGACCTTAAGCGTGATCCGGTCGCCGCGCGCGGTCGGCGCGATCATGATCCGGCAGATGTTGACCAGGCTCAAGGGGGTGCGATGGCTGATGTACATCTCGCCAGTGTCCATGTCGAAACTCGGCATCATGGCCTGCGCGGTATAGGTGGCGACATAAACCGCGATGTCGAACCCATCGAGCTGCTTCAACTGTCCATTGAGGTCTACTGCATGGCGAAGCTTGGCCGACAGGAGAAAATCAGGCTCGTCCGCCGGCCGCCACGGGTCTGGCATCATGCCCTCGATGGCAGAAGTGATTGCGGTCAGCACGTCGATGTTGTCGACCGTCGGCTCTGCTTCGCAGGTAATCTTGCCGTCAAAACTCCCATGGATGGTATTGATAAGGGCCATGCCGGATTCAACGGGGCGAAGGACAATTAGGCTCTGTGCGGCCAAGTCTTCCCCATCGTCGCCATCGCCATCCTTTTTCTCAGCGCTCTCAATGATCTGAGAAAGCGGCACGTTAAGTGCCGAGGCAATGCCGGCCAGGCTCTCCATTTGCATGGGCTTGCCGGTTTCTGCACGCTGAATGGTGCGCTTGTCCACATTGCTCTTAACCCCAAGGATATCCTGGGTCATGCCGGCTGCTCCCCGCAGTTCGCGGATTTTCTCGCCGTTGGGTTTCGTGTTCCGGTTTTCCATGATGCCAGACTAGCGTGGTTGAAGTGACAGGGCGACGTCAGGAAGGCGACAGCGTTCCGACATTGCTACTGAGAATGCGACTCCGGGGCGACAGCAGCCGGGTCAAAATGATTGGGTGCGACGACAGGACTTGAACCTGTGACCTCCCCGCCCATAATAGATGGGTCCGCCAAGACAACATCTATCTGTCGAAAACGGGGGCTCTATCCAGCTGAGCTACGTCGCAATCTGGTGCTACTCGCTTTTCACGAGCTTGAGCTTCGGCTTTTTGCTGGCCAGGCGGGCCTCGCGCAACTTGCGCTTGGCATCGATCTCGACCAGCTTTTCCTCTGCAAAGGGCGTGGCGGCCGCGATCAAGCCATCTAGCTTGTACTGGTTGGTTTGGCTGCCGAATTTGCCTTCCCGGCGCTCGACCCGCTCGATCAGGTCAGCCGCCTCAAGGGCGGTGATCCGCTTCTGAATGGTGCGCACACCAAGGCCCAGTGCGTCGGCAATGGTTTTGACCGACGGCGAAGGGGGGTTATCTGCGCGCCACCAGTACTGCGTCAGGTGCAGGATGATGTTCATGTCAATCGGATCGAGGCCAAGGGCCTTCTGACGTTCGATGATGATGTTTGGTATGCCACTCCAGCCGGCAGCCCAGAGCGGTTTGGTCCATTTCTTTTCGTTGATGCGGACCTTAACTTCGTCCGTCTTTTCAGGTAGTGCCTTTGCCATTGATTGACGCCTCGTCTTGTTCGGTGTTGCCTAAATAAGTCTGCCTGTAACGCCCCGAAATCAAGGCATGGGGGCAGAAATGGGGGCGAACCGCACGGCACCCTCGGGCGTCACTGTGTTCGCGGGCCTCTGAACCAGGCGGCACCTGTCGGGATGTCCTCCCGTTCACCCAAAACAGTACACATCCCAACCACACCCAAAATACATACGCATAGACGTAACACCCATAGGACACAGTACCCCCCGTCCCAGGGTGCACCCCAACGACCCCAAAATCGAACTTTTTGGCGCGGTCACCAGCCGAAACGGGCTTGGCGGGGCACCCTGATCGATGGGGGGATGGCGTCAATCGGGCCCGACAAGATGTAAATCACGTCCAGGGGCATGCCCGGATCGTCGGCCGGCTTGTCGCTGAATTGCAGCCTGACGCGCCGGCGACCGCCAGCAAGGCCAACACCCAATGCCGCAAGCCGGTCGATCGTCTCCTGGAAATGGCGGTTGACCTCGAGCTTGCCGGCAGTGTCGTAAAAATCGTGGCTATCGCCATACTCGGTGAAGAACTCGCGCAGTTCTCCCATCAGCAATTCGACCTCGTTGGCAGCATCGTCGATAGAGGTAATCAGAGAACTGTCACACTGCTCGGCAAGCTCGCGCACCTGTCGCCCCTTGGACAGGCGTTCGACGTTTACAGCGATCGTTTCGCGCTCAATGCGCGCGGATTCCGCCTTCAGCTTTTCGATGTTCGGCAGCGGCCATGGTTTGCTGAACGTATCAAGGTCAGGAAATTCAAATGCCCCAGCGATGCAGCGGCGCGTGTCGGCACTGCTTGGCTGACCATCCTCGATCCGCTGAACAGTGCGCGGGCTGACCCGGGAAAGCTCGGCAAGTGTTTCCTGCGTCCAGCCGTGGTCTTTGCGCAGCTGCACTACAATGGCGGCCAGTTCGGGATCACTGAGAAGGCGGTAGTCGATAACGCCGGGGTCAATCATGGGGGCTCCAATCTGTTGCCCCAATCATCGCCAAAAACGGCACGACACACCACGCCAGCAACCCGACAGTGCAGATAGCGGCGGCGATCGGCATCAAATTAGCACCCGTTCCACTTCATCAAGCGTGACCTCATCGGAGCGGCGATCGTATAGCTGCGTCGTCCTGGTGGAACTGTGATTGGCCATGTTCGCTGCGCGCTCGAGCGTACCGCCATTTTTTAGGTATGCGGTGATGCCGGTGGCACGGAACGTGTGGTTGCCAATTTTGGTGGCAATATCGACCGCGCTCGCGCGACGCTGAATCATGGCGTAGGCATTGGCCTGCAGCAGCGGAGATCGCGACAGCTTCTTCGTTTTTCGATCGATCGTCCGGAACAGCGGCCCCTTGTTATCGGCCGCGATGCCAGCGCCGTCGATGTAGGCGTGCAGGTATGCCTCAAGGTTGTGATGGCAGGGCATTTCGTGACGTTTGCCGCCCTTCTCATGCAGGCGAAGCCACAAGCGGCGGTTCTGCACGTAAACATCCTCGATTTTCATGCCAGTGACAGCGCCGATCCGGGCAAAGGAATAGACCATCATGGCAATGAGGGCACGATCGCGCAGGCCGATGATCGTGCCGCAGTCGATGGCGTCGAGTAAGGTCCGGGCTTCGGCCGGATCCAGCACCGGCGTTTTGCCACGCTTCACGCTATAGCTGGGGCCGCGCACGGACGATGCGGGATTAGTCGGCACCACCTGGTTCACGACAAGCCAGTCGAACAGCATGCGCACGGCCGCAAGTCGCTGCTTGGCTGTGGGGGCCGACAGCGACTGCGTCAGCGCTTCGATCCACGTCGCAACATGCAGCGGCTGCACATCGGTGATAGATACTACGCCGGCGCTTTCGCACCAGGTTAGGAATTCACTGACGGCGCGCACATAGGCGCGGCGTGTGTGAGCATTGCGAATATATGAGGCGAAGAATTCAAGGAAGCTGGTAGCTGCTTTCTGGCCGGCCGCTGCGACTAGCTGGGGCAACGATGCAGCTGTGGTGATGGTGATATAGTTCATTGCGTTTCCTCCCTAAGCGGAAGCGCTCTGTGCTGCTGCTGCTCCCAAGTTTCGATTAGGAACAAAGCAAGCGAACTTGCCGCTGTAATCGCCAAGCGTGCAATTCGTGCGTCAATTCGTTTAAAGCCGCGTTCGCGGCCATGGGCGTCGCCCGCATGGGTGCGAAGCGCGCCAATGCCTTTCGCAACAGATGTCAGGCCGCCCAGCACCTGGCGCACGTCCTGCTCAATTTCTGCTGGCAGACCACTACGCCCTGGTGATAAATTCAACGGCTCCTGAACCGCCCTGATCAGGCCATCGATGTCCTTCTTGGGCGGTAGCGGCAGCCTCAGCTCGATCAGGATAGACCGGCATACGGACTCTAGCAGCGAACAGGCTGCGGTGACTGCATCCTCTGCGTCGGTCGATGTGTTGGCGAGCGCACGCGCAATGTCGAGTTCGACAGTGTCAAAGTCGAGAACTCGAACCTTGGCTGTGAAAGCGGTAACTGCCGACCCGGCAGAGTCGCGCGGGACCAGGTGGGCCTTTCCATTTACAATCGCGATTGCCAGCCGGTCAGCCTCGAGCACCCGATTAAGGTGATCCACTACGGCATGTCCCTTGGCTTCTTCGGCCAGATAGTCGCGCGGGTCAGCAACACGCTCGAGAGCGTTTTTTATCAGTTCGTCGCCATTCCATTGGCTTGCGGCGAGGCGGAGCGCATCGGTCGTGGCACCAAGACGCCCCATCTGACCGATCCGCATGTCGATACCGCAATCCAGGAAGAACTGCTCGATTTTGGGACCGGTGCGATAAATGCCGATTGGCGGTGCTGGATCGTTGCCGCCACCGCCGGTGATGGTGTCTACAAGAGCCTTTATGACAAATGGCGAATGCGGCACGTCAGCGCCTCCTCATTGCTTGATAAAGGACATTATCACATATTCATATATATTGTCCCTTAGGGGTCGACCGCCTACTCAAAATTTATGTGAGCATCGTCATGTGGAGACGACTAGGACTGGTCGTCATCTTTTCGGCGACTCTTCCACTCGAACATTCCCAATTTGACATGTAGCTCGCTCTCACGCCGGCGACGGCGCGGCTTGGAACGCATAAACAAATTGGGGATCTGTGTGGCGATGAGGCTGAAAAGAAGCGAAAACCAGTCCGGAATGTTTTCAAACATTCGCGGAGGCCTGCTTGTCTTTAGGCACAAAAAAGCCCGCCTATGAAGGCGGGCGACGGCGACCAGATCGGTCGATCACCTCCTGACCAGGAGGAGATATGAAGCGCACTTTCGCGCGCGAATTTTGGACATAATAACACTGCCGGTGCCGAATGGTCATTCGGCTGGGAGGCGCCCGGCGCTCTGCGTGGAAGCTCGCGCTTCACTTGTCAGGGTCTAGCCCATCTTCTCAAACGCTGCGGCTCGGATCGACGTCTTCGTCCGTCCGAGACCATGGCAAGTTTTTACCCCATAGGAAACAAAAAACCCGCCAGATGACGGGTTACACACAATTGGGAATGTAAATTTGCTCAAGTCGCATAAACGGGCTCAGTGAGCTGCCTACCCCAACCATAGTAAAAACTATGGCAGATTCGGTGCCTTTTGGCTCAGACAACCTGTTCACTAGTGCGCGATCACCGAGCCCAAATGCTTCAGCACCCTACTCTGAAGTCGCTGACTGCAGGCTTTAGGTGTCGAAATACAAAAAACTACAAGAAAGGGTAAACAACCGCTTGACATATCAAGCGGTTTCACCTACCTTTGGAGATAGGTGTGTCCATCTATATGGATGCCCTCAATGATTACAACATGGAGGACGAGGGGTAATTTCACAAAATCACGTTTTCACACTCCAAGTGGGTAGTCAACCACAACCCTACTCACAAGGAGAATTTTATGGATAAAGAAGACCGCCGCCCCACGCTGAAGTGGAAGGATACCGCAACCGAAGATGTTCTGAACATTCTCGATTACATCAACGCTGAAAACCCTCAGGCAGCCGAGAAGACCGTTGAGATCATCAACACTCGTGTAGGCAATCTTGAGGACATGCCGAAGATGGGTCGCCCGGGTCGAGTGCCTGGAACTAGGGAGTTGGTAATCTCCCCAAGCTACGTAGCCGTTTACAGTGAGAACCCTGATGAGGTGGTAGTCCTCAGGGTTCTCCATGCAAGTCAGCAGTGGCCGGTATAACAACTCAAGGCTGGCGGAGGTTCCTTCTCTGCCAGCCGCCTACTTTCCAAGTCGCTCCCGGAACCGGGCCATTGCGTCCTCGTGACTGATAGTAGGGCCTTCGCTCTCCAAAGCCTCGAGTACCTTTCCTCGAAACCATTGGTCATACGATTTTTCGTCAACTGTTAAGCCAACAGGGAGGGCCCCTTCGTTGACTATGCGAGTGAGAAGTATGCGAACAGCATCGGAGACGGTTAGTCCAAAGCTTGCGAGAGTTTCAGACGCATTGGCCTTGATCGCATCATCGACGCGCACATGAAGCATGCTTGTTTTAGCAGTCATGCTAATCTCCTTTTCATGAGAGCTATATATGTCTCTCATTTGAGATACAGTCAAGTGATTTGGGTTCACTATTGTGTGCGTCAGTGCCCTGCTGTTAGCGGATAGCTAGAAGCATGGGACAACGCTGATATCGCGCCGAAGAGGCGAGACAAGGTCGAAACGGATCTACGTCGATCGCGGCCAGCTAATTCCGTCCGTCCTGCTATATATGTTTCATATTATCCAATATTATCAGCGCATTACGACCTTTCCCTAAGAATTCAAAGATTATTGTTGCCAGCTGGCAACATCACAAGATGCGTACCTCAAAGAGTTCCTCGTCTGCTTTCAGCCAAGAGATCTTCGTAGCTCGGTCTGCGATGATTAAACTCGGTGATCCGCAAATCGAGACCAACCGCCATCAAAATCCGAACCACAGTGATGAAGCCGGGATCAGGGCTACGGCCTGCCTCGAGCTCAACGACAGAACGTCGGCTAATGCCGGCAGCTGTGGCCAGCTGGCTCTGGGTCATTTTCTTTTGCTTCCGGGCTGCCCGGATCTCTGCGGCAATTTCAATGATGTCTATCATATGCGCAATATTCTGCTCTTTTAGGCCGAACACAACATAAATGAGCGAAATTTTTCTCATTTAGGTTGCCTGAATACAGAGCACTGGTGGGGGGCTGCCCCCCCGGAGATGATGAAGGGGCGCCCATGCGCCCTTCATCATCAAAGGCACCAAAGGTGCAAGAGAAGGCCTGCCAATGCAGGCCTTTAGTCAAGCGATGGTCCAGAGACGGCGGCGGCGGCCTTGCGGCTAGCCAGAGCCTTTCTGACGGTCGTGGCGGCATAGTCCGCGGCATATTCCCCCTTTCGATCGGAAGCGGCCTCCAGGGCCGCCGTAACGCCTGCTGGTGTACAGCCTGAGCCGAGCGCCTGATGGGTCAGATACCAGTCAACTTCCGACAGGCTTGAGCCGGCCGGCGCAACTGCATGACCTTGGCGCCACCATGCGACCAGATCGGAATCCACCTTTGGAGCAGCTGTGACCTCGTCGATCGCCGTAATCGCTGCCTTCCTGAGAGCCAAAGCAGCACTGGCCGCTTCGAGAAGCTCGCGCACTGCATTGATGGCCTTGCCAAAATATGAGTGCAGGAGGACGAATGGCGATCTGCCACGGCTGTCCCTGTATTCAGGCTTAGGATTGGTGAACCCAGCAAGTCGGCCAGACTGGTGACCATCAGCAGCAGCAGGATCCCCTTGGTAGCGCTCAGCGAGGATGCGAGCGACCTCACGGCGCAAACCCGCCGACACTGGCTCGCCCAACTTGAACCAT
>TARA_R110002051_G_scaffold105439_3_pt1 | contig 12555 bp, 16 predicted proteins | sample TARA_R110002051 | Tara Oceans TARA_R110002051 (sample SAMEA4397023) | marine metagenome | biome: Polar Biome; feature: [MES] marine water layer (ENVO:01000295) within the mesopelagic zone...; material: water (ENVO:00002006), including particulate matter (ENVO:01000060) such...
GGCAAGACGCTCATAGCCTGCCGTTTCCGGCTTCGAGAACACGACGAACAGGCTGCCGGTCTCCGGTGCCCCTTTGGCGCGCGCGTCACGCAAGCGTTCGCCAAGATCGGGCAGGGCGTGATTGTAGAGACCCTTGGCCGACAGCTCGACCATGGTCTGCACGCTGGGGCTGACCCGGTGTCCGCGGGCCTCTGCCAGCAGGGAGGCGTAATAGCCTTCCGACTGGTATCCGTAGGAACGGCAGAGATTCAGGATATAGGGGCGCCGTCCGGCGAACAGGGCCGGGCGGGCGATATAGTCCGCCACACGGAGCACTTTGTGCGGTGTTTCGGCTTGTGAAATGTCGTTCGCGTTTTCGACGAGAATGACCCAGTCGGTCATGAAAGTGCTGTGCCTCAGAGAAGGATGGGTTTTTCCATCCGGGCTGCTGTTTCCCTGTCCGGATAGTAGGACGGTATTTGCGCCATTACGCGGAAATCGTGGCGTTCGTAAAGCCGGATTGCAGTGGCGTTGGACTGGCGCACTTCCAGGCGCACCCGGTCACAGCCCCGGTCGCGGGCGTCGGCCTCCCCGGCAGCCAGAAGCGCAGCCGCGACCCCCTTTCCGCGATGGCTGGGCGCGACGGTGAGGGAGTAGAGCCGGGCCACTTTTGTCCCTGTGCGGTAGAGGTAAACAGCGGCGCCGCAGATTTCGTCATCAGAAACAGCGGCATAGGCCATGGACTGCCCGCGCAGCAGCCGCCGCCAGGTCCGGACGGGGAACCGGTCGTCCGGCGGAAAATTCTGTTCCAGCGCCACAAGGGCGGGGATATCGGTTTCGATGGCGGGCCGTATCCGGGCCGTTGTCACGTGCGGACCATGTCGTCGCGGTGGACGATGGCGGGTCTGCCGCGATAGCCGAGGATGGTCTCGGTCTCGTCGCTCTGGCGTCCGGCGATACGCTGGATGTCCGCAGCGGAATAGGCCGTGACCCCTCGGGCGATGATCTTGCCTTCCGGGGCCTTGATGGCGACGGCGGCGCCCTTGTCGAAACTGCCTTCCACGCCGGTGACGCCGACGGCCAGCAGGCTGGCGCCGTCCTTCAGGGCGCGGGCCGCGCCTTTGTCAACGGTGATGAACCCTTCCGGTTGGAGATGTCCGGCGAGCCAGGCTTCGCGGGCGCGCGCCGGGCTGATGTTGGCGCGGATCAGTGTCGCCCGGGCGCCTTCGGCGAGGGCCAGCAGCGGGTGCTCGCGGTTGCCGATCGTGATGACGGTCGAACAGCCCGCCGCATGGGCAATACGCGCCGCGGCCAGCTTGGTGACCATACCGCCGGAACCGACACCCGCCGACGCATTGGCGCCATTCGCCATCGCATCATGTTCCGGCGTCAGCGTGTCCAGCACGTCGATATGCGTCGCGTCCGGGTGGCTGCGCGGGTCGGCCGTGTAGAGGCCGTCAATATCGGACAGGAGGACCAGCAGGTCCGCCCCCATCATCTGGGCGACGCGAGCGGCGAGGCGGTCATTGTCGCCATAGCGGATCTCTTCGGTGGCGACCGTGTCGTTCTCGTTGATCACCGGCACGATGCCGGCTTCCAACAGGGTTTCCAGCGTGGCGCGGGCGTTCAGCCAGCGGCGGCGGATCTCCGTGTCTGTCGGTGTCAGAAGCGCCTGGCCAGCCGTCAGGCCGTGAGGGCTGAAAGCAGCCGCGAGGGCGGCCATCAGGCGCGGCTGGCCGATGGCGGCAGCAGCCTGCTTCTGATCCAGCCTTGCCGTGCCCGCAGAGCCGATCTCCGCCCGGCCGAGCGCCACCGCGCCGGAGGAGACGAGGATGACCTCCTGCCCACGCGCCCGGCAGGCGGCGATGTCGGCGGCCAGCTTCTCCAGCCAGGCAAGCCGGGGGTGTCCGTCTTCGGCAATCAGGGCCGATCCGGTCTTGACGACGATGCGTTTGGCCTGGGTGAGAACGTCAGCAATCATGGCGCGCAGCGATACATGAGTGTGGCCTCCGCCGGAAGGAAAAAGTCGAGCGTTGACAAGGCGGGCCGTTGCGCCTCAGTGAGGCGAAAAGAGAGGTGCCCATGCCGCAATTCAACATGATCCTGATCACGCCCGAACAAGCCGCCGGCCATGATGTGCTGGAGCACATGGCAGGCACGCCCGCGCGCGAAGGCGGCGGGGACGAGACCTATCGCTGCGGACGGTGCAAGACGACGCTTCTGGTCGATGTGGCTCATCATGATGCGCATGGCGTGATCGTGAAATGCGGCAAGTGCGGCGCGTTGAATACCGAACCGCACCACCACTAGGTCCTAGAGGGGCGTCCAGCTGTCATCCGTGTCCGGATTGGCTTCTGCTTCCAGCTCCGCCTGTATGCCCAGGTGCCGGGCGACCTCATAGAGTGCTGGCTTCACACCCTGTCCGGTCACACCGGAAATGAGCAGCGGCTTGCCATCGTATACGGTGGCGAGTTGCTTTGCCTGTTCCTCGACGAGTTCGGGCGTCAGCGCATCGATCTTGTTGAGGCAAACGATCTCCGGCCGTTCGGCCAGTTCGTCATCATAGGCTTCCAACTCGCCGCGGATCGTGCGGTAAGCGCCGGCAACATCGTCCTGCGTGCAGTCGATCAGGTGCAGCAGCACTTTGCAACGCTCCACATGGCCCAGGAAGCGGTGACCAAGGCCTGCGCCGTCTGCCGCGCCTTCGATCAGGCCCGGAATGTCGGCCAGCACGAAGCGCGTGCCGGGGCCGAGGTCTACCACGCCAAGGCCGGGGTGAAGCGTCGTGAACGGATAGTCTGCGATCTTGGGATGGGCTGCCGTCACAGTCGACAGGAAAGTGGACTTGCCGGCATTCGGCAGGCCGATCAGGCCAGCATCGGCGATCAGCTTCAGGCGCAGCCAGATCCACGCCTCTTCGCCTTCTTCGCCCGGATTGGCGCGGCGCGGGGCCTGATTGGTCGACGACTTGAAGCGCATATTGCCCCAGCCGCCATTGCCGCCCTGTGCCAGCAACACGCGCTGGCCGACTTCGGTCAGGTCCGCGATCAGGGTTTCTTGGTCTTCCTCAAAGATCTGTGTGCCCACGGGCAGCTTCAGGACGACATCGTCGCCCTTGGCGCCGGTGCGCTGCTTGCCCATGCCGTGGCCGCCGCGTTTGGCTTTGTGGTGCTGCCGGTAACGATAGTCGATCAGCGTGTTGAGGCCTTCAACCGCTTCGGCCCAGACGTCGCCGCCCCGTCCGCCATCGCCGCCGTCGGGGCCGCCATATTCGATATACTTCTCCCGCCGGAAGGAGACACAGCCTGCGCCGCCCGTTCCGGACTGAATGTATACCTTGGCCTGATCGAGGAACTTCATAATGCTCTCTTACGTGTTTCAGCCAACGCGCGCCATGTCGAAATGATCGACGCGCTCGCCCCGGCCCATGCAGAATACTTTGCGCCGGTCCGCCTTCATGAACCTCAGCTTTTCCAGCACGCGGCCGGACGCGGGATTGTCAGCCAGGTAGCCGGAGACGAAGGCGCGCTCGCCCCGGTCGCGTAGCCATTGGAGCAGCGCTCCCGCTGCCTCGGTCATAAAGCCATTTCCCCAGGCAGACGGCGCCAGCCAGTAGCCGACATTGAAGGGCAGGTGCGTGTTCTTCCGCTCGCCGCTGACGACTCCGATCAGGCGCTTGTCCTGCTCGATCGCCAGGATGTGCCTTGTGTTGGTTTCCCGCCCGGATGGGTGCTTTGCGATCCAGTCTTCCGTCTGTGCCACGGTTTGGTGAGCCGGAATGCTGACCACCATTCTGTAGATCTGTGGCTGGTTCACCAAATCGGTGATGGTGGGAGCGTCTTCCAGCCAGATGCGACGCAAGGTGAGCCTGTCTGTGGTTATGACGGCACTCATGCTGTGACTCCTTCCTGAGTCGTTAGCCAGCAGGGGAGACATTGAAAAAGGGGGAGACAGTGGCCTGCCTCCCCCTGGAAACTGATCGTCTGAAGCGATCCGGCCACGTTCCCGCGGCCGCGCTGTCAGCCGCTATTCTGCTGCTTCCGCTGCCGGTACAATGTTTACGTAGACGCGGCCCTTGGCCTTCTTCGCAAACTCGACCTTGCCCTCGGTAAGCGCAAAGAGGGTGTGATCGCGGCCCATGCCGACGCCTTTGCCCGGCCATTTCTGGGTGCCGCGCTGACGCACGAGGATGTTGCCCGGGATGACATGCTCGCCACCGAACTTCTTCACACCGAGATACTTCGGATTCGAATCGCGGCCGTTACGGGACGAACCACCTGATTTCTTATGAGCCATAGTCTGCTCCTGATCCTTTAGCGGAGGGCCTTATACAGGCCTTATGCGTCTTTTGCGAGTTCTTTTGCCTGCTCGACCCAGCCGTCCTTTTCGAAACGGCCGGAGAGACCCAGCTGTTCTTCCAGTTCGGCGATCTGCGCGTCGGTGAGGGCGGCGACCTGGGCGAAGGTCGTGATGCCTGCGCCGTTCAGCTTTTTCTCAAGCGCCGGGCCAATGCCGGTCATTTTCTTGAGATTGTCTGCCGCGCCAGCTTCGGCGGCCGGGGCAGCAGCGGCCTCGGCTTTCGGCGCAGCGGCTTCAGCCTTCGGGGCCTCTTCCGTCTTGGCAGCAGCTTTCTTGGCCGGCTTCTTGGCACCATCGGCGCTGATTCCGGTGATTTTCACCACGGTGAGGTGCTGTTTGTGGCCGATCGTGCGGCGGTAGGTCTGGCGCTGGCGCTTCTTGCGGGTGATGACTTTGTCACCACGGGTCTGCTCAGCAACTTCGCCGGTGACAGCCGCGCCGGCCACGAGGGGCGCGCCAACCGTCACATTTGCGCCTTCGCCCAGCATCAGGACGGTATCGAACACCACATCCTTGCCAGCGTCGGCATTAAGCTTTTCGACAACAATCGTATCGCCTTCAGCGACTTTGTATTGTTTGCCACCTGTCTTGATGACCGCGAACATGGGTCTCATCCTTCCGGCATGGAAATAAACGGGATTCGCGCGGAGCCGTCGCCGACCCCGCGCCTGAAGCGGGGGGTAAACACCAAAGCGGCAGCGCTGTCAAATATCATCTTCAGGCGTTTTCAGGTGGTTGAAATCTGCGCGCAGTCATTATAGGTGACGGCGCTTCAACACCGGCGCGGAGAGGTGCTAGAGTGGTTGAATAGGCTAGTCTCGAAAACTAGTGAACTCGCAAGGGTTCCGAGGGTTCGAATCCCTCTCTCTCCGCCAGCCAGTCTGCCAATCTGGCCGTAAATCCCCCAGCATCGAAATAGTCCCGCAAGTACCGGGCGTTATGCCGCCGGTTTCCTGGTTTCATGCTGCGACGTCCCCTGAACCCGTCTCTTCCACGTCTCCACAGGGGCCAGGTCTCTGTCGGCTGGAACCGGGGTTCTCCCGAGACCTTTCCAGACCGATTTACAGGGAATTTACAGGGACAATCACCAAACACATGGCCAGGACGCATGCCTGGATCGACGGCTATCCAACGAGCGAGGCCGCCGGACATGTGAGCGTCCGGACACTTCCTTCAAGTCCGCCGGAATCAGGACGTGATTTGCAGGATGCCTGGCTGGTCCGGCCACAGCTCCGGCAAGCGGATCTCAGTTAACATTTTTGCGGTGAGGTGAGGCGGCTGGCGACCTTCGGCGATGGCGTTCAGAATCACAGGCGAGAGCAAGCCGGCATTTATGTTCTTGGTCAGAAACTCCGATGAGATCCCCTCAGCCTCTGCGAGCTCCGTGATGGTCCGGCCGGCCTTCATCTGATCGATCCACTCGATGGAGCGGATGATACGGCGGGCCAGGGCAGGATCGAAGGATACCGCATCGGTCGCCGCGAGCAGGAGTTTGGTTTCAACGCCGCGCCTAGCCATCGTGAAGGGCGCTTCAATCCGGCGGGATTTGTCAGATGCCTCCGTAGCGAGATCGACCAGCATCCGGTCCGGGAAGATCTGAACTCTTGCGACGGCTTCAAGCGGATCAGCTTCCTCCTGGTTGGAGAAGGCAGTCCCCAGGCGCCAGTCAGGATCGTTCCGGATTGCACCAGAGATGCAATCCTCCAGCTCTTTCGCCGGGAGCCTCCAACCTTCCTGACGATTGCCACTGTCCCGGATCAGCGATCGGGACACATAATAATAGTATCGCCTGCCTTTCTTCACCGCATGCGTTGGCGTAAGTGCGGCGCCCGTTTCGTCAAACAGTTTGCCGGTCAGCGGCGCGCGGCCATGTTCATTCACCCGCCCAGCCGGCTTTGACGAGTTGAGGGCGAGAAGCGCCTGGGCCTGCTGCCAGGTTTCCTGATCGATGATCGCCTCATGCTGACCTTCGTAGACTTCGTCCTTGTGGCGAATGCGGCCAATGTAAACGGGATTGGCAAGCAGATGGTAAAGTCGCCCGCGGGAGAAGGTGACGCCGCCATCTTCCCGGCCTGATAAATAGATGTGCCGTTTGGTTTTCAGGTCATGCTCGTCGGCGAAGTCTTTCAGCCGCCGGACATTGCCGAGTTCGAGATAGGTACGGAACAGGGTCCGGACGGTTTCCGCTTCGGACTGGTTGATGACCAGGGAACGATCCTTCCGGTCGTAGCCGAGCGGCGTGCGGCCGCCCATCCACATGCCTTTCTTCTTCGAGGCAGCGATTTTGTCCCGGATGCGCTCGGCCGTGACCTCGCGTTCGAATTGGGCGAAGGAGAGAAGGACATTGAGGGTGAGCCGGCCCATGCTCGTCGACGTATTGAACTGCTGCGTCACCGAGACGAACGATGCGCCCGCTGCGTCAAACCGTTCGACCAGTTTTGCAAAGTCGGCCAGCGACCGGGTCAGGCGGTCGATCTTATAGACGACGACCATTTCAATCCGGCCGGCATCAATATCCTCCAGCAGGCGCTGAAGGGCTGGGCGATCGAGATTGCCACCCGATAGCCCGCCATCATCATAGCGGGCGGGCATCACCTTCCAGCCATTGAAGCGTTGCGAGGCGATGTATGCCTCGCAGGCTTCCCGCTGCGCATCGAGCGAGTTGAACGCCTGGTCGAGGCCCTCATCGGAGGACTTCCTGGTATAAATGGCGCAGCGGACCTGCATCAGCCGCTGACCCCGAAAAAGCGGGGACCGGACCATCGGGCTCCGGTGATCTCCCGCGCAATCGCACTGAGCGATCGCCATGACCTGTCATTCCAGACATAGCCTTCCGCCGTGACATCCACGATGTGCCGCTTTCCGTTCCAGTCGCGGACCAGCCGTGTTCCGGACCCGGCGATTGGCTTTGTATTTGTCTCGACATCCGCAACTTTCCGGAGGCGCCGGATCAGAGCGGATCGTGACTGGCCGGATGCGCGCCATTGCATTTCCGACAGAATGATGCGGGCCATCATGTGCCGACTGGTGCGCGGCGGTGGATCGGTTCCGAAAAGCTCGCGCCAACGCTCTGTAAGCGCTATACGCGGCGATTCCAGAACGATCCGGAGGTCATCGGCGACGCTCATGATTTCTTCGACCTGGTAGTCTTCAGAGAATACACATCCTCCTTCCGTTCAATACGGTATCCGCGCTGGCGAAGCCGGGTGAGGGCAGCGCGGACGGTGTGCTTCTGCCAGCCGAGTGTTTTGCCGAGATCCTCCAGGCAGGCGCCGTTTTTCAGGGCGCCGGCAAGGGCTTCAAGTTTGGTGCCGGGTTTCAGCGGCTCCGGTTTGGACCGTGACATGGTCTGTCTCCATTGTTTCCGAGGCAGGACTATCCTGCCTCACCGAGACAAGCCCGGACCGGAACCGGGCAAAAAGATGGGGCGGCCGGTTCTTCACCCGGCCGCCCCATACTGACGCTCTGATTGCGACGGAAGTCCAGTCCGTTACGTCTTCTTCGGCGGTAAAGCGTAGCGGTGCTGTTGCCTGGCGACCTTCTTGCAATATTCGAGAAGTTCCTTCGCCTGTTCGATGTCGCGCTGAACCATGGCCCGGAACTTTTCCTCGTCCTCGCCGATTTCCTTCAGAATGGCTTCGAGCTCTCGGATCTCCTGCTTCTGCAATTCGACGCGTTCCCGGTTTTCCTGATCTCGCTGCTCGTACGTCAGAGGTCCGGTCATCAGGACGTCACCGGTTTCAGGATCGATGTGGATATGATCCGGATGCGGCACAACATCGGGGAGAGGTTCGCCACGCTTCTTGCAATCCAGGAAGATCTGCCGCCAGTTTTCCTTGTAATCGATGGCAGCCTGCAGGACAGAGGTGTGACGTTCGTCCTTGTAGCGGGAAGCCTGGTTGAGAGCATCAAGGAACAGCTTCTGAGCCTTTGCGCTGCCCTTCGCGGCATTGACGGCCGTCGAGCGGACAACCGCCTTTGCCATCGACATGGTCACCTTCTTGCCGTCTTCGGTCAGGGAGACTTCACGTTCGGCTTCTTCGAGGATCATCTCCGCGATCCGGTCGGGCCAGTCTCGTGGCCGCTTGTTCTTCGCGCCCTTCGGTCGCCCGGCAGGATTGCCGGACTTGCCTGGCTGGAATTGAGACCACTTCGGCGGAAGGCCGTACCCGACCTTGTCATCATCATTATCCTCAGGCGGCTTCGACATCACTGGCCTCCGTGATTTCGCTGACAAGGTGACTGAAGGTCTCGCCGGTCTGCTGGCGTACCGCGTCGAATCCTTCTGCGGCGAAGCGCTTCAGGATCACATCGCAATAGGCGGGGTCGAGTTCGATCCCGAAGCCGATACGGCCGGTCTTCGCTGCCGCGAGCAGGGTCGTGCCGCTGCCGGCGAAGGCATCGAGCACAATCTGGCCGCGGTCCGAACAGTCGAGGATCGCATCACTGACCAGTTCCAGCGGCTTAACCGTCGGATGCATGGCCAGCTCTTCGTCGCGGCCAGCGCGGAAGCTGTTCACGCCGGCATAGGCCCAGACATTGGTGCGGTTGCGGCCATGCCTGCCGAGGCTGACATTGTTGATGTGCGCCGCCTTGCCGGACTTGAAGACGAAGACCAGCTCATGCTGCGAGCGGTAGAGCGAGCCCATGCCGCCATTGGTCTTCGTCCAGACGCAGAGGTTCTTGAGCTCGTCGTAGATGACGTGCCCTGCAGCCAGGGTTTCACGCATATGGCGCCAGTCCATGCAGATAAAATGGATGGCGCCGTCCGCACTGCTGCTCGCTAGATGGCCGAACACATTGGTCAGGAACGCCTGGAAGTCGTCTTCGCTCATCTCGCCGGTCGCCATGGCGAACTCACGATGCTGAACCTTGCCGAGTCCGCTGACATGTCCATCGATGGGCACATTGTAGGGCGGGTCAGTAAAGATAAGCTGAGCCTTCTTGCCCGCCATCAGCTGTTCAAACATGCCAGCACCCGTCGCATCGCCGCAGATCAGGCGATGGTCGCCGATCTGCCAGATATCGCCGGGCTGGGTCACTGTCGGGCCGGTTGAGGGTTCTGCAGGCGGTTCTTCCTGCTCGGCGCCGGAAGCACCTTCGAGCAGAAAGTCGATTTCGCCCATTTCGAAGCCGGTCAGAGTGAGGTCGAAGCCGAGGTCCATGCCGGCAAGCTCACCGAGTTCCAGGGCCAGCAGATCGCTGTCCCAGCCGGCCTTTTCGGCAAGCTTGTTGTCGGCCAGGATGTAGGCTCGCTTCTGCGCATCGTTCAGATGGCGGAGTTCGAGCACCGGAACTTCGGTCCAGCCGAGCAGCTTTGCCGCTTCGACGCGGCCATGCCCGGCAATGATGCCGAAATCCTCGTCCACGAGAACCGGATTGTTGAAGCCGAATTCGCGGATCGAGGCTGCGATCTGTTCGATCTGGGCCTTGCTGTGGGTCCGCGCATTACGCGGGTTGGGGTTGAGCGCAGAGACAGGCGCGCGCCCGACGCCATCAGGGATCGCCATGAGCGATTTCCTTTCTGAAGAATAGGTTTTGATGGGTGACCGACAGCACAGCAGCGGAACCACACTCTTCAGGCGTCACGCCATCTCTTTGGTGTTACCCCACCGATCTGGCGCCACAGGCTAGCAAAATGACCCCGGGCACAGTCCGGTTTCAGATCACCGATCGGCGCTCACACCGAGCGCACAGACAATATAGGGGTAAGGGAGGAAAGATTAAAGTAGAATATCGCTGCAAAGGGGGGCGCGAGAAGCTGATCAGACAACAGGCCCCTGATCTCTGCGGGCACGATCAAGAAGAGCAGCCACCTTTTGCGTGACTGATTTAAGGATGCTAATCTTGGTTGAATCACATATATTCAAGCGCCCTGCCGATTATTTACATTGCGAAAAGATATGCATATTGAGCAAATTAAGGTAGAAAACTTCCGCTTACTGCAGAACTGTTGCATTGATATGCGGGAAAAGACGACTTTGCTTGTGGGGAAAAACAATACTGGCAAAACTTCATTGGCCGTATTGTTGGAAAAATTTCTGGAACGACCTGACACGTTCTCATTCACTGACTTCCCGCTTAGCTTGCGGGAAGCCATTTTCAACATAGACTCCGAGTCGAACGTCGAGCAGCTTTCGATAAGGCTTATTCTACGGATTGCCTATACTGAGGAAGATGATCTGAGAATTCTCTCGGAATTTATGCTGGACCTGGATCCAGATAGACGACACACGAGCATTCTGTTCGAATGCACCATTGACAAAAAGAAGCTTCTTCGCGTCCTTCCCGCAGATGAGAAAGAGCGTAAGAAGTTCATCGAAAACAACCTTGCTGGAAAATTTCTCGATGTAAGAGTTTATGCTTTTGACGATTTCGGGCATGTCGGCGATCCATATTACATGTCTCATCGCAATCAGCTTGAGGAGAAGGAGCGCACCAGCCTTCGTGCCCTTCTCAACCTTCAAGTCATCCACGCCCGAAGAAACGTTGCGAGCTCAGAAGATGCCGGGCGCGGTTCAAAGCCGCTTTCTGCGATATCGACTAAGTTCTTTCGAAAGCGAAATGTTGAAGCAGATGCTGACGATGAGAGCGAGGAAGACAATAGCGCCGACAAGCCCGACGCTGGAAGCATAGAAAAGCTTAGATCGATTTTGGCTGATGTCGACACGCAGTAGGGTGAACAGTATACTGACGTTTTCGGAAGCTTCCTGAAAAACTCACGCGACTTCCTCGATCTTGGCGACTTGAAAGTGGTCTCCAATATCCAGTCGCAGTCTCTTGTCGAAAGCTCATCTCAGGTTATCTACGGCGACACAGATAACTATCTTCCTGAGCACTACAGCGGTCTAGGTTATCTGAATATCCTTTACCTCCTTCTACAAATCGAACTGTGTCGCGATGACTTTGCGAGACGAAATGCGCCATTGAACCTCTTATTGATTGAGGAGCCCGAAGCACATACGCATCCGCAGATGCAGTATGTGTTTGCTGACAAAATTCACGACCTCGTATCTGCAATACCCAGCTTGCAGGCTCTCATAACTACACACTCTTCTCATATCGTATCAAAATCTAACTTCGAGGATATTCGTTACCTGGCGAGATCAACCGCCACGGGTCCGGTTTCCATCAAGAATTTTCATACCGATCTCAGCAAGGAATACGACAAGCTTGGCGCTGATGGCAAAGCGCTATTCAAATTTTTGAGGCAATATCTTACCATCAACTCGGCAGAGCTGTTTTTGCGAACAAGGCTATTTTTATCGAGGGTACAACCGTATTGACCTGAGCCCCGATTGGTCCCGCATTTGAATGGAGAGTCTGTCGCAAGGAGACAGACAATGCGGAAGAGCAAATTCAGCGAAGAACAAATCATCGCGATCCTGGCGGAACAGGAGCGCGGGATGGCGACCTCGGAGGTCTGCCGGCGTCACGGCGTCAGCTCGGCCACCTTTTACAAGTGGAAAGCGAAGTTCGGAGGCATGGATGTCTCGGACGCGCGTCGGCTGAAGACACTCGAGACGGAGAACGCCCGGCTGAAAAAGCTGCTGGCGGACAGCATGCTGGATGTGTCGATCCTGAAAGACCTGCTGGGAAAGAGCTGACGACGCCCCAGGCGAAGCGGGCAGCGGCGCTGAAGGCGATGGAGACATACGACATCTCCCAGCGCCGGGCCTGCCGACTGGTCAGCGTCGATCCGAAGACTGTCAGGCGCGCGCCGGAACCGGATAATCCGGAGATCCGGGGCCGCATGCGTGAGATCGCTTCCGAGCGGCGCCGGTTCGGCTATCGCCGCATCGGCCTGATGCTCGAACGGGAGGGCATCACCATGAACCATAAGAAGCTGAGGCGCCTCTACAAAGACGAAGGGCTGGCAGTGAAGCGCCGCCGTGGCCGCAAACGCGCCACGGGAACGCGGGAACCCATGCCTGTGCCGGACGGCCCGTCGAAGCGGTGGAGTCTCGACTTTGTGTCAGACGTGTTCGGACCGGCCCGCCGGTTCCGCATGCTCTGCATCATCGATGACTATACACGCGAATGTCTTGCCCTGGTGGCGGACACCTCGCTGTCAGGTGCCCGTGTCGCCCGGGAACTCGATCGCTGTGTACGGCTCTATGGCAGGCCAGAAACCATTGTCTCGGACAATGGCAGTGAACTGACGTGTAATATCTGAATAGCCCCTAGATTTGTAGACGCCTTCTTCCCTAAATTTGA
>TARA_R110002051_G_scaffold145914_2_pt1 | contig 12539 bp, 10 predicted proteins | sample TARA_R110002051 | Tara Oceans TARA_R110002051 (sample SAMEA4397023) | marine metagenome | biome: Polar Biome; feature: [MES] marine water layer (ENVO:01000295) within the mesopelagic zone...; material: water (ENVO:00002006), including particulate matter (ENVO:01000060) such...
GGTTGTCGAAAATAGACCACAACAGGTTCAAAATTCTAATAATCAATATGCAAATTATTTCGGTAAAAAAGCCGATGAATATCAAGAAATATTAGACAGTGAAATTTTCACCGATATCGATGGCTATTATGGACAAGCAGAAAATGATAGTACAGAAATAGTTTATCAAGATAATTATGATAACAATTACAATGACTATAATGGTTATGGTGGCTGGGGAGAAAACCCAACTAGCGTCACTATAAACTTTAATGACAATTGGGGCGGTTATTATGGTTATGGATTAGGTTACTACGGCTACGGTTACAATAACTGGGGATGGGGTGGTTATGGTTCTTACTGGGGAAGACCTTGGGGCTGGGGTGGTTACGGCTCATATTGGGGAGGATATGGTTGGAATGGTTACTACAACTATTACCCTTATCACTATTATAGTCCGTATTATACTTACTATAACAATAGATACTATAATCCTTATGGCTATAATAATTATTACAATAGGAGTTATGCATACACTAGAGGAAGAAGAGCTAATTATAGGTCAAACACTTTACACACCAATACTCCTTTAAGAAGTACAGCTAATAGATCAAATGCTTCTACAACTAGTCGTTATAGAACAGGTAATACAACATCTCGAAATTCAACTGCTTATCGTTCAGGGTCATCAAGCATTAATAGAAATAGCGCTTATAGAACAAGTAGAAGCACGAGAGTTGAGCCTACCTATTCTAGTAGCTCAAGAGGCAATTCAACGTATAGCAATTCAGGCAGAAGTTCATCTGGAACGTATAAAAGTTCAACACCTGCTAGAACGTATACTCCAAGAACTTCTTCTACAAATACAAGGCCAACTGGAGCCACTACAAGATCATCATCAAACAGTGGAACCTATAGAAGTCCAAGTAGTAGCAGTTCTAGAAGTAGCGCTCCAGCAGCAAGAAGTTCTAGTAGCAGTAGCAGAAGCTCAAGTAGTGGAAGTTCAAGATCATCTTCAAGCAGTAGCAGAGGTAGCAGTAGAGGAAATTAATCGAATCTTTATAAAGCTTAAAAAAATTGAAATGAAAAAGTATTTTATTTTTATCATGATTTTTGTATGCGCAATTACTAGTGCACAAAATATAAATGATGTATTACGTTTGAGTACTGAAAATACTCAAGGAACTGCTCGTTTTCAAGCAATGAGTGGTGCTTTTGGAGCCTTAGGAGGAGATTTATCTTCTCTTAACATTAACCCAGCTGGATCGGCTGTTTTTAATAATAGTCAGTTTACAATATCAGGAACAAATTACAATGTGAAAAACACCATAGGTGTAAATAAGAATTCAGAAAATAATCTCGAATTTAATCAAATTGGAGGTGTTTTTGTTTTTAATAATGATAATCCTAATTCTGATTGGAAAAAAATTAGTTTAGTTTTAAATTTTGATAAAATTCAAAACTTTGATAATTACATTCATTCTTCTTACACAACAGGATTAGGAGTCGATAATTATTTTTTAAGTTATGCACAAGGAACACCATTAGGTCCATTATTATTACAAAACGGAGAACTTATCGAAAATGCTTATTTAGATATTGGCTCTAGTTTAGGTTTTGGTGATCAACAAGCATTTCTGGGTATTTTTGGTGGAGTTATTGATGCTGTAGACCCTAATGATGACAATAATACTGATTATGTTGGGATAGCAAAATATTCTTCAGTAAATCAAGATTACCGAAAAGTAACTACAGGCTATAATGATAAATACACTTTTAATTTGGCTTCACAATATCAAGACAATCTTTATCTAGGAGCATCATTAAATTTTCATAGTATATTATTTGATCAACTTACAGAAATAACAGAAGATGGTTATGATGCTGATTCTGAGGTTCAATTTACAACTTTTGATAATTTACTAAGAACTCAAGGAAATGCTTTTTCATTTAGCTTGGGAGCAATTGCAAAATTGAATAATAGCGTTAGAATTGGAGGTAGTTACCAGTCACCAACATGGTATAGATTATCTGATGAATTTTCTCAACAAATTAATTCTACTATTGCAGATGTAGATATTAACTATATTAATTTCAACGTAGTAAATCTTTATGAAAAATATACTATAAAAACTCCAAGCAAATTAACTGGTAGTTTAGCATTTGTTTTTGGAACTCAAGGTCTTTTAAGTGTTGATTATGGATATCAAGATATGTCCCAAGCAGAACTTCGCCCTGTTTCTGATCCAAATTTTGCTTCTGAGAATTCCTATATAAGCGATCAATTAGGAGCAGTATCTAGCATTAGACTAGGTGGAGAATACAGAGTAAAACAAATAAGTTTAAGAGCCGGTTATCGTTATGAACAGAGCCCTTATAAAGATAAAACTATTGGTGATTTAAATGGTTATTCTGGTGGAATTGGTTATAATTTTGGAACAAGTAAACTTGATTTAACCGTAAACCGATATTCACAAGAAAGCAATCAACGGATTTTGATTACTGATCCTACTCCTAGTTTAAATATTGATAGTAACAATACAAACATTACGTTGTCTTACACAGTAAATTTCTAAATAATTAGAAAAAAAATATCTAAAAAGACCTACTAAAGTGGGTCTTTTATCTTTTCAAGCTAAAGTGATTTTGAAGTGTTTTTGCAACTATAATTCCGTCTTCTTGCTCAGCATATTCAAATCTAAACCAATAGTCTGATGCTGGCATAGGGTTACCAATATAGGTGCCATCCCAAGTACTATTTTCATCTAATTGTTTTAATAATTTACCGTAACGATCAAATATAAAAACAACAGGATCTGTTAGCGTTTCTATTCCAAGAATATTCCAATCATCATGAAACCCATCACCATTAGGAGTGAAAAATTTTGGATAACCAACTACTAAAAACTCAATAGGTTCAGTTATTCCACAACCATATTTATCATTGATTATGACTGTATTAATCCCTGGAGGTACATCTAAAAAAACAGGATCGTCTTGAAACTCTCCACCATTTATAGCGTACTCATAAGAACCATTACCTCTAGGATCCTCTACTTCTATTCGAATGTTATTACTGTCTACTAAATAATCTGTAACAATTACCTCTCTTAAAACTGGTGTTCCAAAAATTGTAATTAATATTCCACCATCATCAACTATAGTAGGCGGAGTACCAGATGCTGTTGTAATTTCAACAAAATAACGACCCGAATTAACAATTTGTGCAGGTATTATTAATTCTTCAGCAGTGGCTGGTGGCCCACTAAGCAGATTTGGATTATCAATAATCCCGTCATCTTCATAATCAACAGACCATGTAATAGTTGCTATATCTGGCCCCGCAGGTGATCTCAATGCACTTAAAACAATATCAGGATCACCCTCACAAGCAAAAATATCTAATCCTAAAAACTCATCCCGCAGAGTACAATCTAATGCTGTATCTTGGTTTGCATTTACAGAACTTCCGGTAAAAGTAAGTTCAAATGGCTCTGGATCTCCATCAAAATTAGTATTGTAATTATTAATTAAGATATAATAAATTTCACCAGCAGTTACATTTAACCATTCATCATACGTATTTAAGCTTTGAGTCAAATTTGGCATTCCCACTTGTCCATTCTCAGGATTCACCCCTAAACCAGTAAAATTTGTATCATTCACTTCATAATTACATCTAATTGGTTGAGCAGTACCATTACTTATTGCTGCGCAATCAACATCTGGCCCATACACTGCAAAATCCCACTCAGCTGTAGCTGAAAGAGCTTCAAGATCAAAACCAACTTGACCATCGGTTCCTGCTCTAAATACAAACCATGAAGTATTGTGCTCTATATTTGCTGAACTTACACTTCCCTTTTCTAGACATCCCGTTTGTGTAATAACTTCTGGATCAAAATCATCTATATCACCACCACCATCAGCTAGTCCTAAATAAGGCATATCTGCACATACTGGTATTGCTGTTCTACAATCAGGAGAGTTTTGTGCATTAATAGTTGTAGAAAAAAATATTGCACACAGAAAGTAAAGTAATATTCTCATTTTAATAAGAGGTCAGGTACTTTTTAACTAACTACATATACGCAATTTTAGTATATTTCGTCGGTATTTTATGCATTTAATCGATGAAATGCAAAATTTTATAGAAATTACCTTTTTAATGTAAAATGATTGTTTATGTATTTAGCAATAATTCTGTCTCCGCTATCCTCAATATAAGTAAGCTGAAACCAATAATCTGAAGCTGGCATTTGCAATCCGTTATACCGACCATCCCAAGTAGTTTTTAAAGGATCTAATTGTTGTATTAATTTGCCATAACGATCATATATGTATACGATTGGACTATTTAAATTATTTAGTCCTTCAATTAACCAATCATCATTTACACCGTCTCCATTTGGTGTAAAAAATTTAGAAAAACCCATAATCAGAAATGTCTCTGTAGCTATACCACAACCATCAATATCATTAACATTAACAGTATGTTTTCCTGGTAAAATATTTTCAAAAAATGGACTAGTTTGATATGCTCCATCATCTAATTGATATGCATAATTTCCATCGAAATCTGTTTCAATAGTTACAGTATTATTGTCTTTTAAATCTTCAATAGTAATAGTTGAAATTTTAGGAGATTTTGAAACAAATACATCAATATAAAATTCTTCACTGCAAATTAAATCTTGTAGTGTCGTTGAAATTGTTAAACCGTAATTTCCAGGCTGATAGACGCTTATTGTCGCTGTAGTTTCTCCTGTATCCCATTGGTATGAAAAATTATTATTTGGCGTTCCATCTCCTATTAAAACTGTTCCGTTTTCTTCACAAAGAAATACTTCTAAAGGAAAATCTTGACTAATTTCTTGAGCTACAATTAGGTCAAAACTTTGAGAAACATCAAAACATTTTGGATTTTCAAATGAGGTTATTCTAATATAAATTGTTTCAGTTCCTGAATTTTTAGGGTGATTTTTTTCTAAACTATTCACCCCATTAACAGCATCAGAAAAAGTAATATAATATGAAACTATAAAATTATTTGGATTTTGATTTCCTAAGACTTCAGCATCAACTATTGATAAATCAAAATTATCCTCATCATAGCAAAATACTTTATCTTCAATAGCATTTGCTGTCGGGTTTGGCGTAAATAATACTTGCACATCACTTATTATATTTTCAGATGTTCTAGTAACTACCACACGATACTCTGCAGAATCTAAAATAGTTAACGTAGCGTTATTCTCTCCTATAATTTGTTGAAAACCACTCCCTATATCTTTATACCATTCGTATGCCGTCGCGCCTGAAGTTGTAGCATCTAACTCAACAAAATCTGATTCACAAGCTGCAATTGGCGGACCCAGAAGGTTAGTAATTATAGAACAATCTAAGGCATCATAAGGATTTGTAGAAAAAATATTTCCTGAAAATTGAATTGAAAACCCTGAATTTATATTAGAGAAATTATTAATTAGTAAATAATAATCTTCCCCAGCTTCGACCATTAACCAATCTTCATAGTTAATGTTAGAAGCCCTAGTCGGATCTTCTCCAACACCAAGAAATGAACTTTTATCATTATTGTCAAGAAAATTACATCGAATTGGTTCGCCCAGATTACTGCAATCACTTGCTTTATAAAGTGCAAAATCCCAGTCTTCTGATGAATCAACACTAATATTAAATCCTAATTGCCCTGAAGCATTTGTTTTAAAACGATACCATGCCGAATTTGATTCAATAGCACCAGAAAGTGTTTTCTCTAGGCAACCACTCTTATTCGCACCATTAAAGTCATCTATCCCATAATTATTTGTTCCGCTATTTACTGGCGTATTATTACAAATAGGTATTGCTGTAGAACAATCTGGAGAAACTTGCCCAATACTACAAATGGAAAAAAAGAAAAGAATAATAACTAAACAATACTTCATAAGTCCAACGCATACGTAAGTATAAATTTATATATACGACAAAGTGTGAACTAATTAATGTTGTGTAACTAGGTAAACATGCTATTAAATATTAGATAATGTATATCTTTGCAGCATTTAAGAGATGATTTAAAATGAAAATTGACAGTACATTAGAAGAGCATTTTGAACAAATGGGAGAAAATCATATTTCTTCATCAGAAGATACTCCTTTACGAGAAGATGCTTTCGAATTGAGTGATGATGAAAAAATTATCAAAATCAAAGAAAATATTTCTCAAATAATGGAAACTTTAGGCCTAGACCTAACAGATGATAGTTTAAAAGGAACTCCAAATAGAGTAGCCAAAATGTTTGTAAATGAGATTTTCTCTGGCTTACATCCAAAGCGGAAACCAAAATCTTCCACTTTTGACAATAAGTATAAATATGGTGAAATGTTAGTTGAAAAAAACATTACATTATACAGTACATGTGAACACCATTTGTTACCAATTGTTGGCAGAGCACATGTAGCCTATATTTCAAATGGAAATGTTGTAGGGCTTTCTAAAATGAATCGTATTGTAGATTATTTTGCAAAAAGACCTCAAGTTCAAGAACGATTAACTATTCAGATTGTTCGCGAACTGCAAAAAGTATTGAATACGGAAGATGTTGCCTGCGTTATTGATGCAAAACATTTGTGTGTAAATTCTAGAGGAATTCGAGATATTGAAAGCAGTACAGTTACTGCCGAGTATGGAGGTAAATTCAAAGAAGAAGCTACACGACGCGAATTTTTAAATTTCATTAAGTTAGAAACAAAATTTTAAAGTCTTTCAACACGCATGCACTTATACAAAAGCCAACCCTTAAAGATCTATAATTCATTATCTGGAAAAAAAGAACTTCTTGAGCCTATAAACGAAGGCGCTATTGGAATGTATGTTTGCGGGCCTACCGTATACAGTAATGTACATTTAGGAAATTGTCGCACTTTCATGTCTTTTGATATGATTTTTAGATATTTTAAACATATTGGTTATAAAGTGCGTTATGTTAGAAATATAACAGATGCTGGGCATTTAGAAAATGATGCTGATGATGGAGAAGACAAGATTGCAAAAAAAGCGCGTCTAGAACGAATTGAACCCATGGAAGTCGTGCAACGCTATACAGTTGATTTTCATAGCATCCTTCAAAAATTTAATTTCCTACCTCCGAGTATAGAACCAACAGCTACAGGTCATATTATTGAACAGATAGAAATAATTAAAGATATCCTTGAAAAAGGATATGCCTATGAGATTAATGGCTCTGTTTATTTTAATGTTCCAAAATTTAATGAAACACATAATTATGGAAAATTAAGTGGTCGAAAGTTAGAAGACATGATTGCGAATACTCGTGAACTTGCTGCTCAAGATGAAAAACAAAGCCCACAAGATTTTGCTTTATGGAAAAAAGCTGAGCCCCAGCATATTATGAGATGGCCTTCTCCATGGGGAGATGGTTTTCCTGGGTGGCATTTAGAGTGTACTGCTATGAGTACTAAATATTTAGGTGAGTCTTTTGACATACATGGTGGTGGAATGGATTTAAAATTTCCGCATCACGAATGTGAAATCGCTCAAGCTGAAGCAAGTAATGGTGTTTCTCCGGTTAAATATTGGCTACATGCTAATATGTTAACCATGAATGGTAAGAAAATGGCGAAATCTACTGGTAATAACATTCTTCCAAATGAAATTTTCTCTGGAGAGAATAATATTCTTTCAAAAGCTTTTTCTCCAACAGTCGTTCGTTTTTTTATGATGCAAGCACATTATACCAGTATCTTAGATTTAAGCAATGATGCCTTATTAGCTTCAGAAAAAGGATATTTTAAATTGATGGAAGCCGTAGCCTCAATAGATAATTTGGATACGAATAACAAATCTGATTTTAATGTAACAATTTGGAAGCAAAAATGTTACGATGCAATGAATGACGATTTTAACACTCCAACCTTAATCGCGCATTTATTTGAAGCTGTTAAACACATTAATGCCATAAAAGACGGTAATGAGAGTATTTCTGAAATTGATAAAAGTCTTTTAAAAGAAACCCTAAATGCTTTTATTTTTGAAGTTTTAGGTTTAGAAGATAAAGGTGGTTCAGAAATGGATTCAGATAAATTATCTGGTGTAGTTTCATTATTAATTCAACTAAGAAAAGAAGCCAGAGATAATAAAGATTTTGATACATCTGATAAAATAAGAGACCAATTGGCTGCTTTAGGAATTCAATTAAAAGACGGAAAAGAAGGCACAACATTTAGCGTGTCTTAATGAACGTTATATTGCATTTTTAGTTGGTATTCTCCTGGTGAAAGATGCTGTTTTGTTTTAAAAACACGATTAAAATAAGAGCGACTTTCAAAACCACATTCCATATAAATATCTTTTATTTTTCGCTTTGGATTTTGCAATAGACTTACAGCAAGCTTAATTCGTTCATTATTGATAAATTCTACAGGTGAAATTCCTAATTCATTTTTAAAGACCCTATGAAAATGCGAAGAACTCATACATGCTTTTTTGCTTAAATCTTCAATCGTTAGAGGTTCATGAAGATGCTCTCGAATGAATTTTATTATAAAAGCCAATCTATTATCTTCACTCAATGACAGAGTTTCTTGGGTATAAATTTTTTGTTGGTTCGTTTGTAATATCCTAATGATTAATTCACGTAGCATGTTATCTACAAAAAAATCTTTTGACGCGTGATTTTCAGTAAACAAAAACAATAGTCTTTGAAGTATTTGATAGATCCCCAAATCATTTACAAAATGAAAATTATAATCCATTAAATTCCATTCTCGGCCATTATCTTTAGGGATATTCTCATTCATTAAACAAAGTACATTTTTGATTTTCTCTTCTGAAATTGCCATTGCCAAACATTTGGTTGGATTCTTCAAATGCGCTTCTGGAAAATCAATACACATCGTTTCATTGGCAGGTAATATTAAAGACTCTCCCGGTAAAAAATCAAAAGACTGATGATCTCTTAGGTGCATTATTTTTTTTCCAACAATCATACTAGCCAAAACAGGTTGATCAAACTTAAGTAATACTTGATTAGCCTGTTGATGTGTTTCAAAAACATGCATAGCCGCATTTTTTAAGGTATATGAAGTTTGATTCTCAACAAGAGATTCTAATGTTCTTCCTTTTAAAAATTTATTGGATAATTCGATCATATCAATCTTTATTTCAATAAGATAAAAAAGTAGTGAATATTAAATTTATAAAATATTATGCTATAAATTGTTAAAACAATAATAAATGATAGCATTGTTCATCAAATTGATAGAATAGGTCAAATGAATTCAATAAATGAAGAGTAACTTTAGAAAGTGATTGATTTAGAAGCATTTAATCACAAAAAGAAAATATAAATCCTTAAAATATTAACATCATGAGCAATTTACAAACAAAAGAACGTAATGTTCTTGAAAAGCCAAAGTTTAAAAATCAATATGAAAATTATATTGGAGGAAAATGGACAGCACCAATTAAAGGTGAGTACTTTGAAAATATATCACCTGTAGACGGTAATGTTTTTACGAAAATCGCGCGTTCAACTGCTGAGGATATTGAATTTGCTATTGATGCAGCGTGGAAGGCCGCTCCAGCATGGAATACTTCATCAGCAACTAGTCGTAGTAATATGTTATTAAAGATTGCCGATGTAATGGAGCAAAATTTAGAGGTTTTAGCACGCGCTGAAACATGGGACAACGGCAAAGCAATTCGAGAAACACGCGCTGCAGACATTCCTTTAGCTATAGATCATTTTAGATACTTTGCAGGAGTTATCAGAGCAGAAGAAGGCTCTGTTAGTGAGTTAGATGCAAATACCGTCGCTTTAAACATTACAGAACCACTTGGCGTTGTTGCACAAATCATTCCATGGAATTTTCCAATTTTAATGGCCACTTGGAAACTAGCTCCAGCATTAGCAGCAGGGAATTGTGTGATTTTAAAACCCGCAGAGCAAACACCTGTAAGTATTTTAGTATTGCTAGAATTAATTGAACATATTCTTCCTGCAGGAGTTTTAAATGTAGTAAATGGTTTTGGAGCAGAAGCCGGAAAACCTTTAGCATCTAGCCCGAGAATCAATAAAGTAGCCTTTACTGGCGAAACAACTACCGGACAATTAATCATGCAATATGCCTCAAAAAATATAACTCCTGTCACTTTAGAGTTAGGCGGAAAATCACCTAATATTTTCTTTGAAAACATTATGGATGCTGACGACGAATTCTTTGACAAATGCTTAGAAGGAGCAGTAATGTTTGCCTTAAATCAAGGAGAGGTTTGTACTTGCCCATCTCGAATGTTAATTCAAGAAAGTATTTTTGATAAATTTATTGAGCGTGTTATTGAACGCACAAAAGCAATTAAATTAGGACATCCATTGGATCCAACCACTATGATGGGAGCTCAAGCTTCAAATGATCAATATGAGAAAATCTTAAATTATATCCAAATAGGAAAAGAAGAAGGTTGCGAAGTATTAACAGGTGGCGAAGTTGCTTACAACGAAGGATTAGAAGGTGGTTTTTATATTCAACCAACTATTTTAAAAGGGAATAATAAAATGCGCGTATTCCAAGAAGAAATTTTTGGCCCTGTAGTTTGCGTGACTTCTTTTAAAGATGAAGCAGAAGCCATAGAAATAGCAAATGATACATTGTACGGTTTAGGTGCTGGAGTTTGGACTAGAGATACACACCAAGCGTATACCATTTCGAGAGCTGTACAAGCGGGCCGTGTTTGGGTAAATTGCTATCATCTCTATCCTGCACATGCCCCATTTGGTGGTTATAAAAAATCGGGTATCGGAAGAGAAAATCATAAAATGATGCTAAGTCATTATCGCCAAACGAAAAACATGCTTATTTCTTACGATAAGAAGGCGATGGGATTCTTTTAAAAACAATTATATGAGCACAAAAAGAGTATTGGTTACCGAAAAAGCAACTGCTATTATTAACACTTTAAAAGAAAAACATGGTGCGCTTATGTTTCATCAAAGTGGAGGTTGTTGTGATGGGTCTTCACCTATGTGCTTTGAAAAAGGAGAACTAATACTTAATGAAAACGATGTCTTGTTAGGTGAAATTGCTGGTTGTGATTTTTACATGTGTAAAGACCAATTTGAATATTGGAAACATACACAACTTACAATTGATATCGTTGAAGGCAGAGGTGCTAGTTTTTCTTTAGAAATTCCTTTAGGAGTTCGGTTTTTAATTAAATCAAGATTGTATACTGAAGAAGAAACATCAAATTTATCACCGATTACCTATGCACAATCATAAAGAATTATAAAAATTAACTCAAAATAAAACCCGCTAGATAGCGGGTTTTATAATTCTTAAACTTTATTGTATTTTTGATATTTAGCCTAAGTAATTTCATTAATGAAAAAAATACTAATTGCTCCTTTTATTTTTTTGGTTCGTTTTTATCAATTAGTCATTTCACCATATACACCAGCAACTTGCCGCTACTCACCTACTTGTTCGCAATATACTATTGAAGCACTAAAAAAGCACGGTGTTTTAAAAGGAGGATGGCTCTCTTTAAAAAGAATTTTTAGTTGCAATCCATGGGGTGGTAAAGGCTACGATCCTGTTCCATAAAAATAGTGACATTTTAGTTTTTATAAATTTCCATTTTCTTTACAAAGCTTCTGGTTGCCTAGCTCCTATTTTCTTATCTTAGCCCATCAAAATTAATGTAGATGTACTTTTTAGGAATTACTTGGAACCCAAACGACACCCTTTTCAAAATTGGGTTTATTCAAATAAAATACTACAACCTTCTTTGGATTGCCGCTTTTGCTTTAGGCTGGTATTTAATGAAAAAGATTTTTCTTAAAGAAAAAAAGACTGTTGAACAATTAGATTCTCTCTTTATTTATACAGTGCTAGCTACAATGCTTGGAGCTCGGTTAGGGCATGTATTTTTTTATGATTGGGCCTATTACAAAAACCACTTATTAGAAATATTACTTCCTATAAGAGAAAATGTAAACGAATCTCTTTTTGGATTTATTAAAGGGTATGAATTTACAGGTTTTACGGGTCTTGCAAGTCACGGTGCAGCAATTGGTATCATTGTAGCCATGTATTTATATGTTCGAAAACATCCAGAATTTAAAGTATTATGGATTTTAGATCGGATTGTAATTCCTGTAGCTATTGGCGCATTTTTTGTTCGTTTAGGTAACTTTTTCAACTCTGAAATCGTTGGAAAAACAGTTGAAAAATCTTTTATTTTTGCAACAAAATTTGTACGAAATTCGGATGATCTTTCAGCATATAAAGCACTTGAAATAACGAAAGCTAAAACTGCAAATGTTGCGTATAGTCTTATTGAAAACAATCCTAAGTTCTCAGAAATATTAGAAAAAATTCCATTCCGTCATCCTGCACAATTATATGAAGGAGTGAGTTATATATTTGTTTTTATCATCTTGTATTATTTTTATTGGAAAACTGATAAAAAGGACAAACCAGGCTTCTTATTTGGAACATTTTTAGTGCTTTTATGGTCTATTCGATTTTTTGTA
>TARA_R110002051_G_scaffold59766_5_pt1 | contig 12526 bp, 7 predicted proteins | sample TARA_R110002051 | Tara Oceans TARA_R110002051 (sample SAMEA4397023) | marine metagenome | biome: Polar Biome; feature: [MES] marine water layer (ENVO:01000295) within the mesopelagic zone...; material: water (ENVO:00002006), including particulate matter (ENVO:01000060) such as......
GCTGATACTCGATCCTATACCTTTTCCGGTTCTTTTGCAAAAGGTGGGTCTATCACTCGATTAAATTATGAAAGTAATATATTCGGTGAAAATTCTAAGTTTACATATGATAATGATACAGATACACTATATAGCTTAATTCCCCCTTCAACTTCAACTAAAAAAACTAGAGCCGTTACCGCCGGGCAGCAACGCGCTGCTACGACGCAGTCGTTTACATTAAAGTTATATGATAACAGCTTTATTGAACCTTGTAAGGTACTCAAGTTGGTTGATCAAATAGAAATAAAAGATCCAGTTCTAGATGATGTAATACAAGTGGGTAACGAACTTAAAGGGTATAGATTTATGGAAGAAGCCGGGGGCGGCGCGGTAGGCCCAGGTCAATGTTATGCACCCGGGGATAAAGTTTCTATAAGATTAAGTAACAAATATTCGAATACCCCGGTTGGTACTATTACTCCTGGGGATACTGGTGAAATTATAGTAGCTTTTGATATTAGAGATACTGACGATTCGATATTAGTATTAACTTTACTCCCGGGCATTAATGAGGACGGGTCCCCGAACATGGTTGGGGATGTTTATAATCTATACCATATTGATGCAGAAAAGATAACAGATCTTTCGCCTGACCTGAATCCTAAACTTGTAGAAAGATTTAACACAGAGACTTTTCCTGGTAGAGAATGTGAAGTGGAAATATATTTCTCGGCACAAGATTCTAATATGTTTACATTAGTAGATGAAGGATTTATATCAACCAGATTTATTTCTAATCCTGAAAATGTTGCTGGATTTGCATCTACGGATGATTTAATGTATTTACCAACTATGTACTTTGGTAATACAAATGAACGTTTTGATTTAATACAAAAAAAGTTTAATTCAAACACGCTTAGATCAAATTATTTTAATTATATTAATTTTATTGTAGCTAATAACTCAACAAATCTCTTTTACTTTTTACATACAATCGGCAGGATTTACTTATTTAAAGCAGATAACAATTATAAGAATTTTGTACCTTTGGATTTAAATCATGCATATGAAAAAATAACTAGTTGTGAGTCTAGTTTAGGTATTTCTTTAAATAGTGAAATCCAAAATATAATTGAAGATACAGTTAATATTTTTCTTAACATAGACATTGTACCAATTGAGACCCTAGTGGATGATGTACCTGTTCTTGCAGACTACACTACCTATGACGGTACAGAAGTTAACTTTCGGAATTTTGAATTTCATGAAAATGAAGAGGTAGCGTATAGTGTTATATCACGAGTTTTTAATCAACTATATGCACTGCAAAAACAAGTACTTGATAGTATGATACCTCCAGCAGATGAAGATGAGTAAATTGTATCCCTAAATAAAATTATGTCAAATAAAGGAGAAGATCTAAGCGACGAGCGTATAGCTGATTACTATACCTCTCTTCTACATGTTAGTGGAGCTGATTTAGTCAATCACGCGTATGGCATCACCGATTTACTTTCACCTAATGATGTTTATGACGGCGTGGGTAATACAACCGGCCTGGCTTTAAGCGCGCTTCATGATAGAGTTATTATTAACAATTATATATACCCAGAAGGTTATGATGATCCAACTGAATGGTTAGATGCTTTTTTTCCTATAGGCGTTATTGTGTTAACTGCGACTAATAATGACCCTTCTAATAGAATTGCTGGCACACAATGGTGCAAAATAGATCCACCTGCGCAATTTCTCGTTGGTATTGGTACCTCTACTGACGAAAACGGAGATAAGTATCGTTTTGCACAACATGACACCCAACCTTTAAACGGAGATTTGGCCGGTGAGTATGCGCACCAATTAACAGTAGATGAGTTACCGGAGCATCTCCACATTTCTAATACAAATGAGGCGTTATTGCCGCCTGAGAATGGAGAGCCAAATGTAACCGGTAATAATGAGGGAGGCACGCCCTTGAGCTTTTTCTTTTATTTCGGTGGGCCGGTGAATCAGGCGGGGCACGTTGTTACGAACTCACCAACTGGTCAGTCTTATCAAGGGGAAGACTTAATTCAAGCTTTTCAAAATAATACACGGTTTACAGTCGATGGTACTTTACATCCGGGTGAAAATACCCATGTAGTTGAACACTACAGAGACTGGCTAGTTAGATGGAGATTCGATTACGAGGACGAGAATGGAGAACATCCGTACAGATTCTATACAGATACAGACTTTCAGCCAACATTAGGGCCCAATCTACCTGGTTCTTTAGCAGGATGGGGACAAACTGTGCCAACGCCCAAAGGTAATATTGGCCCGGGTTGGGCCGGGTTTTTAGACAAAACCATCGAAACAGGAGGGTGGCGTGATTATGCTGACCAGGTAATGACTGCCGATAGATTTATAACTAACAGCCCTCGGCCTGTTAATGTACCTTGGACGTTAGCTGATGGACAGCAGGAGAGAATATTACAAGCTCATTCAGGATGGAGAAGATACGGGCTTAATAAAATTCACCCGGGTACTTTTACTGCCCGTCAATTAATTATAGCTAGAAATTACCTAATGAATGTATTAGGTGAAGACGATGCAGCAGTAGCCTTATCACAAGTTCAGAGGTTGACTGATATGGATGAGACAGTTGAGCAAGCTTTAGGCACTGAGTTTAAGCAACCCACTGCTTTGGTCGATGTGGTGGGGTTTAATGACATTGATAGTGAAAATGCGGGTGGAAGCGATTGGCATAATAATATACCTCCTAATTATGGAGTATATGCATGGCGACGTGTTGAACCGGGGACTGTCTGTCATACAACAAGACAAGAGATCGGGCCTCTATGGAAAGGTACTATAACAACAGATCAAATATCAACACCCGGTGATGTCTTTAATTTAAGTGAATGGGCTAAAGGGTGGAATCAAAATACAGACATCGAGCTTGGGAATATACGACGAGGTTGGGATGGAAGGCAACCGGCACAAATAACTATAGCACCTGGTGTATACATATATGCTGAGGATGATAATGTTTCAAAGGTTCCAGGAATGATAATTGATGATTTTCCAAGCGATTTGACTCTTATAAACAATGGATTTATAATGGGTCGAGGTGGTAATGGTGGTTATAAGGATGCAGGCGGCGATAGCCTCGGTATAGATTCTCTTAATGGTCAAAATGGTGGAGATGCAATTCAGATCACCGGTAATATGGGGGGAATAATTATTAATAACTCCGAGGGAGCTATAGGCGGCGGAGGTGGCGGCGGCGCCGGCAGTGGCATAAGTTACGGGAGCGGTGGCGGTGGTGGCGCTGGTGGCGGTAAAGGAGGTCGTAGTAGAGCTTGGGCCGGGGCGACACCTGGCGGTGCACCAGGTATACGTGGTGCAAACGGTAGAGCAAGAGTTGGAACAGTTAGCCGGTGTTCTACGCAAAGGGCGGCAAGTAATAGCCAAATTCTTAACGATGGATGGGGTCCTGTCTACGGTATGTTTCCAGGTGTAGGTGGTGCAGCAGGCGGAAGTGGTGGCGGCTCAACATATACGGCGATGAATGGAAACGGTGGCGGCGTTTGGCTCGGCCCGGCGAGCAGAGGTGGGCAGAAGAGCAACAGTACTGGCGGCGGCGGCGGTAGAATACTATCTACAACTGCATGGGGCGGTGGAACTGGTGGGTTACCCGGGAGTCGTTGGAGTGTTATAAATGTAAACGCTGATGGATCAATTTTATCAATTGATCCTGCTAGCGGCAGCCAATACGGGGCATACATTAGTGGTCACGTGTGTTCTGGCAGAGGTCGGGGGGAATTTGGAGCCAAAGGCATCCCGTGGGGTAACTGCGGTTACCGGTATACAGCTAGTTCTTCGAAGCCATATATGCGAGCGGACAGTTACGGGGGTGGCGATGAATGCGGCGGGGCTACTTGGATTGACGGCTATTTTTCGCCTACTGGTTGGAATAGTGAAGAAAATTATTTAGCTTGGGTATCCGGGGGCTGGGCAGATCAACCAGCAGCGAACTTTGGGCTTGCTATTCCAGACCCGCGTGGTGTGGGCACAGGTTATTGGGCCGGGGGTGGCGGCGGTTGGAGTGCTAACGGCGGCGACGGTTCTGGCGGCGGTGCCGGTGGTCTAGGAGGATGGGCAATCCGGAAACCTGGAGGAATGAACTGCGAAATTAATGGCGGTATAGTTTACGGTCAAAGGCCCCCGGAGGTTACAGTAACCTAGGTTAATAGATAGTATTTTTAGAATATAACATAAATAATAATATGCCCGAAAGTTTAAAAAATCAATTTATCTCTGATTTATATACTTCTCTACTACATTTAAGTGGGGCAGAGCTAGGTCCAAATGGACCATTAAATAAAGTCTTTGATGGAGCCGGCAATTCAACCGGGCTTGCTCTAAGTGGTAAAAGGGTCGTAATTAATAACTATATCTATCCAAAAGGATATTCGGATCGCCAGACGGAGTGGTTGGATGCTTTCTTTCCTGTAGGTTGTTTACAATTAACTTTTGATGACAATAACCCGGAAGATCGAATAGCTGGTACAACATGGGAACAAGTAGCACAGGGTAGATTTTTGGTTGGAGTGGGTAGCTTTACAGATAAAAACATATTTACGCGTACCTTTTGTCCTGGTTCTCCTGAAGACATTGACCCGGAAAATTCCGGAAATTTAGCAGGTGAGTATCGACACGAATTAACAGTGGGAGAAATACCATCTCACTCGCATGGCTTTAATGATAACAACCGATCTGTTCAAATGGCTACCCCTATTGGAGGTGGTCCTTTTTTTACCGGCCCGGATTCTATCGGCCTTGTAGACAGCACTAACACTTTTGCTGAGCAACAGAGAAAACGTAATATATTAGCAGGTAAAATAGGATGGAATTTGAATGACCCAAGATATGGGTATATCGGAGCCGCGGCTCCAAACTGGGCAAATGCGACTAATACTGCCGGGTATCTAGAGTATTTATACCCGGTAAAATATGCTTTTGATCTGAATTTTATGCGAGGATCAGCGGGGCGATATTCCAATGGGCCCCCCAACCGGGATCCACGTAGTAAAGCAGACTTTACAAATAACACAAATTGGAAATTTAAGGAAATGGTAGGAATATGGAATGGAGAGACAAGATTTATTCCGGAATCAACCGCTGGTAGAGATAATATACCAGCCGGTAGTATTCAAGATCACCTAAGAGGTATAGACTGGCATAAAGAATGTCTAGATCTAGGATGTGTAGATGTTGGTGACGCAAACGCAGCGAACTTTGTAGAGCAAAATAACGAAACCCCTTTTGGTGGCCGCGATACGGACTCCAGCTCTCCCCAGAGCGGGAGTAGTAATCAATACGTAACTGACCTTACCGGCGGAGGGATACCTCATAATAATATACCACCTTCATACGGTGTATATGTATGGAGAAGAATAACTTAAAAAAAATATGGCAAATATTACAATAGTTAAATTAAAAGTAAGAAGAGGGTCCGATGCACAGCGGAAACAAATTACTTTAGATCAAGGAGAAGTGGGTTATACCTTAGACACCAGAAGGTTATTTGTAGGTGATGGTAGTACTTTAGGTGGAAGAGTTATTGGAAATACATCTGTAGGACCTTTTAGTGATATTACTAATTTAAGCCCTGCCAATAGTCCAGGACTGCAAGTGGGTGATATTGGATATGCGAATAGTAAGTTATACCGGCTTACATCTTTTAGTTATGATGATGCACTTTCTGGGTATGCCTATATTGGAAATCTCCCGGATGAGAGCACTATCACATTTGGTACTGAGGTCGGTGTTGATGAAAATAAGTTAACTGTTAAGAGCAGTCCAGGAGGTCTGGATGCCACGCATTTTGATGCTGATTTCTTTGGAAACGGATTATTATCTGCTGGTGAAGTATTACAGCCCAGCTTAAATACTGACTATTTAGCTATATCAGGAACCGGTTCCCAGACAAGGGTAATTGCCCCTGTTGCTGGATCTATTACACAAAGAGAGATATCACTGAACGCAATAGGTCTCGGATTATCTGGCGGCACTGAGTTCAATGGCGACCCGGGTGATAGATTGTCAGTAAATATTAATCCAACACAATTTAAATTTGATGCGGACGCAACGCCTGACCTTGCAATAACAATGCATAGCATCGGATACGAATTGTTATCAATTCCTGTGTCAGCATGGGCTGAGAACATTGATGGTTCCAATATGCTAAACGGTGGGCTCTCCTATAATCAGGTTACCGGGACGCTAGAGGCCGATGTGAAAGGAGTTGATAACATAACGATTACGCAGACTCCTGCTGGTGATTTACAATTACCTACGGTCGGGACCAATTTCCCGGAAGCGGCAAATTCTGACGGGACGGGAAGAGAATTAAATTACCCAATTATTGAAAATGGGCTCACAACAAGCTTTGCTACATCTATATATGATGTAGTGACCGGTTTAGGTCTGTCTGGACAGAATACAAGTGACAGTGTACCTATTGGTGCTATTATACCACATTCGAACGCATTACCTACTCCACCTGCAGGTTTTTTACTTTGTAATGGTCATGATGTTTCGAGAACAACATATCGACCTCTTTTTGATGTAATTGCGTCAAACTTCGGATCTCGATCAGGAGATACTTTTACTCTACCATGCTTAACCGGTGGAGGTCATCCGGGAATGTTATATGGTACTAATGACTTACCTGGAGGAGGGACATCATCTATATGGGTATCAGGAGGATCGATCGACACTCTTAATACTGCTTTAACTGGATTAGCTGTTAATTATATTATTAAGTATAAAGAAGATCCGTTAAGGGGTATATTTAACGGTAGCCCTGATCAAATTAATGCAGGCCTTGTTGGTACTCAAGATAATCAAGTTTATGAATGTATAGATTCAGCAGGTAGGAATATACAATTAAGCTCCGGAGGATTTATAAGGTTTGCATTATCTGGAACAACTAGAGACGAAACAGGAACATATAATAGATTTGCAATACCAGTTTTTAACTACTAATAATAATGGCCATAGAAATTTTAGAAAATACACTCTTAAAGCTCCTCGTTAGAAGAGGAACTGATTTTGATAGAAAACAGATTACATTAGCTACCGGTGAGCTAGGATATGCAACTGATACTGAAAGGCTATATATTGGTAATAGCACAGATGCCGGTGGTATATTAGTAGGAAATAAATGGAAAGGGTCCACAGCAGACCTTACTACTTTGGCCGGTGTTATTACAGGTGACTATGCTTATGACACTAGTACCAATACTCTTAATATTCTCATTGCCGGTAGTGGAAGCAATGCTTCAGATTGGTATACTGTAGCAGATCAAATAAGCGCCAGTAATGATACAATAAATTTCTCTGTAAATAATGGCATAACAGTCGGCACTTTGTCAGCTGGTAATTTTAGCGCTGATGCATTGGGTAGTTCTATTGAACTAGATGGGTCAAATCGTATAGCTCTTAGTGGAACTGTTAATATAGATGCGGTATCTATTCGAGATGTTACCTCAAATAGCTATTTAACTCTACCTCAAAATATAAAAATTAATCCTCTGCAGGGCACAGTCTATAAATTTCCTGCTGGATCTCCCAGCAATAATGACTATCTACGAAGTGATGGTAATGGTACTTTACGCTGGGCCCCTTACCAGGTAATAGAGACAGCTGTATCACCTACTACTGCATCAAACATACCGGTTGCGACAATAGTACCTTTTGCTTCTGGTGCTCTTCAAATTCCTTATGGCTGGTTGGAGTGTGACGGGACTTTATATGCAGGAGCAACTTATAAGGATCTGTCTGGGGTAATTGGGAACGCCTACGGTGGTGATGATGTAAACTTTAATGTACCTAACTTGGTTGATAAAGTATTATATGGATCCCCAGTTGATCCGCCTGTTAATAGTAACTTAATGGGAGTCGTTACAGGAGCCAATCCGGATTTCCCCGGGTTATCTGCAACGGGGATGAATTATATCATTAAGGCTGTTAATGGTGTGACAAGCCCTACTCTCACAGTTCGAAAAAATCTTTCGGCTTTTGTTAATGGTGTAGATAAGCTAGGCGTTGCTTTTAATCCTTTAAGTGGAAACGTTGTAATAGAAAGACCGCCACCGGGGATGTGCACTTTTAGTACTGCCGCGGGAAATGATCATACCTTTACTACTCCACCTGGTATAACATATATGAAATATCACGTAACTGGGTCAGGTGCTAATGGCAGCCGGTTTACAGGTGGCGCAGCTGCAACTGTTGTAGGAAATATATCAGCAGCTCCTGGAACTGTGTTTACGGTGCGTGTGGCGGCATCGCCGCCGGACGTGGGCGCGGTCAAGGACTCCGGAAGTGACGGCTTTCCTAGTTGGATATGCACGACGGGCACTCCATCTGATGGGCTCATTGCTCGTTCAGATGGTGGTAATTATAACTGTGATCCCGCATCGATCAGTTCAGCTCCGCAGCCAGGCGAAGGTCTATTAGGAGTTCAACCTGAGAATTTAAATGGCTTTGTTTTTCGCGGGGGAGGCGGCGGTATAGATACAGACTCTAGCAGCGCGGAGCATACAGGGTTTGAAGAGTCAGAAGGAGCAGCTTCCTATTGGGGCTCATCACCAGCTCCTGGAGCAGGCACAGGTAGCCATGATTTAACAACCCTGGGTAATGCAAGTAATGGATTTGTAATGTTTGAGTGGAACTAGTTGAAATATAAAATATCAACTATAACTACAATATGGAAGAAGTAATAGTTGAAGGTTTAGATTACGAAGATTTTGTGGCACTTAAAACTATTTTAACTAAGTGCACGTCTTATACAGGTGATCAAAAAAAGGAGTTCGTAAATAGTACTGTTCTTTTGGAAAAAATAGAAAAAATTATACAGATATTTAAAGAATAAATACTAGTATGAATGCTAGTATTGGAAGAGGCAGCTGGTTATGCGAAGAATTTTCCGATTATGTCTTGTACGACGAAGCAAGTGATAGCATTTTAGTAAATATACCAGAAGAGTATTTCGGCATCGTATATAGAGAATTATATAAATTGCGTTATGTATTAGTTTTTAAGACGCGGTTAAAAGCAACTAATTCCTTGACCTGTACTTTCATAAAGGAATGAGTAATTAAATATATATATGGCTGTACTAGGAGGATTTCCGGACGATATTATTTTACCAGATAATGCGAGATATTATACTTTTATTGAAACAAAGAAAAAGTTTAATTCAAACTATGATATAACTTGGTCTTTTCAATATAAATTACCTGCCACCAGTATTCAGCCAGAATCGGACAATGAAACCTATCAACTTGGTTTTACAACCTTCTTAACTAACCTGTCATCGCCCTTATCTAGTTTACCCGGGCAATACTTAGGAGACCAAGACCCAGAGTTTATTTTATCCGCGCATGCTCTATACACTGAAGTACCAGAAGTATTAAAAACAGAAAGCGATTCAACTATATTAATAGAGTCCGCTTTGTTAAGCGGAATGTTAGTAAAAATAGCTTTTGATTCTACAGGATTATATGCGCTTACCGGTAGAGATGACAGACCTGGAGTCAATCGAACCCAATTACATAGACAAGCATTAGTTATAAGAGATTTTGAGCATAATGTAAAAGTAAACGCTCCCTTGTCTTCTATATCTACTTCATTTAGTACTTTATCTACTGATACATATAGAACTTTAAGATTTAGATATATTAATTTGGGTAGAACGTTAAATATCGATGTTCGTGAAAGCGATACAACTACATATACGTTATTAACTTCTATTTATTTAGGATTTCGGTTAGACAATGTAGCTAATCTAGATAACGTCTATTGTGGATTTTCTCTTAGTACGCCAATCTCCACAACAGAAGAAGCTGGATTAAGCGCTGATAAGTTTTTCTTAAGAGACTTCCAAGTAGAAGGTTATGAGGGGAGTGAAGTATTAACAGAAACTGTGGTCACTTCCGGGCTTGATGTAAACCCAAATAAAGTATATACAACTGTCTCTGATATAACAGTTTTACCAGCTTCTTAACATGTCTAACTATCAAACACCGCCTACGGTAACAATTGCTCGTATTGATGTCGATCCGCTAAGTATAAGTCACCCGATACCCGATGGAGTGCCGCCATCTTGGGCCAATACGACCGGTGCGGCTCAAATTTCAAAGATAATTCTCTCCGGGCAATTACAAGGCAACTATACCTATCAGATTTGGGATCCACTGGGTAACAGAACCCCGGAGCAGGATCCAGAGGTTGTCATAGAAGGCCCTGCGGTCAGTCGGTTAAATACTGTAACAGGTGAATTTGAGGTAGCAATAAATCAACCAGTTCTATGTAATGCTGATCCACTTGACGGTAGTATGAAGATAACCGTCAGGCTTGTTTCTTTAGATCCGTTTAATGAGATGGAATATTTGGTTATCATACCAAATGTGACTACTATAGATCCGGAAGAAGTTATATACCCACCGGTCATTGGCGAGCTTGAATACCCGGGAAGTGCTCCCCAATCAGCGGCTGCTGTTCTGGAGGTAGAAGGTACGGCTCCTGTTTATTCTTCGGCTGCGGATGTCGAAGAAGCTGGATCTATTCAGGGCGTTGTAAGCCCGGAAGCTGCAGTAGCTACTGATCGACCAGAAACACAAGAGCCAGCCTCTATTTCAATTACTGGTATTAACATTGATCCAGGAGCCCAAACAGACAACATACAAATAAATGTAGAACTTAATAACGCGCATCATTGGCATTATAGTATAGACCAAGGACCAGCGGTAATGGTAAAGAAATATGACGAGGGTGGTCAGCTTTGTGCAGGGCAAGAGGATCCGCATGCGGCGGGAGAGCTTTTAGAAGGATTAGGGGCGGCGCCGGGCATGATAGAGAGAGCGCGAAGGGAGCTCTCCCCCAGTAGTTCTGTAGAGGATATAGTGGAGTGGGCAATGGATGATGCGCAGCGCAGGGGTCGAGACAGGGTATTAGAGCGAGATCTTAGAGGTGAAGAGCTCGAGCCGCTGCCGCCAGTGGAAGGAGGCCTTGGAGAGGCTAGACGCGCATTCCGAGAGGAGTTGCGCCAGCAGAATCCGGAAGGGTGGGCGCCTAGTGAGGATGAGCTCTTTGAAGATATTATAGAGGATTTACAAGATCGGTTTTCCGATGCAGAGGGGCAGGCGGGAGAGGAATGGGCAGATAATATTGAAGAGCGATTTGAGGCGATGGAGCCGGCAATGCAAGGACTTGATGATATTGTCAACGGTGACATGATGAGGGAGTTTGACGAGAGAGCTCAGAGGATTAATGATGCGATTGAAGCTAATCCAGGTCTCAGAGACGCGGAAATTGACGACCTACCCGAGGGAACATTACGCGAGGACATGGAATGGTTTCAGGATGTAGGATCTCCGTGGATAGAGGAGTCGCTTTTAGAGCCACTTGAAGGTATGATAGACGGGCTAGAGGGTATGGGGCTAGATACTTTAGAAGGCCTCGAAAAAGAAGGGGCATTACAAGCTAAAAAGCAACTTGCAAAATCTTTAGTAGATAAGCTCAGAAAAGGTGAACTTACAGCAAGAGATTTAGCTAAGTTATTATCACTGCTCAATCTTGGATCTGGTCCTGGATCCTTAGGTGATCTTTTATATAAGAGAGGTTGGATTCCAAATCCTGGTACAGGTTGGTTACCACCTTATCAAGGGCCTGCACCGAATCCACTTTCTCGAGGATTCTTTGGCTCTATTACACCGGCTACTTCTGTATGCAGTGAACCAGCGCCGTGTGATGGTACTTCTTGGTCTGTTAAGCTAACTGTTTTAACCGGTGGTATGCATACAGCAACAGTGGTCGCAGTTGATGTAAATCATCAGCCTCTTGCTACGGCGCAAATGAGGTTTACGCTTCCAAAGGATGCGGCTCTAAGTGGTGTGACTGGTACTGCAGCTTCTCAAAAGGTTGCCACGGCATATGAAGGTAAGACTGTCACCGAAGCCATTAAAACATCTACACCAACAACGGGGATTGCTATTGCTAGAGGAGGCACAACAACCGTATGTACTACTGACCCATCCAGTATAGTAGTAGTTAATGAAACTTATACTAGTATAGGTACAACAGCTGGTACATGTGTGACAACTGTTGGTGGTGTTATAGAAATAGCGAAAGGTGGTACATGTTCAACCGGAAGTACTGTAAGAACTGTCAATGGCGAGGTAATTGTTAAGGACAATAAGTCAAAGGTCAGAACCTGGGGTGGTAAACAGGAAAAAAATAAAATTGTAGGCGGTACTACAATAGTTACAGGAGGTACAGTCGGGACTTATCTTGGACAGACAACAATTACCGGTGGAGATGTAACTACATGCGTGGGAGGTACTTTAAATAATGACTGGAAAATACTAGAAGCGGCGGGAGGTAAAACGTCGCCGGTTGCTTCCGCAAAGGAGTCAGAGGGGATAACGTCCCTGGTTGCTTCCTCAGAGGTGATCGAGTCCGAAACGGTGATCGAGTCCGAAACGGTGATCGA
>TARA_R110002051_G_scaffold120780_2_pt1 | contig 12524 bp, 3 predicted proteins | sample TARA_R110002051 | Tara Oceans TARA_R110002051 (sample SAMEA4397023) | marine metagenome | biome: Polar Biome; feature: [MES] marine water layer (ENVO:01000295) within the mesopelagic zone...; material: water (ENVO:00002006), including particulate matter (ENVO:01000060) such as......
CTATGAGAGCGAAGTTCAACAGCCGGAGACACTGGACGCCAGGGAGCTGCTGCAAGAGAGATACGAACAACACCCCAACTTTGATGGGGGGCCAGAGCATGGACAGTTTATACGACCCCCTGCTGGAGAGTGGGGAAGTAGTATTCCCATTGGTAGGAAATCCCAAGGCCCAATATCTCGTCTATCGCAGGTTGATCTGGACTATCTGGAGCAGCAAGCCCTTTTTGAGAAAGCGTTAGAGAGGGTTGCTCCTGAAGACAGAGAGCTACTCCTCGAAAGAAAAAAAGAATTTGAACAAAGTTATCCTCTTGGGTACAGGATGGATATACACAAAATGATACATGGCCCCATTGAAGAACTGTCAGGTGGTGGGATTGTTGGTTTTGCTGGCCCACAAGGTAGTTCTGTTGGGGGCGGTAACATAGACGCTCTTTTGGATGCTCTTATGGTGGCTGAAAGTGGTGGTAACCCTAATGCAGTTGGTGCAGCGGGGGAAGAGGGAGCTTTTCAAATAAGGCCATCAACTGCGGAAGACCCAGGCTATGGCGTATCCCCTATGGAAGGCGATAGGTTTGACCCAAATGCAAGCCGGAGTTTTGCCCGCCAATATTTACAAGCTTTTATCGACAGGTATGACGGAGATATTGAAGCTGCGCTTATTGCTTACAACGCAGGTGCAACTAACGCAGACAGGTTTATAGCAGCAGGTAGAGATTACAGTGTGTTACCTCAAGCAGCTCAGACGCAGCCTTATGTAAGAAAGATACTGGACCAGATGGAAGCTCAAGGGCGCGGAGAACCTAGCCGTGGGAGGGGTTTATCCTCGGCTAACTTAGATGCTGAGGAAAGAAGAAGAACATTGCGGGAAAACCCTGGCCTAGGTTCTTTACGTGAGGTAGGAAGAAAGCAAGACCAAAGTGCTCAAGATGTTTTAGGGCATTTGCAGAACCTTGGGGCACAACAAGAAGCACAGGAACGGCAAGAGCATGAAAATGAAATTGACTTATTAAACGCAGCAGATAGAGCAGGATCACCTAGCCGCAATGTTAACCCTAGGGGACGACGTGACTTTTCAACTAACCTTAATCCCCCAGAAGCACAGGGGCTTATGGCACAAAGCCAGCAGAGAGCGGCAGCTGACCGAGGGGGGGCAGATAGAGCAGGGCCGCCTAGCCGTAATGTTAACCCTAGGGGACGACGTGACTTTTCAACTAACCTTAATCCCCCAGAAATAAAAGGACTTATGGCGCGAAGCCAACAAAGAGCAGCGGCGGACGTTGAGACTTCTGAAGGTGCCCCCCATGTAGAATGGGATGTCCAAGGAAATCCAGTTCAAGGCCCAGATGGAGCAGCTAGCGGAGCACGAGAAAACAATGGTTTGGCGTATTTGCAGGACATTGGGGCGCAGCAAGAAGATCGCAGAGCTAGGTTTGATAGGGCTTTTCCTGATGTGAAGCCAGCTGTAGCTCGGGCTGAACAAGAAAAAGCAGATGGTGGTATAGGTTATTTACGACGTTTGGCTAGAAAACAAGAAGGAAGACGTCAAGAAGGCAGCAGGGCAGCGCGTTATTTAGCCATGCTGCAAGACTCTCAAAACATGATTAACGCAGCGGACCCGGCGGGACGCACGCGTGGGCAAGAAACTCCAGCTGCGGACCCTGATGTGCTTCGTTACTTGGCTATGCTTCAGGAAAATCAAAACATGGTTGACGAAGCAGGGTTGCCGGGTGAAGAGTTAGAGGCTGAAGAATTACAAAACCTAATAGCAGGGCGTGGTTTTGATAATGGGGGAGTTGTAGACGGTTTGTCTTTAGAACACTACCCCGAATCCAGTAGAAGGCCGTATGTACCACTAGCCGAGGATGATCCACTTTATATCCACACAGACCCTGATTCATCTATGCTGGAGCAACAATTACAAGACGCTAAACAAAAGTGGGTTGAGTTAGATACCTTAAAGACTACCCGAATTGCTGAGCGCACAAGAGACTCAAGTGCCGATATGCCATTTTTGCCTGGAGGGGGTAGGGCACCCACTGAAAGAAATCGAGCTTTCAGCCCTGAACTACTAACCGAGGTTGACGCTAGACTACAAGCGCAAACCGAGCTTATACAAAACTTAGAAAACCAGATAGTTGAAGAAAAAGGTGCTCCGGCACAAGCAGAGACTCTTGCTTTGCTTGAAGCTTTGGGGCCAGGTTTGATTAACCAAACGAAAGAGGAGGTACCACCCCCACCCCCACCCCCACCGGAAGTGGTAGTAGAAGAAGACACCAGCATCAAGCCTAACTGGGACATGCTTAGAGAGTGGGGAGCAGGAGGAATGGGGGCTACTACAACCGCAGACGCATTGGGTGGTTCGGGTAGAGCTGTAGGAGCAGAAATAGGAAGGCAAGAGAAGATGGCTTTGGAAGGTAGAATTCTTACGGTCAAAGAAGCTCAAATGCAAGTAGATAAAGAAATAGCGTTAGCGGTAAGCCAACAACGTGTACACAGCGATGCGTTAGACGCGCTTGAGGACTTCCGTGCAAACCAGCCACTCTACTATGCAAGGCTTGCGGCACAAATGAACGTAACCGTAGACGAAGTTAGAGACTTAGTACAGACCGGCAACGACCCCGCTGTTGCAGAAGCAATTGCTATAGTTGACCGTCAATTCGTACGAGACATGAGTGGGCTGGGCGGGAGTAGTGCCCCACCAGTGGATATAGTAGCCGAGGCCACTGCACTTAATGTGGGGGCGTAAATGGCTAGTGTTGAACAATATGCCCAGTGGTTGGTAGACAACAACGACAAAAAGGGCACTGAAGATCATGCGCAAGTACTGCAGGCTTTTAACAAACTAAAAGAGCCTCGTAGACCGGACTATGGGATAGGAGAAACTTTTACCCGTGGTGTATCTAGGGGTGTGAGCCGGTTAGGTTCTACGTTTGGAGATGTACTCCCCGCTATGGGCGCAAGTGCTTTAGGGTTTGATGAGTATGCAGAAGCCCAACTAGCAGAGGCTGCAGAAAAAGAACGCAGGCTGGCAATTACTAACCCAGCGCAGTTCCAAAGTTATAAAGACGTTGAAGGCATTGGCGATGCCATTAAGTTTGGCCTTGAGACAGTAGGTGAACAAGTACCTAATCTTGCTACAGCCATAGTCCCTGGTATAGGAGGTGGTTCTCTTGCAGCACGAGGTGCGGCGGCTGCGGCTACTAAAGCAGCTACTGCGGCCACTAAAAAAGCGGCGGAAGGGGCAGCTAAAAAAGCAGCAGCTACACTAGCGAAACCCCGCGCAAAGCCTTTGAGTCCCGGTGCAGTAAAAGCTGTCGAAGCTGCCGTTCCACAAGCATCGGCTAGGATATACAGTACTAAAACTGCAAGAGAGACTGCTGCGGCAGCGGCCAAGGCAGGAGCCAAAGCAGCCCCCAAGGGACAACTGGCTGGAGCCTTCTTAGGTTCCTATGCACTTAACGCGCCCGAAGTATTTCGTAACATCTATGAAGAAACAGGAGAGACAGCCCCGGCTGTTGCGGCATTGTTTAGCTCTGTGTCTGCTGCTTTGGATTCCATTCTCCCCGCTGCTTTAATGAAACAATTTAGTGGGCCTGCAAAAAAAGCAGTCGTAAACAAACTTCTAACCCGATCTGGTATGGATAAAGGGTTGCTGAAGCCCGTGGGCTTGGGGCTAGCTGCTGGTATAGGAACAGAAGGAGTCACAGAAGGTGCACAAGAAGCCATAAGTATAGCCGCTGAACAGTTTGTAAATGAGAATGAAGACTACTGGGATAGCGCAGACTGGGAAAGAATAGTAGAGGCGTCAGTACGAGGTGCTGTAGCTGGTGGTGCTTTTGGTGGGGTAGGTGGTGTTCCTAGAGGCATGCGTAACAGAGCAGCAACTAGGGCTGAAGAACAAAAAGTAATTGCAGCGCAAGAAGAAGAGCAAGCAAAAGCAATAGCAGCAAAACAAGCAGCAGAACAACAAGCAGAATTAGCCGCCACGACTAGCCAAGACCCACAAGGGGATTTGTTTGCTGATTCTACTGACCCAGCGGTGGCAGATACTGGAGTAGCCTCAACACTACTTCCAGCACAAGAAGTTGAAACGGACATTACTAAATTTACAAAAGCTCAAGTAAGGCAAGAAGCGCAACGTAGGACTGTGGAAAATAAAACTAAGTTTCCTGCTGAGTTTAAAAAAATAAAACAAGAAATAGCCGCAGCTAAAAAAGCCGCTGCTACAGTAGCTAAAACAGAAGCACAAGTAGATAAAAAGTTAGCCGCAGCCCAACAACCTATGTTTACCGAGGAAGGTGTCCCAACCCCGGCGGTAGAGAAAAAGTATCAGGCGCAGGTAAAAGCACAGGAAGAAATGGACAGCGCCCGCGCCAAGGAATTTTTGGCAGCTGAGCAGGACGAGTTTAACTTTAGTGACCCTGTTGAACGTATAAATGTTACGGCCTCCAACGAGCTAGCAGCAGAAGCTAATATGAGGAGCCAAGCAGAACAAATCGTTCAGAATCGTTACGCCGGTGCGCCACTGCCCACCAACTTTGAAACGGAAGTAGAAGCTGAGTACCAAACACTGCGTGCCCAAGTTCCAGCCCCTGCCCAAGGGAATCTATTAGCCCCGCAAAAAGGCCAGGAATTAGATGGGTGGCTTAGGCGATTTAACCTGCCTGTTAACGCTGCTACCAGAAAGGCTTTTGCGGGCATGGATTCAACAATACCGGAGCAACGGAAACAGATTATAAAAGCCTTAAAAGAAGCAACGGCCAAGAGTGAGTCCACCCGAAACAAAGTGCAATATGACGCTGCTGTAGAAGCTCTTGGGGGCACGATTGACGTAGACATAGAAATAGTAGGCACTTCAAATGAATCCTTTGCTAACAAGCCAACCTCCCAAGGCAGAGCACTTGATAGAACAGACAGGCGCATAGCAGAACGGGGCAACTTTAAACAGCTTCTTAGCAGCTTAGTAAGCAAACAACCCAAAGAGGTACAAAAGATACTGCGTAAGATACTTTCCCAAGGGTTAGCTACCAAGTTAGTAGTTGGTGCTACGGCAGAAGGCACAAGTGGCTACTATGACGCAGGTACAGATACCATAGTCCTTAGCCCAGAAGAGGGAGCTTTTTTAGGTCTTACCGAAGACACTTTCCTACACGAAGCAGCCCACGCTGCTTTGGCACAGGCTCTTAACAACCCAGACTTACCCATTACTCAAGAGTTCTTCGAGTTCTTTTCCCAGATAAAAACACAAATGGGGGATGCGTATGGGGGTCAAGACCTGCAAGAGTTTGCAGCTGAGCTGATAGGGAACCCCGAGTTCCAAGCATTGCTTAAGGATACTAGAGCACCCAAGGCACCTGCTGGCAAGAACATGTGGACTAACATCATGGAAGCTATTGCGCGTTTCTTTGGTTTCCGCCCCGGACAGAGTGCTTACACCAAAGGCTTAGAGTTTATAGACAAACTGCTTGATGTATCCCAAGACGTAGAACCTACCTTATCCGACCGATTATTTTTAGGGACTCCTACGGTAGCTGTTAAAGCTATAGGAGATATGTTTAATGCTGCTCCTCCTTTTGCAAAGAAAGTAGATGCCATTAAGAATACTATCTCTAATTTAAAAGGTAGGGGGCTTAAGCGCATGGCTTTGGGCACGCTTCGTATTGACCAGATGGCTAAGCTTTACGGAGTACAAATACCGGGTTTAAAACTGTTAGCTGACTACATCCTCCAACGGCAGGCTAAAATAGAAAACGACATTAAACGCATCGTTGGGAACTACAGAGAGTTTGAAGAGATAAACAAAAGAGTTCCTGGTGATGTAGAAGAACTTTGGGGAATTGCTGAAGAAGCAAGGAAAAAAGAGTTTGATTTGCTTGGGGTAGACAAAGACATTGAAACAGGTGCGCTTTTGTTTGACAAAAATAAACTTACCCCCGCTCAACTCAGAGAGTTCCAAGCCCTAGAAAAACGGTACAAAAAACTAGACCCCGCCGTACAACAGATGTACCGCAAGATGCGGGAAGATTACCTAAAGTCCTTTAATGCTTATGGCAAACTCATACTCGACCAAGTAACTGACCCTGCAGCAAAACAAAGATTGACAGAGGAGTTTAGACGCAAAGTATCTAAGGTAGGGTATGTACCTCTGGTGCGCTTTGGAGATTTTTATCTATCTTTTGAAGACTCTAAAGGAGAACATTTTACTTACAGCTTTGAGTCAATAAGAGAACGAGAATTATTTCAAACTGCTAACAAAGCACGGTTCAAAGGAAAGCCACGGCCCTTTGATCGTAGTCAAATAGGTGCAGGCGGCGTAGATGCAGCGTCCTTTCCCTCTGATGCTTTCATTCGCAAGCTGATGGATAACATTCCTAATAACCCAGACGGCACTCCCGCGTTAGCCAAAGGGGAAGTGTTTGATATGTATTTAGAGTTGTTTCCTGAGTCTTCTGTGATCCAAAGGTTGAGAAAGGCTAAAGAAACTAAAGGTGCATCTTCTGATATGGTGCGAGTCTACGGTGACACTATGGTTAAGTGGACACGGAAGTTAGGCAACATGGAGTACTTACCTAAAATACAACAAGAAATACGAAACATTCAACAGCAAGGTAAAAACTATACTCAGGCAAACGACAAAGCCCCTTCCGCCTCTACTATAAATGCTGTAGTAGATGAAATTCTCCACAGAAAAGACTTCATAGAAAGCCCCAACTATGCCAGCTTAATTGCAAAGGCATCGGTAGGCTCTTACAGTTTGTTTATCCTTGGCAACATATCGTCTGCCATCATTAACTTAACAGCAGTACCTCTCCTGGTAGCGCCAGTGCTGTGGGGGCAATATGCTAACTCCGGTACAATATCTTTTAACGACATTAATAAAGCCATAATTACTGCAAGTAAATTAGCTGTGCCGTGGGGCAAAGAAAGCTGGACTGAAAAACCCAAGTACAAAAATCTAGCGGCAAAGCTAACTGAATTTGCTCAGCTAGAGCACACTATGCAGCGGGAAATACTGGAAGGGTCTAAGCAAAGCACTGAAGACTACAGCTCTAAATCTGCCAAGCTGATGAATCTTATAAGCGTGCCTTTCGCTGCAGCGGAGACATACAGTAGAGCAACGTCAGCTATAGCTACCTACGACTTAGCCATAGCTGCGGGTAAGACTGAAGAAGTAGCTGTACGAGAAGCACTTGATATAGTGCGTGATACTCATACTTCAGGTATGGCCGCAGAGGGACCGCGTTATTTGCAGAACAGTTTTATGGGTGGCCTAGGCCGGGTGATGTTTACCTTTAAGACATTCATTTGGAACAGTGCCTTTGTCACTGCTCGTGCTATGCAGCAATCTTTAAAGGGAGAAAGCCCTGAAGTAAAAAAGATGGCACGTCGCCAAGTGGTAGGTATTGTGGGGATGAGTGCAGCTATAGGGGGAATCAACGGCTTACCTTTCTATGGTGCAGTGGCAACTTTGGTTAATATGATTAACGCCCTACTAGGGGATGATGAAGAACCATTCAACTTCAAAGAAGAAACGCGTGCCTTTACCAATGAATTTGTCTACAAAGGCCCGCTAAACTACCTTACCAATTTAGAAATATCTAACAGAGCAGGTATAGCTAACGGTATGTTGTTCAGGGACGACCCCTACAGCATAGAAGAAAACGGGTATTTAATGACGGCAGTAATGCAAGCGTTAGGCCCATTAGGTAGCTATGCTTTGAATATAGAGCGTAACTTTGGTAAACAATGGGAAGCAGGTAACTACGGGCGTGCCTTGGAAACTATGTCCCCTAGTATGGTGCGTAATGTACTTAAGGCAGGCCGCTATACGATGGAAGGCGCAAGGACTACCAAGGGCGAACCCATAGACACGGACATCAACGGATATAATTTGTTCTTACAATTCTTTGGTTTTAGTCCCGCCGATGTAACATCCTTGTATGAAACTCGTTCTGACGGACTTAATTTCCAAAACAAAATACGGGCTATAAAAAAACGTATTACCGACAGATGGTATGCAGCTTACACTGCGGGGGATTATGCGCTGGCTGCAGAAGCTGAAGCAGACTTGTGGGAACTGGGCCAAAAGATTCCGGGGTTAGTAGACAAAGACACACTGTCTCGTTCCTACAAAACCCGCGAGAGCCAAAAGAAAAACTTAATAGCGGGGGTAAGATTTGATTCTGCCCTACGTCCAATAATTACTGACCGATTTTTAGATGAGTTTAATGTCATCTAAATTCTCCATACCCGAATACCCCGCACCCCATCTGCTATAACTACTTTAGTAATCACTTTGTACTTCAACCGCCGAACTTCTTTTGTAATAATAGGGCGGCACCGGGGTGCGTCTAGGCACGGGATAAAGAAAGACCACCCTTTCTTGAAAGCCTTCCAGTTAACCTGATACTTCACTTTCTCCACTGTCACTGGTATCTCCCTGGGTATACAAATTTACATCAATCCCATACTGGGGGTGAGCACAATCAAACTCTACGCAGCGCACAGTGCCAAACGAAAACTGCATCCCTTTGTCCATGCATACATTTTTACTACCTAAACAAAACCCCACGTTTTTATAGCGTTTGATAAGTTGGCCGTAGTCAACTTGGTCGCCTATACAGTGCTTCTTAAAATCTGCAACGGGGGTGTACAACCTCTTTGTATCTGACTCATACCTAATCACGGGTTTGCCTTTACCTAGGGGTTCAAGGTCAGGTGCCATAGCTTTACCCGTCCTCTTATCGGCAGCGGAATCTACAACAAGAATACTACCGTGGTGTTTAAGTATGTAAGCCCCAAGTATGGTGGCATCATTATTCTGTGGAGGGGTAACTTCTTTCTTCATTTGGTTAATAGCTGGGACTAAGGCTTTGAATAAGCGTCTAGTGTTAAGTTTTATAATACCTTCTCGATTAGCTATTATCCCTGCCGTAAAGTTAACGGCAAGTGCTGCTGACCAATTTCGTTCGCGTCCTGTAAAACTACACCGTTGGTCTACAAGAGCTTGTACCTTAGATAACGTTTTTTTCACTTCCTCTAAATCCCCAATGATGTACTGAATAAAAGGAACAATGGCAAGCCCGTAGTTCTCTAGGAGCTGATGGTCAAACAAATGCTTGCCCTCATCTGTAGTTATGGCGGTTGAAGGTGGGACATTAAACTCTAGCAGCCGCATCATTTCACCATCGGGCGTGTTCTTTTTAGCCGAAAGTTTTTGTCCAAACCCTGCGTTAGCAGTGGAAACGGAAAGTGCCCTCCACGTAGTTTTGTTTATGCGGTTGGCATTTTTGTCCTTCTGCATTCGCTCTTTGCCTTTGCCCTGTGAGCACGCATAGATGAACGGAGATATGTCGTCGTCATCCATATTGGTAAGTTCATCCATAGTGTTGGCTATGTTGTTAAGCACCCCAAGCCTGGTTATGCGGGCTAAGTATGTATCATCTGGTGTACCCAATAGCATCTCCGGGTGTCCACAAATGCTATTAATAACTCGCAACACAGTTGTTTTACCAGTACCTGCTAAGGTATGTACTAGATTAATCAGTGCACCTTTTTGCCCAGTAAACTCCAACAGTACAGAGCCAAAGCCACTTAACGCAGCGAATGCCTGAATCTCTAGTCCTGGCCTGTCATATAAATTAAAAACTTCCTGCCACTTGTCGAGCGTCCCTCGGGGTTGGAAGTGAGGTGTTATACCCTCTGTAATGCTCGAAGCCGGAGAATGGCCCACCCCGTCTACAGTAATCTCACGTTCCCCAACAATAAACTTAGTGTAGTTTTCTTTCCATCCAAACTGGTCTTCCATAATTTCTGCCCTCCTCTGATCCCGTAAGTGCATAATAAATTTGGTTATGTATGTAGTGATGTATGTGCTTTGTGGCTCTAGTGCTACCACCCCGTTCTTTGCTAACTCTTTTCGTAAGTCGTTTTTACCTAAGCTAGTATTTGGGATGGGGAATTCTTTCTCCCCGTCATGGGGGTGAGCTACCTTAACCCTAGCAACATCTCCCGATACTGTATCGACCATTCTGTCTACCACGTATAAATCATAGGGGTATACGAGGCTTGGTTTACCTTCTTGGCCAGCTATGCTGTCTGTATAAATACCCCCGTGTGCACCACGGTAGTAGTCCTCTGGTAACTCAAAGGATGGAGCAACATCTTTGTCTACGTAGCGCCCAAGCTCTATGGGATTATTTATTTTGTCTTTACCTTTGCTGTGTATGCACCCTTTGCACCCGGCGGGGTACTCCTTAGCAAACTCCGCACAACTATGTGGCCCCTTTGTGGCTGCAGCTTTGCGCTCCACTGCTTGGGGATCATAATCTGGATGTCCTTTGGATAGCCTGTGTATAGCAGTGCTACTATCAGAACAGTAAGCAGCAATAGACAGTGCGTTCCACCACATGGGTTCAGATAAAGTTTTACGCTCTTGATAGGCGTGTATAAGCTGGGCGCAACCTAGTTTGCCCCTCCGCATTATCTTTTCAAATGAACTGTGGCTGTCCTGCAGTTGGGAAGAACCTGTTTCAAGAAGTGCTTCAAGGGGGGTAGGACTAAATGTTTTGGGAGGGGGTACCAACGTCGGGGCAACCACTGTTTCTTCCACCCCCAAGGCTTGCCGTATTAATTCTACGTCCACCGGGTCATGCATTTCCTTTACATATACTTTGCTAGGGGGATCGAACTTTAGGTTTAAAGTTCCAGGCACGCGGAGTATGCGGGCCGCATCAAACACTTGTCGGTCAACATAAAACTCCTGAGTGGCACATATCTCTTTGAGTCTGGCGGCTAGTGGTAGCCATTGGACTTTAGGTAGTTCTTCAGTTAGTGCCCAGTAAGCATGAATGCCGTTCCCTGAATCTACTAAAGTAGGAGGAGGGAGATCAACCAAGTCGCAGAATGCTTCAAGTGCTTCTTCAGCTTTTTGTTTAGTAGCGTACCCTTTCGGTTGGCCTGTACTTTTCTCTAGCTCTACGGCTTTGTCTTCACCACAATCAATGTCTAACCAAAGGGCTTTAAAAGATTCAGCATTGGCAGCTGTGCGACCCCCGCCAGAGTCTTTGGGCGCGGGTGCATCCGCGCTGTATTTAGCTAGGCCAAAATAAACGTGCTGCCCTGCACTTGAAAAGTCGTCAAAATATTTTTGTAGTTCTTCAAGGCTTTTAGTAAATTTTGTAGTGAGAGAAGGGTGCTTTGTGGGGGGCATTCCTACTGCACAGTACCATCCCCCTGATGGTACAACATGATTTATAAGGTCGAAGTTCTCCATATTATTGTTTTTTAGGGGCACTTGTCCCCCAAGTCCTCTTGGTTCAATTAAGCACTGCCTGTTAAATGTACGAGGCTAGTAAAGCCCTAACAGCATCGGTTAAAGCAGGGTGTGGTTCATGCGTACCCTGAAACCAGTTATAAACAGTTTGCCTACTCACCCCAAGCTGGGAGGAAACTTCGGCTACAGGTATCTCTTGCTTGATACATACCCTGCCAAGTTTAACTCCCAGTGAGGCTCGACTAGCCTGCTTATTTATACTACTGAGTCGTGTTGTGTACCCGTAACTCATTAGTCTTCACTTCCCCATTCATCAATAACGTCAGATAAATCGTCATCGGCTGGTGGGGTTGGGGCTTTTTTCTTAGCACGTTTAGTAGGTTCAGCAACAGCTACCTCGTCTTCTGAATCGTCTGCCGCAAAAATGTCGGCTACGTTTTCTTCAGCCTCTTCTTCCTCTGCACTGTCCCCCTGGGTGAAACCTTCTTCTGCTCCAAAGGGTGATGGTGAGGAATAAGGTATGTAATTAATTACTTGTACCCCACGGATACGCAAAGTCACCCCACTGTTAGCCATCTTGTATGCGTAAAGTTCCAGAGCAAGATTAATGGTGCTACCGTCAGTCAACTTGAAATTGTCAGGGAGGCGGTTATTGTCTGCATCAAATTGTGCAGGTACGCCAGTAGGCCCATTTTTGTAGACCGCCTTTATATTTGCCTTGCCAGTTATCTGACCGTCCTCGTCCGTGGAAAAAGGGTTAGAAAGTTTAGGCGCCCATGACTTATCTTTTTTATCGTTGTACTCTGCAGCCATCGCTGTATACAAATCTTTAGCTTGGGCTTTAGATACTACAAAAGATAATTCATACTTCGCGTCGCCCTCAGTAGCTAGACAAGGTACAGTCTTGCCTTTCTCGCCCGCATTTATGTCAAACCTATAAGGTTGGTCTATACGGGGATATTTTACTTCGACGTTCTTTAGGATATAGCTAGGTAACTTACTCATATTTGCACTCTCATTAAAAAGGTTATTTACATCCGCATCAGCCAACATTAGCCGAGTTATGTTTTCTAGCTCACCTTCAGGTACAAGGTGGGCTGGTTTGAAATACATCATGCGCTTTACTCCATCTTCGGCAAAACGTATCTCGGTGGTTACAGTGTTAAGGTTTTCTCCGTTACTTTTTAGGAAGCTTTTATATTTATAAAGACCCATAGCATTTGAGGCTTTACTAAACAAACTCCCCCCT
>TARA_R110002051_G_scaffold320565_1_pt1 | contig 12497 bp, 7 predicted proteins | sample TARA_R110002051 | Tara Oceans TARA_R110002051 (sample SAMEA4397023) | marine metagenome | biome: Polar Biome; feature: [MES] marine water layer (ENVO:01000295) within the mesopelagic zone...; material: water (ENVO:00002006), including particulate matter (ENVO:01000060) such as......
TATGGTAGTGTTTTTGAATTCTATTTTTTAAATTAGGGATATGTCGGAAAAAAATTATTTTCAGTTTTCAAATACTGTTATACTGGTTCCTCTTTTATTTGCCTTATGTATCTGGATTGTTTTTTTGATTGAAATTCGATTAAAAATAAATCTCAATCAATATGGTATTTATCCTAGAACTTTTGAGGGTCTTAGGGGTATATTTTTCAGTCCATTTATTCATGGTTCTGCCCAACATTTGTATAATAATACAGTTCCTTTAATTATTTTGACAGCATCAACCTTATATTTCTATAAAAGTATAGCTTTTAGAGTTTTATTCTTTGGGATTATTATATCAGGATTTATAACATGGTGTATTGGGCGAGAATCGTATCATATTGGAGCTAGTGGATTAATTTATGTACTAGCTAGTTTTATTTTTTTTAAAGGAATTTTTACTAAGCATTATCGATTAGTTGCATTGTCATTAATAGTTGTATTTGTTTATGGAAGTATGCTATGGTATATATTCCCAATAAAAGATGATATTTCATGGGAAGGTCATTTATCAGGTTTTGTAGTAGGCCTTATATTTGCATATTTTTTAAAAGCTCCAGTTCCAGAGGTTAAAAAATATGATTGGCAACGAGAAGATTATAATGAAGAAGAGGATGTGTTTTTACAACATTTTGATGAGAATGGTAATTTTATTGAAAATAAACCTGAATTAAGTTCTGATGAAAATGATGAAACTAAAATTAAGTACCATTATAAAAAAAATGATACTGAATAGAATAGATTTCTTGTTAAATATAACTCTTTGATTAAAGACCTCTTTGTCTTATGGCCTCATATAAAAAAACACCACAAGCAACAGAAACATTCAAAGAGCCTATTTCTCCAAGTAAAGGTAGTTTTGCTTTTTCATCTACAGCTTTTAATATTGAAGGTGATATTCCTACATCTTCAGCACCCATAATAATAGCACATGCCTCTTTAAAAGATATATCATATACAGAACTTTCTGTTTTTTCTGTAGCCGCTATAATTTTCACCCCAGATGCTTGTAAAAAATAGACAGCATCTTTTATATGATCGACTTTAGCGATAGGGACTTTGAAAGCTGCTCCAGCTGAAGTTTTAATGGTGTCGGCAGTTACAGGTGCGGCTCCTTTTTTTTGTATAATAATACCAGCTACACCAGTACATTCGGCAGTTCTGATAATGGCGCCAAAATTACGAACATCTGATAGTTGGTCTAATAAGAGGTATAAAGGGATACTGTTTTCCTTGGAAACTTTTTCTACTAGTTCTTCAATAGTATAAAAACGAATTGGAGATATAGTAGCAATAACGCCTTGATGATTTCCTTTTGTTAATCGGTTTAATTTTTCAATTGGAACATAGGAAGAATTAATGCCATTTTTACGGATTAAAGTTTCGAATTCTTTAAAAAGATCTCCTTTTAGCCCTTTTTGAATAAAGACTTTGTCGATGGGTTTATCTGCTTTTATGGCTTCGATAATTGCTCGTATCCCGTAAATTTGAGTGTTGTTTTCCATTGGGGTAAAGGTAACTTTAAAAGTTCTGTTAAAGAAATAAAGAGGCTGTCATAATTGACAGCCTCTTTAAATTTTTAGTTGAAAAGTGTATTTATTCTATTCTTTGAAGTACTTCATAAAATTCCCTTGGACCTGAGCCAATCGTATTATACCCATAAGTAAGATATATGATATCAGTTCTATCGGTAGCACGTTCTACTCTGTTTGAATCTGAACCACAAGGAACATTAGTTAAAAGATCAGAATTTGCATTGCAAGTAAGAAATGGTGCCGTACCTTGAAGCATGACTTCACCAGTAATTGGATTAGTTTTTAGGACTTCTACAACATTGTTATTTACAGTAAAATAAAATTCTCCAGAGAATAATCCAAAAAAGTCGGGGTGTTTATAGGTGGTTTCAGATAAAGCCTCTATAACACGAGTAGCACCTATTTGGCTCCATCCATTATTAACACCAATTCTCCAATAGTCACCATCTATAACTTCATAAGTACCTGCCAAACTATCTGCCCCTAAAGCCTTAATTGTAATTGTTATAGTATTGGATTCTGATATTGATTCTGAAGAATCTACAATTTCGAGAACGATGTCTTTAAAATCAAAAGGAATCAAGCCTGCAGTTAAAATGGTAAGTGAACCAGTCGATGTTGTTTTTCCCGCAGGTATAGTAAAGGTTTTCGTATTCAACTCAAATTCTACTCCTTCTTTTGCTTCCGAATCAGCGCTTGCTGCGATAGTAACAGTTACATCGTTGTCTAAAGCGACTCCTCTACCACCAAAATATGTTAAATTGAATTCATATTCTACTGGCTCATTGTCAACAGTCTTTACAATATTAACTTCAGTTACAGGGGTTTCAAATTGAGCAAGGACTGGACCTTTCCCAAAATCAGTCTCATCTTGATCAAGAATACTATCGCATGAAGTAATCATAACGATAAGTAGTACTGATGCGATAAAATTTAATTTATTAATTATGTTTTTCATTGCTTTTATTTTTTATTTCCAAAAAGGATTACTGTTAAATGCATCTTGTACCGTTTGTGTTGGAACGTTAGCGGTGTTTCTTGCTACTTCAGAAGCTGGATATAATAATCTAACAGGTCTAACGCCATCAGACTCAGCTGGTATTGGTAAGTTAGCAGGAAATCCTGTTCTAGTCTTTTCAATCCATAGCTCAATAGAAGACGTTCCGTTTAATGCAATCCACTTTTGATTTATAATTGCTGAAATTTTGTTAGGAGATGAAGCCCAATTTATATTATTTATAGGTTGGTCATAATATGTTTGTGCTGCAGCCAAAGGGTCAGTCACTCCTAAAAAACTAAAAGATTCTTCAATGGCTTCTTCATATAAAGCTTGCGCAACAACATCACCACCAGAAATGAAATTTCTTGAAACTGCTTCCGATTGTAATAATAGCGCTTCCGATAATAGCATGATAGGTTGATCTTGATCAGCACTCTTTATTAAACCAGGTCCCACTTTAGAAAGATCATTACTTGTAAATCCTGTGCCTGGAAGCACTGTGGATTGAGGAGCTCCTTTAAATGCTCCTCCTGAAGATGCTGGTGCGTATAATCTTTCTAAACGATCATCATTTGTGCTAGTTAGGTAATTAATAGTAAAATCACTAGCTACTGTGAAATCTCCTCTATCTGTCTGTGAATTAGTATTTACATTTCTAAAATAACCATAGAATGGGCTTTGTCTATCAGTGGCATCACTATAACCCGGATTTGCGTTCACATCTGAAGTTATATAACCAGCGCCATTTGCATTAATTAAAGCAATTTGACTTTGAATATATGAATCTTGTCCTGTATTACTTAATCTAATTAGCATTCTTAATTTAATAGTATTTGCAAATTCTGCCCAATGTTCCATATCTCCACCAAATATGATGTCTTGAGAACCAGGATCTTCTGCATTTTCTGGTAAATTAAGAGCTAATGTTGCAGCTTCTGTTAAAGCATCAATATTTGCTTTATAAACAGTTTCAGCATCATCATATTTAGGAGTAGTATTTGCACCTCTTAAGTTTGCTTCCGAATAGGGTACGTCACCATATAAATCTACTAAATATTGATATTGAAAACCCTTTAGCGTTTTAGAAATTACTTGGTATGCACTATAATCAACAGCTCCAGTTTCATCTATATAATTTTCTATATAGGTTAGGTTTTTGAAAATATCAACATATGAGGTTTCAAAAATTGTCACGAAAAAATTTGTAGTGACATTATACCTTGCGAAATCGGCGTTAGCTGACCAGTTTGAGGGGGTTGCCCAGTTATATGAAATATATTGTCCTAAATAGGTCATACTTCTAGCGTTTAAATTTGCTAAACTTGCTTGCGCTACTGGTAATGTTAAACTGGGAGTCGAAATTGGAGGATCATTTGGATTATCGTTAACATCCAAATATTCACTACAACTTACAGATAATATCATAAATGATACTATGAGAAATGTAGATTGAATTATTTTATTTGTTTTCATAATTTTTTTTTAAAAAGTTACATTTAAATTAATACCAAATTGTCTAGTTGGTGGGGTTTGAGATTGAGTACCTACACCAATAGCGTTACCTGTAGTAAAATTAAATTCAGGATCAGTATAAACATTATCCTTTGGTCTGAAAGTAAATAGGTTTCTTCCAAAAAGACCTAGTGAAAGATCCTCAATTCCTAAGTCATTTAATACTTTGGTTTCAAAAGTATAAGATAACAATACCTCTCTTATTTTTAATGTTGTAGCATCTGTTACATAATTAGATTTTACTTCATTATAAGAGTCCCAAAACGCATTTCCACCACCTGAAGTTAAACGATTTGTATTTGCAACGTAACCACCTGCACCATCAGAATAAACAGAATTAGGGAAAACAAATGGTTGTCTTCCAGAGGTAGCACTATGTTTAGTTAATCCAGTAAATTCTAAAGCATTTACTATATCGTTGAAAAATACATGACCAGTCCTGTAATCTGCAACTGCATAGAAACTCCAGTTTTTATACCTGATATTTGTATTAAGTCCTAAAATATAATCTGGGCTGGTTTTTCCTTGAATTTGGTTTTTACTATCCTGTATAGGATCTCCATCAGCACCAACAATTACTCTACCTTGATCATCTCTTAAATAATCTGTAGTTCTAATTTGCGGATAAGGTTCCCCTACTTTAGCAATAATTTGAGCTGTAGCAAATCCACCTATATCTAATTCATCAACACCTTCTGCAAGGCTAATCACTTTAGATTTGAAACCAGAATAGTTAACCCCCATGTCCCATGTGAAATTATCGCTTCTCAAAATAGTTCCTTTTAAATCTATTTCTAAACCTTTGTTTTCAATTTCACCAATATTAATTAGACTACTTGAAGCTCCAGAGGCCAGAGATACGTTTACAGGAATAATTTGATCAGTGGAATTTGTTTTGTAACCTGTTACATCAAGGTTTAATCTATTTCTAAATAGTTTTAATTCAAAACCAACTTCTAAAGAAGTAGTAAATTCTGGGCCTAAATTTGGATCAGGATCTCTACTTGATTGTGATAATCCCGTCGTGCTCCCGTAAGGAAAATTATCCGGTGCAAAAAAAGTTCCTGCTGTTGCATAAACACCTGGATCATTTCCTGTTTTAGTCAAGTTGAAATTCGTTTTTAAATAACTTATTCCTCTATCACTCTTTAAACTTGGGATAGCATCTGATGCTACAAAAGAAATTCCTGCTCCTGGGTAAAAGAATGATCTATTATCTGATGGTAAAGTAGAAGACCAATCATTTCTAGCTGTAACATTTAAGAATAAATAATCATTAAACCCAACAGTTAAATCACCATACACACCCATTTTACGATATAATTCAGTTGCTTGAGAGCCACCTAAGTCTCCAGTTCTCGTTGAAACATTATAGAAATCAGGAATAATTAAATCACTACCGTCTACACTTACTCTGTTGTAAGTTTGTAGTCTTGTATTTGCACCTAATGTTAAATTAGTAGAGAATACATCAGAAAATTTTGGATTAATTTTTAATAGTAAATCATTATTGAATCTAGTTGTAGTTTCTATTTGATCAGCAGTTCTAGCGCCATAAGGATCCATTTCAGAATAGGTGTTCTCTAAGTGGAATGCATAGGTGTAGGCTCCAAATTCTCTCTTGAATGTTTCCGTTCCTCCAGTATATCCGGAATTATTAGAAACGGTCAACCACTCATTTATTTTATAATCAATATTAGTTAATAGATTAAATTCTTGATAATCTGTTTTTTCTCTTTGAGTGTCAACAATAAACCAAGGATTTTCATAAAAACGGTAGTAAGAAACTTCATTTCTAGTAAACTCTCCAGTTCTCCAATTTTTAAGCTGATCCAATGGTAGGTGTAAAGGAGTGTTTAATACATTCCAATAGACTGGTCTATTTTGACGACCACCATTACCTACTAAATTTGCATGTGATCTAAAAAATGATAAATTTCCGCCCACTTTTAGTCTATTATACTCTCTACTAGCTTTTAATCTAACATTTGTTCTGTTATAGGTGTCATTAGGAACAGTTCCTTTTGTGTTGACTTGATCTATCGAAAGTAAAAAGTCACCTTCTTCAGTGCCTCCACTTAATGTAACTCCGTGGCGAATAGTAGATCCAGTATTGAAGAAATTTTTATGATTATTTTTTATTGGAGTAAATGGAACTTGCCAAACTCTTCCATCATCAAGAGTCTCACTAGCATCTACAAGTCTTCCATCATAACGTGGACCCCAGTTGACATTTTCTAAAGGATATAAAGTTCCGTCTGGAAAGCCTCCTGCTCCAAATTGATCTTGTAATTCAGGAAGGTAAGCCACTTTTTCCGCCTGATATGAAGTGGAATAAGTAGCTTTGAGTTTTCCTTTTCCTCTTTTAGTTGTAATTACTAAAACACCATTTGATGCTTCAGAACCATATAATGCAGAAGCATTCGCCCCTTTTAAAATACTAATATTGTCAATGTCATTTGGATTGATACGATCTAAAACTCCTCTTGAAGAAGGAAAGCCGTCTACAACAATTAGGGCTTGATTGTTTCCTAATAAGGATCTGTTACCTCTTAAGACTACTCTAGTATTAGGATTAGCTCCATTGTTTACAGTATTTATTTGTAATCCAGATACTTTACCAACCATTGCGGTTGCAACGTTAACAGCTTTGGTCTTGGTAACATCATCGTTATCCAATTTTGAAACTGAATAGGAGAGCTCTTTGGGTTTTCTTTCGATTCCTAAAGCTGTGACTACTACCTCTTCCAGAGCTTGTGCGTCTTCGACCATTTGTACATTAATAGTACTACTTGCACCAACAAGTTTTTTTGCTTCTTTCTGTCCTACGTAAGTAAATAATAGTGTTTCCCCAGTACTAGCTTTAATGGTATAATTTCCATCAAAATCTGTCTGAGTACCATTAGTTGTACCAACTACGACGATGTTCACACCAGGGAGTGGCAGACCATCTTGGTCTGTAACTGTTCCTGAAATCGTCTTTTCTTGTGCAAATGTTAGATGCACAACAAACGCCAAAAGAAGCGTAAAGATTCCATTTACTTTTGTTTTCATTATTATATAATTTGAATTAGTTGCTAGCGAAAGTCTTAAATCCCTGTTAATTATCCTAACTAAAAATAGGAATATTTCATTTTTTTTTTTTTTAATGTTTAGAATTTAATAATTGTAATCTTTTTTTATGAAATGTTAAATTTTTAAATTTAACAGTATTTCATAATTATTTTTAAAAAAAAATATAAAAAAGTAATTAATTATAACTTTTTTATATAAAGTTGTGCATTTTATATTTTATAGTTATTTAATTAATTTGTTGAAATTATTAAGCTAATAATATTTATTATTTTTTGATAAGTTTTGTTAATTAACATATTAAATATGCTTAAAATGTATAGTGAAGAAGAGAATTTTAAAGTTTTAAAATACTTATATATTTTGATAAGTTGATGATGATTTAAAAAGAAAAACCATCCACATGATTGTGGATGGTTTTTTATGTATAGCTGTAATATAATAGCTGTAATATAAAATTTGTTATCTCCAACCTCCTGCAGAGTAATCAGATCCTGAAACTCCAGTTGTTCCTCCAAATGTGTAGTAATCTTCAGGAATTGCGTCTAAAGAGCTTCCTGGTACTGGAAAATGTAAAGGTGTTCCTTTCTGAAGTAAATCTTCTTTTCTCATTTCAAAGAAAGAAAGTCCCATTCCTGTATATGCAAATTCAATAAATCTTTCATATTGTATTGCGCTATATACAGCTTCAGCATTCGCAGCTACATCTGGTAAATTTCCTCTTGTAGTTCTAGTTCCAGAGTTAACTATAGTCGCAGCACCAATAACATCATTTGAATTTAAAAGAGCTTCCGCTTTATACATATCTAATTCAGCTTTAGAATATTCTGTTACTGGTATTGTCCATTCAGTGATATAATCATCTAAACGAGAATATCTATAATTGCTAAAGTGATATTTACCTCTATCTGGACTAAAACTGTTTGAAGATGTATATTCAAAATCAGTTTCAAGACGAGCATCAGCAGAAGTAGCCTCTGGTAGTGTTGTAAGGTCATCTGTCCAATAATCTGGCATATTAGGATCAAGCATATGAACAATACGCATGTCTACTTTCCCCCATCCTGGATATACTAAATATGTTTTAGGAATAAGATCATACCAAGTAATATCATCCATAGTGATATCAAAGTCTCCTGTAATGCCATTATTTGCATAGGATAGAACTTTAGCCCATGAAATACTGCTTTTTTCAGCACTGTTTCTAACATTTCCTACCAACATACGTGCGCCAAAACTATTAAGAATTTCAGACATTTTGCTAGAACTTGCAGAAACACCTGGGAGCCATGTTTCAGGTAATGTAAAAGAATTTGCATCTGCTATTGCAATAGCTTCATCTATTTTTTCTAAAGCATAAATCATGGCAGTTGCGTAATCAGTCTCTCCAGTTTCACTTTCACCAATTGGACCTGAAGCATCATATAACCAAACTCTATCGAAGACTAAAGAAAGATATCCAACTGATAAAGCTTGTCCCATTTTACCCATCATCAAAATCATTTGTGGGTCATCAAATTCAGTACCTGCTTCAACTGCTGCTACTAAAGTGTTGGAGTCAGTTAATAAAGAATATAAGGAGTTAAAATAGGACTTGGTCACATTATTAGAATAGCCTGTGGTATTATTAAATGCAACTCTTGGTTCAGAAGAAAGGTCTCTCATGCCCCAATTCCCCCATGAACAGGTAGATACATCGGCCATAGTAGCCATTGCAGCACCAGGGGCGTCTGTGCTATGAACAGTCATAAACCAACTGTTAAGAATATTACCTGCAGTAGACTCTAAGGCAACTGGGTCTGATGCTAAAATTGCATCATTAGGATTTTCCAAATTGGGAACATCCAAATCTGTTTCAAATTCTTGACATGATACCGCAACAAAAAGTATAGGTAGTGTCATAAATAAAATTTTATTAAAATATTTCATATCTTTTTTTTTTTAGAATTTAAACTGTACCGACATAGAATATGAAGACTGGTTAGGATATACGCCATAATCTACAGCAAAATACTGTTGAGTACTACCATCATAACTTTGAACTTCAGGATCCCATCCTTTATAATCTGAAAAAGTCAATAAATTTCTTCCAATTATACTTATTTTGATATCTTCAAAGAAACCAATATTTTTAATTATATCTTTTGGAATAGAATAGGCTAAAGATACTTCTCTAAGCTTAACATATGACCCATCTTCTACCCAAAAACTTGTATAATTATTTGTGTCATAAAGAGACTCATAATAAGAAACAGTCTTTTTCTCATCAGCAGGCTTGCCTGTTTGATCAACAATTACGTTTCTTTTGGCAATAGTATTCCATTGACCATTTTTATTATATACATCTCCTCCTTGTTTCCAATCCCATAACATATAGAAAGAAAAGCTTTTGTATGTAAATGTAGAGGTTAATCCTACTCGAAAATCAGCATTTTGATTTCCAATTTTTTCAAAAGCAGGAGAACCGTTTTCGTCAACTTTTATTATTGCTTTCTCGTCAGATGTTCCTATTGTAGCACTCTCTACAACAACACCATCTGTGTTAACTACATAGTCAGTTATAGCTGCTCCATCAGGAAGTTGTTGTTCCATAGTTGCTAAATCAGTAACAAAAGCACGACCATACATGCTGCCAAAATCTACTCCTTCACGGATTAGAAACATAAGGCCGTTATCTGGTCCAACAATTTGTTCAGGAGCATTTAGTTTTTGTATTGTTGCTTTCGATTTTGAGAAGTTTACCCCAAGATCCCAAGAAACTTTTTCTCCATTTAATATAGCAGCGTTTAATGTGGCCTCATAAGTGTCGGATTCTAAATCACCAACGTTTTGCCATTGCGTAGATTTACCTGCATTAGCTGGTGAAAATAAATTCACTATCATGAATTGATCTGAAACCACTTGATTTGAGTAAGCAAAAGATAAATTAAATCTATTTAAAAATCTCGCATTTAGACCAAGTTCAGTCTCAGTAGTAAGAGAAGGTTTTAGAAATGGATTTCCTTTCCTTCTTGTAGAAGAAAGTGATCCTTGGCTAATATTTGTTTGCTCGTATTGCCAATCAAAACCAGGGCGTTGACCAGAAGTACCTTTTGCAGCATTTATTTTTAGCTCTTGGATTCCTGGAATATGAATATCTTCAGAAATTCTATAAGCAGCGGATATTCTATAATAGTTATTCCATCTATTTTCAGCTCCAAATAAAGAAGATCCATCTCTTCTAAAAAGACCATCAAGAATGTATCTATCTTTAAATACTAGACCTGCAATAGCGAAGACGTTTTGAGCTCTTTCACTCTGTTGGTTAGAATTGGCAGAAACAAACGCAGGGTCAAAGTTGTCTAAACTTGGAAGATCTTTAAATTTATAATCATTTCCACTTACAGAGTAGTAATCATATTTTCTATCTTCAGCTAAGTAACTTACTTTGGCAAGAATGTCCAATTCTCCTAACTGTTCTTTGAAATTTAAAGTAGTTTGTACCTTTTGTGAAATTTCATAAGAATTGTTTTTGGTTAAACTACCTTTGCTATACCCAAACCCAACGGCATCACCTGTAGTTGTTAGGGTTTCATACTTGTTATTGGATGAATATCTACTTGTATTATTTTCAAAAGCGTATTCAACATCCATATTTAACCAATTTGTGAACTTCATATTAGCTAAATAACTACCTAGAAAACGTTGTTGGTTTGTTTTAGCATCTGCAACGCTCAGTGAATATAGGGGATTGGTTATTTCATTTTCCCATGGATCTGGTAAATAATAATAAGGTTGACCATCAGGGTTAGATGCAAGTACATTAGAATCTGGATTTAAACGAGTCAGTGTTCTGAAAATACCTGTCCCTCCACCAGGACTATTGTCAACAATTCTAACAAAATTACTACTTGCTTTAAAGGTAAGCCAATCTAATATTTCATAATCAGCATTAAAACGCATACTTGTACGTTGGTAACCTTCTGTCTCTTCTAAAACGCCTTCATTCTCGGTAGTTTCAGCAGAGAAAAAGGTTTTTAATTTATCTTGACCAGATGCAATAGAGGCATATAATGTTTTATTTATACCTGTTTTAAAAAAGATGTCTTGAAAATCATTATAAACTCCAAAAGGATTATCTGAATAACCATCAGCGGAAAGTATTCTAGAACCACCAACAGCATTAGAGCCAGTAGCAGCATAAACACTTTCATAGCCTTCTGGATATGTAACGCCTTCGTATTTAGTATATTGACCTTGAAAAGATTGCCAATCAGCTGCCAATTCGTAATTGTGTGATTGATTCGTGTCTATAAAATTTGTTATTTTAGAAAAACCAGTTTCTGCTCTAACAGTTACAGATGTTTTTCCAGCTTTCCCTCTTTTTGTTGTAATTACAATAACTCCATTCCCAGCTCGTGAACCATACAATGATGAAGCAGAAGCTCCTTTTACAAGTTCAAATGAGGCAATATCATCAACATTGATATCAGCAAGTCCACCTTCAACAAAAACACCATCCATTATCACTAGCGGAGATTGAGAACCATAAAGGTTAGCTGCGCCACGCATTATAATTGTAGCACCAGCACCAGGCCTACCTAAATTTCCTACCGAAACACCGGCAACTTTGCCTTGTAGTGCACTAGCAGCAGAGGCCGCAGGCACTTTTTCAAGCTCCTCTGCAGAAACAGAGGCTACTGTAACAGAAAGTTTTCTTTTGTCCGTAGCTCCAGCAACACCAGTTACAACAACTTCTTCTAATGCTTGAGCATCTTCGATCATTTGTACATTAATAGTTGTACTTGTTCCAACAATTTTCTTAACATCTTTTTGTCCAACATAGGAAAACAATATTGTTTCTCCAGTGCTGGCTTGAATGGTGTAGTTACCATCAAAATCTGTTTGTGTACCATTAGTTGAGCCAACTACGACGATATTTACACCAGGAAGCGGTAGACCGTCTTGGTCAGTAACATTCCCTGAGATCGTCTTTTCTTGTGCGAATGTTAAATGCACAACAAACGCTAAAAGAAGCGTAAAGATTCCTTTTACTCTTGTCTTCATTATTAAATTATTTGAATTAGTTGCTGGCGAAAGTGATAATATTGTGTTAATTATCCTAATCATTTTAAGAAATAGTTTACACAATTTTAAACAATTATTAACAAAATTAAATTCAATTGTATTTTTTGTATTTTTTTTAATAAATGGTATGATTTTTTGATGATATGATTTTTCATTTCTTTATATAGTAGACTTTTGCTTAAAGTTTTTGTTAAAAAAAAGGCACTCCTTTTAATGAGTGCCTTTTAAAAAAAACTAATGATTTTTATTTTTAGTTTACATCCCACCACAGT
>TARA_R110002051_G_scaffold117325_1_pt1 | contig 12496 bp, 2 predicted proteins | sample TARA_R110002051 | Tara Oceans TARA_R110002051 (sample SAMEA4397023) | marine metagenome | biome: Polar Biome; feature: [MES] marine water layer (ENVO:01000295) within the mesopelagic zone...; material: water (ENVO:00002006), including particulate matter (ENVO:01000060) such as......
AGCGAGATCGAGGCGAGATAATACGGCTGTCCGGTCGTACGATCTGTGATCGTGGCGGCTGCGACGACTTCAACCTCGCCGCTGAGTTCCGGAGTGGTCCGCTGGTTGAAGGCGGTAAAGCGTAGGCGCGCCGGCTGACCGACAGCGACCCGGTCGATATCGATCGGCGGAATGCGCACTTCCACCTTCATCTCGTCGCTGTCGGGAACAATCGACATGACTGTTGCACCGGGCGCGATGATGCCTCCGAGCGTATGGATCTGCTGGTCGTACACGAGGCCGTCGACGGGCGCCCGCACGTCCATCCTCTTCAGGCGGTCGCTCGCCGCAACGGCTCGCTCCCGCAGTTCGGCAAGCTTGGCGTCAAGCTCCAGGATGGCGCTCTGGGCCTCCTTGCGCGCGGCCTGATCGATGGACAGCAGCTTCACGTTCACCTCGCTGATCCGCCCCATCGCCTCCGCACTCTTGGCCGCAAGTTCGCCGCGGGCCCCTTCGATCCGCGCCTTCTGGCGCAGCAGGTCGCGTTTTTGCGCGATCGGCACCAGCCCCTTGGAAAGGAGACGGTCCATCTTTTCGATCTCCTGATCGATAATGGCCCCCTCCCGCTCGTTGGACTCGCTCTGGGCTGCAAAGCCACGCATCTGTTCGTCGAATTGCGCTGCCTGGAGGCGCAGCTGCTCCTTCTGGCTGGCCAGCATGCGTCGGTTTTCCTCAAAGAGCTTCGTTTCCCCGGCCGTCACGGCCGCGGCCAGATCCAGCTCGGGAAACACGATCGACGGACTGTCGTCCCGCTCCGCGATCAGCCGTGCCTGCATGGCCGAGAGTTGCTGCAGCTGTGTCTGGATGATCGCAAGCTCCACTCTTGTCTGGGTGTCATCCAGCCGCAGCAGGACATCCCCCTTCTTCACCTCATCACCATTGGTGACGGGTATCTCCGAAACGATGCCGCCGTCGCGATGCTGGATGATCTTCACCTGATCCGGAACCACCACATTGCCGGAGGCTATGACGGCTCCGGCAAGCTTCGCCTGGGCTGCCCAGCCTCCGACGCCGACGACCAGCAGCCCGGCAAGTGCTGCCGAGACGACCACCCGCGACGATATCCCGAACTGCTTGTCAGTTCCCTTGGCGCTGGCCTCAGCTGCGCCGTCAACCTTACCCATGGCAGATCCCCCTGTTTGGCGTCTCGAGCCGGCTCATGTCTGCGCACCCTCCTGGGCGGCCAGTTCCAGAGCGGCAAAGATGAAGTCCTGATCCGTCAGCTGGTAGCGGCCATGCAGAAGGATCTCGATGTCATCGTCATGCTCGAGGTCGACGATCGCCCTGACGATGGTCTTTTCGACGTCCTCGAACTGCTGATAATAGAAGGTCACCTGCCCCGCTTGCAGGTTCTCCCCAAGGTCCATGCCGCCGAACAGCATCTGGTGCCCGAAAGCGGAGAGGTCGATGCGATCGCCGGTGGCGAAGTCGCGGATCTCGTCGGGAGAATTTCCTGCAACCGACTGAAGCCCGAACACGAAGATGTCGTTGCCTGCGCCCCCGGTCATGATGGTGACGCTCACCCCATCCGTCAGCCGGTCGTCGCCGCTGCCGCCCATCGCGGCCTCGACGCTGGTCAGATGATCGACGCCGATCTCGCTGCCGGTGGCAACGCCGGTCTGGAGGTTGATTGAGACGCCGAGCGTGGTCGCGGAGGCGTCATAAAGATCGAGGCCGTCATTTCCGTCGAAGGAATCGTCGCCGTCGGAGGAATTCCCGCCCGACAGGCGGGCTATGACGAGGAACGTGTCGTCGCCATCTTCCCCCTCGACGTCGTCCTGGCCGTCGCCCCCGACGAGAATGTCGTCGCCGTCCCGCCCTCTCAGGCGGTCGTTGCCGGCACCGCCGTGCAGGATGTCGCCATCTTCACTGCCTCGCAACTGGTCGTTGCCGGCCCCACCGCGGATGATCTCGAAGCTGTGAATGGTGTCATGGCCGATTTCGGCTCCCTCGACATATTCCTCCTTGAGGTCGGCGACCACGGCTTCGATCAGGGCACTGAGATCCAGCGTGTCCGTGCCGTGTCCGCCGTCATAGACATCGTCCCCATCATTGCCTTCACCACCGTCGGTGAGATCGGAATCGTTGTGATCGTCATTCCCGCCGGAAGCCGCCGCAGTGCGGGCAAAGACAATCACCACGTCGTCGCCCTCGCCGGCGCAGACCAGGTCGTTGCCGTCACCGCCGACAAGCTCGTCGTTGCCGGCCCCACCGTGAAGCTCGTTCGCATGGCTGTCGCCTGTGAGCAGGTCAGCGCACTCGCTTCCAATGATGTTTTCGAAGCCCTCCACCTGATCGGTGCCGATGTCCTCCCCCGTTGCCGTCCCGGCCTTAAGGTCGATCACGACCCCGGAACCGACCGCGCTAGCGTCGAGGGTGTCCACACCGTCGCCACCGGAATAGTTGTCATTGCCATCCGTCTCCGGCTGATCGTCATGACGCTCTTCCTCGCCGGCGATTCCCATGCGGGCGATATCGTTGCCGGCGCCGCCGATCACTGCGTCATTGCCGCCGCCGCCGGAGAGATCGTCATTGCCGGCGCCGCCTTCGAGCAGGTCGTTGCCCGCTTCACCAAGCAGCAGGTCGTCGCCTTCTTCGCCGAACAGGCGGTCATCCCCCGCTCCGCCAGCCAACAGATCCTCGCCGGCGCCGCCCATGAGGCTGTCGTTTCCATCCTCCCCGTAGAGATCGTCATGACCGGCACCACCGAACAGGATGTCGTCGCCCGCGCCGCCAAAGAGAATATCGCGACCTGCGTCTCCGTAGAGAACGTCGTCGCCATCGCCGCCGAGCAGGGTGTCGTTCCCCTCGCCGCCGTAAACGATGTCGTCACTCTCGCGCCCGTAGATGAAGTCGTCGCCGCCGCCACCGCTCACGACGTCTTCGAAGGGCGTCCCGAGCAGGCGATCGTCCCCCTCCGTCCCCCAAATCTCCTGGGGGGCCGGCCTGACCAGATCCATGGACGCCTGAACGGTGATGGTGCCGTAGCCGTCGCCGACCTTGTAGGTGAAGATTACCTCGCCAAGCGCGCCGCGCTCGGGCGTGTAGAGCCAGCGGCCAATCCCATAGGCCTCGATCCGTCCTTCGGACACCCCCAGATCGGAGACCGACAAGCTGTCGCCGTCGGCATCGTGAATCCGGCTCAGGAGATCGTCGAGCAGGATCAGGGCCGACAGGTTCATGGCGGTGTTCGGAAGCGTCGAACGCCCCGTGGACACCGGAAGCCGGTTGACCCTTTCGACGTCGTCGTCACCGTCCCCGGTTCCGCCATTTCCACCATTGCCACCGCCTCCGGGCGTCGAGCCGTTGCCCTGGTCGAGCGGATCGGGATCTTGCGTGCCGTCCGACGCGGCCGTCGGCGAGCCTGACGGCCCGCTGGATCCGGCAGATGGCGGGCTGCTGACGTTGAGGCCGTTGCGGCTCGGGAACCGGAAACTGTCGTCGCCGCCGAAAATGCGGGTGTCGTTGTCGTTGAAGGCCCTGAACAGGCGCTCCATGTGCGCCGCCGCCGGATAGCCGCCGTCGCTGCCGACATAGCGCAGCCGAACGGAAATCGTACCGGGGGCGCTTGCGGCCTCTCCCTCACCCTGCGCCACCATCTCTTCCGAGATCTGGCGCAGGAAGTCCGCAATCTCGTCGATCCTCCTCAGGTTCTGGTCCACCGACGGATTGCTGCCGACAACCTCGTCGTCATAGGGCTTGGGTGCCGAGCGGAACTCCTCTTCCTGTCCGTCGTCTGAGCCGGCTATCTCCGCCCCGATTGCGCCAGCCACCAGAGCTGGAAGAAGCGCATATTTGGCGCGGCTCTTCTGATCCTTCTCGCTGAGGCGGAAGACATTGGCAGGCGCGAGCATGGCTCTGCCGTCGTTCGGGAGGCCCAGTACTAGTTTGTCTTCCATGACCTGGCCCTCCTATTCGGCCGCAACCGCACGGGCGGGCCGCTCGGCTGATGCAGTCCGTTCGACCACCAGCGGCCGAACCTTGTTGGGCTGGACGATCTCGTCCTTGGGGCCGAAGGCCACCAGGCGGCCGTTCTGCATCACGCCCACCATGTCGACGGCCTGCAGCGCGCTGGGCCGATGGGCGACGATGACGACGATGCCTCCACGCTGGCGTACGGATGCAATCGCCAGGCTCAGCGCCTCCTCGCCGTCCGCGTCGAGATTGGAGTTCGGCTCGTCGAGGACGACGAGGAAGGGATCGCCGTAGAGGGCACGGGCAAGCGCGATACGCTGCCGCTGACCCGCCGAGAGCGCAGTCCCATGCGGGCCCAGCTCGGTCTGATAGCCGTCCCGCAGGTGCACCACCATTTCGTGGATACCCGCCGCCTTGGCGGCGCTGATAATGGTGCGCGCGTCCGGTACTTCGGCAAAGCGAGAGATGTTTTCGGCGATCGTGCCCTCCATGAGAGACACGTCCTGCGGCAGATACCCCACATGGCGGTTGTAGAAGCCTTCGTTCCATTGGCTGAGGTCGGCGCCGTCGATCCGCACCGATCCCCTGAGAACCGGCCAGATCCCGAGGATGGAGCGGGCAAGCGTGGTCTTGCCGCCGCCGGAAGGCCCGATCAGGCCCAGTGCCTGCCCCGCATTCAACGAGAGACAGACATCGCTCAGAAGCACCGCTCCGGAGCTCGGCGCCACGGTCGTGATGTTGTCGACGACGAGGCTCTGGTGGGGGTTAGGCAATTCGACCTGGCCCGACGTGTCCTTGATGACTGCAAGTGTCTCCGCCAGCCGGCGGTGGCTGCGTCGTGCGCTGACGATTCCCTTCCACTGGGCGATGATCTGGTCCACCGGGGCAAGCGCGCGCGCCGTGACGATCGAAGACGCGATGATCGCACCTGCCGAGAGATCGCCCTGGATGGCGAGATAGGCTCCCGTGCCGAGGACCGCAGACTGCAGCATCATCCGCAGCACCTTCGACAGCCCGGACAGCGTACCGCTGATGTCGGACGTGCGGGTCTGGCATTCGAGATGGCTGCGATTGGCCTTCTCGAAACGGTCCACGGCTCGCCCGGTAATGCCCATGGCGTGCAGGATGTCGGCGTTTCGCGCGTTGGAGTCCGCCACGGAATTGCGCGTCACCGAGGTCCGGATCATCGACTGGGCACTTCGCCGCGTCATCAGTTCGGCACTCAGCGTGATCAACCCGAGAACGATCGCCCCGCCGATCGTCAGGAGGCCGAGCACCGGATGCAACAACCAGACGAAGGCAAGGTAGATGGGCATCCAGGGAATGTCGAAGAGAGCGATCGGCCCCTGGCTCGACAGAAATCCCCGGAGCGTATCGACGTCGCGGCCACGCTCCATGGCTTCCGACGTCGAATAGCCATAGCGCGGCATTTCGATTGCCACCGTGTGCGCCAGCGGCGCAAGCTGGCTGTCGAGGCGGGCACCCAGCCTGATCAGGATCTGCGAACGCAGGATGTCGAAGATGCCCTGGAACAGGTAGAGGCCGATCGCCAGCACCGACAGGGCCAGCAAGGTTGAGACGCTGCCGCTGGTCAGTGCCCGGTCGTAAATCTGCAGCATGTAGAATGCGCCGGTCAGCGCCAGAAGATTGATGACGCCGGAGAGACAGAAGAGATGGATGAAGATACCTCGGGCTCTTCCGATTCCATACTGTAGTGGCTTCGTATTTGTCGTCATGACAAGTCCCCCTTGTTTGCGTTCCAGCAATGCCCCGCCCGAAGCGCGTCCGGACGGGGCCCTCCTCAAGCGTCTCCGTCAGGAGACGCCGGTGAAGTCGCTGGCTGTGAGAGTGTGTCTTCCGATCAGCGTCAGTTCGAAGTCGGCATCCATGTTGGCGTCGACGTTGCCGTGAATGACCGTCACCTCTTCTCCGTCCCGCATCTCGACACTCACCACCACCTGACCGGCGGCGGTCAGTGTCGAGCCTGCACTCAAGGTAAAGGACTGCAGGCCGCTCAACGCCGTGTTGCCGTCGATTGCCGAGAAGTCGATCTTGTCGCCGGGCCGGAACCCGAAGATCGTATCGCCATCGGCCGCCGCAGCTGAGGTGAACCGGAAGGTGTCGTTGCCCGCCCCGCCGTCCATGATGTTGACAGCCGTCGTTGCTGTGATGACGTCATGGCCGGAGCCGCCGACGAAGTTCTCGAACCCGTACACCACGTCGGTGCCCGTGTTGCCGCCACTGACCTGGCCACGCCCCATGAAGCCGTTGCCCAGATCGACCGTGAGGTCACCCGTTGCAACCGAGTAGTCGAGCGTATCGGAGCCGGCATCGCCCCAATAACGGTCGTTGCCGTCATTGGCGGTGGAGATGAAGAGGTCGTCGTCCTCCCCGCCCCAGGCCTGATCCTCTCCTCCTCCGGCTTCGATGAAGTCGTCGCCGAGACCGCCGTGGAGCATGTCGGCATCGGCATTGCCGAACAGCATGTCGTCGCCCGCCCCGCCGTGAAGCTCGTCTTCGCCTGCGCCGCCGCTGATCGTGTCGTTGCCGCTGCCGCCGGAGACCACGTCGTTGCCATCCTCGCCGCGCAGGATGTCATTGCCATCTTCACCGACCAGGATGTCGCTGGCCCCCCCGCCGAGAAGGGTATCCGCTGCAGCCGCCCCGGTCAGGACGTCGGCAGCAGCCGTGCCGATCAGCATCCGTGCCGCGACCGGCAATGGTTCGTTTCCACCATCCTCGTTGCCGGCTTGGTCATCGTCATCGTCATCGTCTTCGTCTTCACCGTCGTCCTCGTCGCCGTCGTCCTCGTCGCCGTCGGTGTCGTCGCCGTCGGTGTCGTCGTCGTCATCTTCATCTTCATCGTCGTCGTCATCGTCGCCGCTGCCGACTGGAGGCGTATCATCGTCATCGTCGTCGTCACCGTTTCCAACCGGCGGCGTATCGTCTTCGCCCTCGTCCTCATCGATCTCGTCGACCTGGAACATGTGCTCCGGCAGATCGGTCAGCCCGGTGTTGCGGGCCACGATGTCGGCGAAATCCTGGCCGTCGATGAAGTTCTGGTAGAAGTCGAAGTCGTCGAAGCGGGAGATGTAGTAGAAGCGGTCGGCATCCTGCAGCCGCTCGAACTGCTCGCTCAGCACGACCCAGAAGGTCTCGCCGACGATACCCCCGTTGATATGCGCCTCGGCAAGGCCGCCGACCCAGAAGTCGACCCGGTCGATGCCCTTCACGATACCCGTGCCGTCCTGCTGCATCGCGATTTGGATGTCCGGATTGATTGCCTGGAACGCTGCGATGTCGTCTGCAGCGAGGATCAGATCCGGATAGGCCGCCATGAACTGGGCAATGACGGTATTGCTCAGCCCGTTGCGCGCCTGGAAATCCGCCCAGGACGAATAGGCCGAGAGATTGCCGCCGGCAAAGCCGACCGCCTCGCTGACATAGGGATCGGTCGAGGCTGCAAGATCCATGCGGATCTGGTTGAGCGTCCCGAGACCGACGTCCCACCCGCGAGCCACGTTGAAGGCAAACAGGTCGGCGCTGATGCGCACCAGGTCGTTGCGGACCGCGTCGACGATGTTGAAGTCGACGGCCTCGGAAGGCTGGCTGACATTGCCGCTGATGATGGCGTTGACCCCATGCTGGGCATAACCCGGCTGCGGAACATATCCGGGAGGCAGTGGTCCGGTGAACACGCCAGGTGCATTGCTCGGGTTCAGGAAGGCGTCGAACAGGTTGACCTGGATCGGATTGCCTTCGGCGTCGAGCACCGTCAGCTTCTCTCCGATCAGCGAATGACCGAAGCGGAAGGCGGCCGCTGCGAATTCGTGGGAGATGGCCGCATTGGCGTTCGGATCATATTCCTCGAACCCATGGGTGCCTTCGCTGCGAAGCCCGCCCAGCAGCGTCTCGAGATACTCGTCGAACACCACCCGCTGGTACTCGGCCTCGTTGATCATCTTGGCCGCCTGGAAGACCTCCTCCTCGGTCCCCTCGAAGCCGGCAGCCAGCAGACCGTCCACATGATGGTTGTGGTTGCGGGCCCAGATCGTGTGGATCGAGGTCAGCGCGAAGTTCTCGTTCGCCCGCCCGTCGCCGGCGATGTAGTGGTCGAGCACATCGATGAACGGGTTGGTGTCGAGCAGCAGCGGATGCCCCGAGCCCATGAAGTTCGAGATCATCTTGCTGACGACGCCCGGATCGAAGGCGCCGGCTTCATCGTCAAAGAGCGTTCCAGTCGTGTCCGCGTCGATGGCATAGTTCGTGTAGTAGGTGCGGAAGCTGATCTGGCCGCCCGGCAGGCCGGGGTCGGTGAAGATCGTGTCCGCCTGCCAGTGATGCTGGATCAGCTCGCGCAGCGTCGGCAGGAGATTGAAGTCGGGGTTGGACGGGTCGGGTGCTCCTGAGAAGAGCCGCATGCCGTAGCCCTGGTTGCCGTCGCTTTCGCGCAGGAACTGGCCGACCAGGCTATTGGAGCCGTAGGCCTGGTTCTGGTCGACATAGGGCGAGGTCTGGTTCTTGTGGAGCGGCGTTCCGTCCTCGTCGTACCCGACGACCGTCGCGCGTGTCAGGTCCGCCGGATTGCCGGAGAAGGGATCCCCGCCGCCGACACCGCCGATGGCAATCGAGCCGTTGCCGCCCTTCGGCAGGAAATCCAGTCCGTGGTCGATATACTGCCCCATTGCCATGAAGAAGATGTTGGCATCGTTGCCGGCATCAGGCAGATCCGCCTCCTGAGCACCCAGGATGTTGGAGATGGTGTGTGGATCGAGCCCGTCGAAGATCGGGTTGATGGCACGGTTTCCATCTGCGTCCGGAGCGCCGTAATGCGGATTGGTGATGCGGATGAACGTCTGATCGGCCGAGCCCCAGTTCGGGTTGCTTTCGTTGTTGCCGTATCCGCTGAGTTCGCGCACCCCGGTCGGCACCTCGTCGTCGCCCTCGGAGGCAGGTACCAGTCCGTTGACCAGCGCCTTGAGCCCTACCAGGTCGGTCGGGGTGTACTCGAATGCACCGGAGACCCCTTCGTCATTGCCACCCGCTGGCGGTGTGTTCTGGAACTGCGGCGGCACCGGCCCGGCAAAGGTGATGGAGTGCGAGCCGTTGCTGAAGGACTGTGTCCCGTTGCCGTTGTCGATCAGGGAATAGGTCGATATGTCCTGGCCGGGGGCCAGTTCGATGACGTCCTGCGCCCGGATCGTGCCGACGATGGTGTCGTTGCCGCCATTGGAGCGGAATACGACGCGGTGGGCCGAGGTGAGGCCGGACACGTCGATGGTGTCGTCGCCGGTGCCTCCATTGATCGTGATGGTGTTGAAGTTCAGGCTTGTACCGACGAAATTGCCGAGAGGAAACACGCTGTCGTTGCCATCTCCCGTATTGATGATGATCTCCTCGACGTTGTCGAGCTCGACAGCGATCACGCCGTTCCGGGTGATCACGATCTCGGTGGTGCCGTTGATATCCGTGATGCCATTCGCCAGGGCAGCCTGGCGGCTGTAGACCACGAAGGCCTCGTTGGCCGCATCGCCATTGATGACGACGGTATCCTCGTTGAGGCCGCCATTGATGAAGTCGCGCCCGTCGCCGACAGTCCAGTGAATTTCGTCGTCGCCGGTGCCGCCATCGATGATGTCATCGCCCTGGCCGCCGATGATCAGGTCGTTGCCGCCATTGCCCTGAATGATGCTCCCCAGGACATCACCGAGGATGATGTCCGCGCCGTTGCCGCCCGCCAGAGCCCCCGCCGTGTCCCAGGTGATATCGACGTCCGCCGAGGCGGAGAGTGCGCCGTCGCTGATGGTGTAGGTGAAGTCCTTGGTGTTGTCGCCGTCCGAGCGGGTTGCCGTCACGCCGCGGGTGGCCGGATCGTAGGCAATCGTGAAGTTAAAGTCGTTCTCGACGGCGCCCGTTACCGTGAGCGGCGAGCCCTCCGCATCGGTATCGTTGCGCAACATCATCCATTCCGGGACGACGATCGGCCCGGCGATGTTCGTGACGACGTTGTCGGTGACGGCGTTCGGCGCGTCGTTGACCGACACGACGTTCACCGTCGTGGTTGCCACGTTGCTGTTCAGGAGACCGTCATTGACGGTGACCTGAATGATGCGCGGCGTTTCGCTTGGCGCCTGGGAGTTGTTGCGGAACTCGATCGCCTGGATCGCCGCCTGCCACTGCGCGATGTTCGGCTCGTTACCGGTCAGCGTCACGACAAGCTGGCCGCCAACGGTGGCGACGGTGCTGTTGATGTTACCCGGCAAGTTGCCGGGAACGTCGAAGCTGTCGCCCGCCTGCGGGTTGGTCAGCACGATGCGGGCCGACACGATCACGCCATCCTCGACGATGAGCGGGCTCGACGCGATGTCGACGTCGGCGCCGGGCGCCGCACCGTTTCCTTCCGTAAACGTCGTCATGTAGTCCATCGACGGCGCAGAGGAGAAGGTGATCGCCAGGTCGTTGACCGTGACGATGTCGTCGTTCGACGTCAAAGCGCTCACTTCGAAGCGGATTGCGGCATTGGCTGAGAACGGCCCCGCGACATCATGCGTATGTGCCTGACTGTTCGGGTGTGCGGAGGTGATCTCGTTCAACTGGACAAAGTTGGTGCCATCGGCTGCGAAGAAAACCCGCACCCACTCCCCTTGTTCCAGCCCGGACTCCGCAATGGTGTAGCTCACGGTGGCAGCCGACGCCCCGGAAAGGTCCATTGTACGGGTGATCATCGCACCGTTGTTGGCACCGGCACCGACCCCCGTACCGCTGAGCCGCATGACGTTGGTGCCAGCGCCACCGGGATCGATCTGGATCTGACCCGTTGTGACACCGCCACTGTCGCCCACTTCAACCCAATCCGGGACCCAAGGGGTCGTGCCGACCGAGCTTCCGAAGGAGGCGGTGTTGAAATCGTCCGCATACGAGCTGGAGGCACGCTGCAGGTAGAGCTCGGGCGGGGTCAGGGCAATCTCGCCATCGGCAAAGCGCAAGGCCTCGAAGTTGCGCAGCGTGTCGACACCGTCCGAAACCAGGTTGCGTCCGGTCAGCGGATCAATGACGCCGGCGGTCACGGCGTTCTGCGTGACCGTGATCGTTCCGTCCTCATTGGACGTGACCGTATAGTTTGCGCGCACGTCGTTGAAGACCGCAATGTCGATGTCGCCGATACCGTCGTCCTCGATGATCTCACGCACAATATGCAGCTGGTCCGGCACGATGGTGCGGGAGATCATCAGATCGAACAGCGACTTGCCGCTCCATGCAGCCGGCCCTTCGCCGGCAGCGAACACGTGCTTCAGACTGTCGACCGTCGCAATCTCGTTTGCCGCGGAGTTTTCCTCCCCGGAGCCGGTGATCCGGATGCGGACGTTCAGCCAGGCATCGCCGTCAAGGAAATCGTTGCCGCCGTTACCCTGCAGCAGGTCATTGCCGCCGCCGCCAAGCAGGATGTTGCCTTCGTCGAAGGCGATCTCGAGTTCGCGCGCTTCGTCCGTCGCGCCTGTCGGCGCGTCGATCAGATCACCAAGCAGGGCGCGCAGCCCATCGATCCGGTCGACGCCGGCCTGAGTCAGTTCGTCCTGGAAGAACACACCTTCCGCCGTCCCGACTGTCGCGGCCCCGCCCACGTCCGTGACACGGTCGTCGCCGCGCAGGATATCATCGTGATCCCAGCCCGACAGCGCTTCCGTCTTGTCGAACCGGTTGCGCAGGATGTCCTGCTGCTCGGTCGTGAAGATCGGCACCCGCAGATCGGCATCGGCGCCGAACGAGACGCCCTTGTAGATCGACCAGTCGAAGCCGAACATGCCTTCGTTGCGGATGACGCTTTCGCCCTGAACCATGATGTCGTCGCCGGATTCGGCGTCGAAATCATGCTCGTCATTGCCGGCGAACATCACGTCGTGGCCCTTGATGGCCGAATTGAAGAACAACTCGGAATTGTCGCCGGCCGTGGTATCGAAGCCGCCGCCGCCCTCCATCCAGTCGTCGCCTTCGTTGCCCAGCAGGAAATCCATGTCGTCACCGCCAAGGATGAAGTCGTCACCCTGGCCCGCGAAGACCTCCGTGGCATCGACCCCGACGAAGAAGACGTCCTTGCCGGAGCCTCCCATCAGGATATCGAGCCCGTTCGAGTTGGCGATGACGTCGTCGCCCTCGTCGCCCTTCAGGAAGTCGCCGGTGTCGCCCGAATCCGTGATGATGTCGTTGCCGGCCCCGCCGTTGACGAGATCGACGCCGGCGCCCGCCTCGATGCGGTCGTCGCCCATGTCGCCCCAGATGCCGTCATCGCCGAAGTCCCCTATGATGGTGTCGTTGCCAGCAGTCCCGCCCAGCACCACATGCTCGCCGCCGAAGAAGCGGATGTAGTGACCTGTGGGGCCGTCTTGCGCCACTGAAGTATCTGGAATGCTTTCGTCGATGAGTGTGTTCGGATCGTTGCGTAGCACCTTGGTCAGGCCGAGCGCCTCCAGTGTCGGGTCGTTGCCAAGCGGATCGACGCCCGCAGCATCACCGTTGTAATCTGCCTGCTTGGTCGCATCCGCCT
>TARA_R110002051_G_scaffold167757_2_pt1 | contig 12484 bp, 9 predicted proteins | sample TARA_R110002051 | Tara Oceans TARA_R110002051 (sample SAMEA4397023) | marine metagenome | biome: Polar Biome; feature: [MES] marine water layer (ENVO:01000295) within the mesopelagic zone...; material: water (ENVO:00002006), including particulate matter (ENVO:01000060) such as......
CATAGCAAAAACCAACCCGTCCACGCGCATCAAAGCTCTCGCTAAGAAACTGGCTTCCCTTGTAGGCACAACAAAAGTAAAGATCGTAAAAGACCTCAAAGGTTCGTCGGGGCGCACAGCTGCGGGAATATTTGACCCTAACACAAACACCATATCTCTGCACTCTGAACTAGGCATGAACGCGCACACACTCATACATGAGATGGGCCACGCCACTACTTCAGCTACAGTAGCAGAGGGTAAGACACCTGCGGTCAAACGCCTGAAAGCAATCTACGAGGCAGTTAAGCCACAGATAAGTGAGGTGTATGGCACCAAGTCTATAGACGAGTTTGTTGCGGAAAGCTTAGGCAACCCCGAGTTTCGTTCCATGCTGCGGGGGCTTAAAGTACCGAACTCTAAAAGTGGTAATGCGCTAATAGATTTGTACAACACACTGAAACGTCTGCTGGTTAATGCGTGGTACGGTACAGATACAGCGGTTAGCCGTGAGGTTGACGCGTTAATACTTAACATACTCTCACCTGCACCTGCCAGCAGGTCCGCTCCTATACTAGACCAGCTTGCGTCTACCCCAAAAGGAGCGGAGAGCCTTATGAGTATGGCGTACAACTCTGTACCCACACTCACTGATGAACGAGTACAGGATATTAAGGACGTTGTTCTTAGTACGGGCGACGTAACGCAAGAGAAGTTAAAGAGCGTTATGCTAGACTTCGCGGACATGGCTATGATCGCACGTATAGCCAAGGACAAGATACCCTTTGTCGGGGAGCTTAACACCATAATCAAAGAGCAAGGTGGGGCGCTAAAGAAAAAGCTCACACGTTTAAACTCACTGCGTAAGAAGTTAAATACATGGCGCAAGAGCAATCCTGAACAGTACGAGCTGCTTAAACGTCTCGCCCCCTACGCCTCTTACCTGCGCGTAGACCCTGCGCTTGACAAGAGTTTCTACTCATCATTCCGGTTAGCCTATACCGACTTAAACACCGACAAAAGCATGGTGCTGAAGTTTGCTACCAAAGACGCACGGGATGCAAAGGTAAAAGAACTTAACGATCCCGCTGCTAAGGGCAGAGCAGAACGCACTACTACCAAGAAGGCAGGTGATCCCAACCCTGATAAAACCGCAGACTACGTTGAGTTGCGGCAAGTATACGACGCTTTAGGTACAGAAGGTCAGGAGATATACAAGACCGCGCGTAACTACTACCGCGAGTTATTCGACGCTATCCCTAGTGCATTACGTACACGTTTAGCAGCAAGCACGGCCAACGAAGCTCAACAAAAAAGTGCGTTTGAGAAACTGTCTGACCTGTTGCAAAAAGAAAGCGGTATGATCGTGCCGTACTTCCCGTTGAGCCGTAAAGGTAAGTGGAGGATAGAGTACAACGCTGTAGACCCACGTAGCGGTAAGCGGGTTGAACGGTTTGTAGAATACTTCACGACTCAGCGAGGCGCGATGCGCGCAGCTGAAAAAGTCAAAGAATATAATGCAGCTTCAATAAAAGCAGGCAACACCAACCCCGCCATCAAGATAGACCCTGTAGTAGGGCTGTCCACCAAGCGTCTGAGTAAGGAAGGCGTGCCTAGCTCTTCGTTCGTGTACCAAGTGTTGAAAATACTAGAAGACTCAAAAGTTAAAGACCCCGCTGCTATCGATAGCATCATAGAACTATCCCTTGATGCCATGCCTGAACGTTCGTTTATGCAAGGCTTCCGTAGACGTGGTGGTAAAGGTAGCAAAGGGATCCGTGGGTTTATCGACGACGTTACGCCTACAACGGGTATTGGTGGACAAGACCTAGACTTCGCTGAATCTTTAAAGACCAAAGGACGTGACTTTGCGCGCCAACTCGTGCTGTTACAATCAAGTGCAAAGATACAGGGGTTCTTAAAGAAGCTAAACGCTAACGACAAAGCGTTGTTCAAAGACCCTGAAACACGTATGCTTGCCGAAAAGATAGAGCAGTCTGCCAAGTTTGCGCAGAAGCCTGACATCCCGCGCTGGTCACAGATGACTACAGGGACGTTGTTTGGCTGGACTATGGGCGGTAACTTCTCGTCCGCCGCAATTACTATATTCGACGTGGGTATGAGTGCGCAGACACAACTGTCAGGTAGGTTCGGACGTGTCGCTACGTGGAAAGCTTACGGGCGTGCGATGAAGATGATGCAGGGTGCGCCATCTACGACAAAGATAATGGTCACTGGCCCAGACGGTAAGGACGTTGAAGAAACACTAGAGATGGGTAACTTCAACAAGACCTCTGCTAACTATGACTACGACGCAGACGACATGAAGCCTGTGGCTTACTTCAAACATATGGCACGTATCGGTGAGGAACAGGGCGTCTTTAACCAATCGCTATCTCAAGAGAACATCGAGATGGGCAGCGGTGCGGTGATGGAGAACGTTAACAAAGTGTCTAGCTTTATGTTCCACCACTTTGAACGTCTTGGACGCGAAGCCTCAGTTTTAGCTGCGTATGACCTAAAAGTTAGGGACATGGCGAAGGACCGCGACATCAACAGTCTTTCCGATGCGGAGTACGCAGAGGCGGCTAATTGGGCAATCTCCGAAACTGAGTTCGCACTAGGTAGTGTGTCTGCTGCGGGACGTGCGAAGTTTGCTCAGTCTGGTGTAGGTAACGTACTGCTACTGTATAAACGATTCGCTGTTAGCAAGTTATACATGATGGCGAACATGACCCACAGGGCCATAGCGGACGCCTCTCCCTCCGAAAGAAAAATAGCACGCGCACAGCTGTTCAACTTTCTCATGACCACAGGACTTATGGCGGGAGCGGGAGGTTTACCGTTAGTCGGCGTCATACGGTCTATCTACGATATGTTCTCCGACGATGAGGATGACAACTTTGAATCCGCGCAGCGCAAATGGTTAGGTGAGCCTGTGTGGGGTGGTATGTCTGATGAGCTACTAGGTGTAGCATTGTCCAAACGTATCTCAATGAACAGCCTTCTTTATAGGGCACCGCTCGTGGATAAAGACCAGATGTTCTTATTCACCCTTGCCGAGCAGCTAGGCGGTCCTTTGTTTGGGGTTTTAGGTAACACTGAACGAGGTTTGGCCGCTATCGCAGACGGGGAAGTATACCGTGGCGTAGAAACCATGCTGCCCTCTGCGGCTAAAAACTTAATGAAAGCTGGGCGGTTCTATACCGAGGGGGCCACGACAAAACGGGGCGACCCTGTAACGGGAGACATAAGCGGGTATAACATAGCTATGCAGGCGCTGGGGTTTGCTCCACAGGCGTACGTGCAACAGCTGGAGATAAACAAAAACGAGCGTACTAAGCAAGATGCGATTGATTCCAAAAGGTCAAAACTAATGCGCAGGGCCAACATGGCTCGCCGTGAAGGGGACCGCGCGGCCTATCGAGAAACGTTGCGGGACATAAAGAGATTTAACCGCGAACTACCCCGCGCTGCACGGAAGCAGGAGATAACCACTTCTGGTAAGAATAGCTCGCTAGAGCGGTCACGCAAGAGCTTTGAGACGACCAGCGACAAGATGCGCGGTGGCCTGACGTACACTGACTACATGCTAAGTAGTTTGAAAGAGTACGACCAAGACATCTTTAAGTAACAAAAAAACCCCCGCTGTTAGGCGGGGGTATAGTAGAGGGAGAACAACACAGAGTTGTCACAATCTCTATATCACACTGTGCGCCAGATACGTAACCCTAATTTACCGTCCTCGACACGGATTTGTATCGTAAACTCCCAAGATTTTTTAACAGCGATGTCTTTTAGCTGCTCTTTTGCTTTAGTGGTGTCTATACACGGTATGAATACGGCGTTACCTACTTTGAGTTTGCTCCACTTAACGCTTATTATAACGCCATCAGGGTCTATATCCCATTTGCGTTTAACTTCCTTCGGCATCGGCGTCACCTCCAGAATAGTTTATAGCGACTACTCGCGCGGCTGGTAGGTTCAGGTGTGTACCTTTACCCAAACGTATAGAGGTACGTTCCCCGCCTAACTCTTCAATCACGTCTTTCACAAACTGCTCGTATATAATTTGCTGAGTGGTACACCATTTTTTGAGGGGCTTAGGCAGGAGATATAACTTCTTAGTATCTGTCTCCAACCTTCCTACCCAACCACCTCTAGGGCTGGCGTCGGGGATAACAAGCTCGTCCAACCCACTACCCTCTGTAATTCTTCTGTCCACGAGGCTGTGGATTTGCAGGATTGACCCTTGGTGCTCGAATACGTAATTGTTCAATGTCTCCACCACGTTAGCGCTGGAATCTTTTAAGTGATCGCGGCGTGCTTTAAGCAGGTTGATTACCCAGTCGTAGGTAGCCTTCAGATCGTAGTCCACCAAGCCCAGCTTCTTAGCGCAGTACAGTCCTGTAAGAGTAGCAGATACACCCGCGTTCCAGAACCTATGCTCCTGCGCAAGCCCCGCATCTTTGCCTACACGCGCCATCATGGCGTCTAGCGACTTCTGTATCTCTTCTTTATTGTTTATAACGTACTGGATATAAGGCACCCCTGCCCAACCGTAGTTCTCTTTAATGTCCTTAAACAACTTATCGGTTTGCGGAGTTAGGGAGGGGTCTTTAATTGACTTATCTACTTTCAATTCCAACATACGCAGCATCTCGGCTTCAGGGAATTGTTTGTCTTTTTGCAGGATTTGCCAGATGCTAGAGTTAGCGGAGCTAACCGCGATGAGTTGCCACGGGTCTCCCCTATAGCGTTCAGCGTTACTGCTACCAGACATACGGTTCTTCTGCCTACCACCGGATAGTTCGTATGTGTATTCAGAAGCAAATTTAGAAGTGATGTTGGTCATTTCATCTGAGGACAGGGGCAAGTTCTTCATAACCTCGGCCCTGTTCATTCGGGAGTTACCCGTGTCTGCGTGATGGTTCATAAGCATCTCAGGGCCACCGTAAACACCCAGCGCTGCTCTCATAGCCGTAGTCTTACCCACGCCAGAACCACCGAATAGATGTAGCCCCATACAGTTTTGCCCTGTCAAAGGCATAAGTATAGAGCCGAACGCCGTGCCGACAATAAATTGGTGTAGCTCAAATCGCGGTCGGTTGTAGAACTTCAAGCATTTTTTGTATGTTTCTTCTGAACCTGCAGGCACGAACGCACTGAACAACCCTGCAGTCTGCGTTGACGGTGGGTTATAGTCTGTTTCATTAGCACTTACTAACGTGTCCCCAAGGACAAATTCAGTCATGGTGTTATCGGTCCACCCGAACTGCAAGTGCGCTTCATCTGAGGCAGTCGCTATCTGTAGTTCGTCTATCCATCTGTTTGCGTATACCATAAGTTTATCCAATGCTTTCAAGTTAACTACAATGCCGTTAGTCGATATGACTTTGCGGAACTCATCCCTTGAGGTCACAGAAGACATAGGCATAGTAAATTCACGTACACCGTCTTTAGGCAGGTGAACTCTAAACACCGCCGAATAACCCCCAATAGAGGCATCGTGCAGTAGCCTAGTGAGGTAGAGATCGTTGTGATACAGGCAGTCTTCCACCATATCCTCGCCGCTACCGCTACGTACGTACACCCCACCGTACTGCCCACGGAAATAGGGCTTGGGGTATACAGGTATAATGTATGTTTTAGTGTCAGCTTCGGAAGCGTTTGCGGGTACGTCCTCTACCTCGACCTCACCTATTGATTCGCTTATACGCTCACCAAGGTATAGAGGTTTCCTGATCTTACCGTGCAGCGAACAACCTTCACACACCCCTACGTTTATGTCGTTGAAGCTCTCGCAGCGATACGCCCCGTTGTCCTCTATCAACCCTTCCCACTTAGCGTCTGTCTCTTCGGCGCTATAGCCTTCGTACGCTTTAGAAATGCGATGCGCAGTCTCTTTATCTCCATCTGTGCAGGATCGTAATGTGGACAGCACTCCCCGCCATAACGGCTCACTCGCATTGTTGGGGTCTTTGAAGTATGCCCTTATCTGATTACACCCTGCCCCTGCTTTCGTTCTGCTAACTATCTCCGAAAAATAGTATTTCTTGTTACCTGCCAGCTTTTCGTACAGCGCATCAGGCGCGCCTTCTGGAACGGGGGAGGGCTGCTTGTGTATAGGTACCCCGCCTAACATATCCGTGAAGTCCGCTAATGATATGGGCGTAGGGAAGTCAGCGCCGTAGAAGTTAACCGCTAGGGGTTCGCCCCCGTTGGTAACTGGCTTATAGTTATGTGTGTTAGGTAGTCTCAAGATACGCGCAGCGTCACACGTAACCTGTATGTCAGTAGGAAACTTATGCTCTATGCATTTCTGCTTCAGTATTTCTGCGACCGCCGCCCACTCCCTCAGTGGTACTGCTTCCTCTAACAACCAATATACGTGCACGCCTCTACCAGAGTTAACCATAAGAGGAACGGGTAGAGACATAGTGGTGCAGAAAGAACGTAGTGCCGCCACCGCCTCGGGTTGACTTGCGTACTCTTTACTAGGGCCGCAGTCTAAATCCAGATAAAAAGATTTTAGCTCCTTCACGTTTTTACGCTTGCGGTTCTCGTTGGTTTTTAAAGTACCCAACCCAAAGTAAACGTCGTATCCGTCGCTATCAAAGTCTGCCCCTACACGGGTCATAGTGTCAATGTCGTCGTAAAATTTCTGCGCTATACGGTTATCGGAGGAGCGCGCAGCGAATATGCAGTAGAACCCGTCGTCCCCCAGCACCGCCTTTAAGAATGTTTTAGTGTCCATGATTTGCTACTCTGCCCAAAGAAAAGAAATCCACGTCAGACAAACAATGCCTGCCGAATGTCTGGCGTGGAGGGAAGGTTAACAAATGACCCCTAAATGTTAACCATGCCTAGTAGTCGGGTTAGTCGTCCCAACCTTCTACGAGGTCATCAAGGCTTTCTTCTTTTGGAGTAGGCGTATTGGCTTTAGCAGTCTTAACAGTAGGCTCCGTGTCAAACACATCGTCAAGGTCAGCAGGCGCGGGTGCAGGTACAGCGGTCTCTTCAAACCCTGTAACCACTGGTGCGTCTTCGAAAGTAAACCCTTCTTCAACGTCAAACGGAGAGTATGTTTCTTGTGGCTTGTAAGATATAACCTGCACGCTACGCAGGCGCAGAGATACCCCGTTGTCACGCATATTATAAGGCACCAACGAAACTTGGATATTAACCACACTGCCCGTGGTTAACTGGAAGTCAGCAGGCAGCGAGTTGTTTTTGGCGTCTACCTGCAACGGCTTCTCTGTAGTCTCCGCGCCGTATGCCGCCTTCAATACAGTTTTGCCCGTGTAGGTTCCGTCTTCGTCTTCGCCAAAAGGCATCCCGAGCTTTGCAGGCCAGCTTTTTTCTTTACGAGCGGCATATGCGGCAGACATAGCTGCGTATAATTCCTTAGCTTGCGCCTTAGACATACGGAACTGCAGCTCATATTTTGCTCCTTCGTCCATAGGCCCACACGGTACACTCTTACCTTTAGCACCAGCAGCGGTATCAAACCGATACGGGCTGTTTACGCGTGGGTATAAGGCTTGCACACCGCGTATCATGTGGGCGGGATTCTTAGTATTTTCCATGTTAGGCTCCATCACTATTTGAGTTAAACCCGTCTTCCACTTGGAACGGGGAGGTTCGTACTACATCAGGCATAAATACCTGCTGCTTAATTGCCGCTACTGTGTCAGGGTGTTCAGCTACCCTGTTAACAATCTCGGTTTCCTGCTCTCCAACTGGCCGCAAAGCCTTGAAGAGTACCCTTGGCACATCGCTAGACGTATCAAAGTACATACTTGTTATCACCCCCGCAACCTTTGTTCCTCTTGCGTGGAGAAACTTTACGTATGCTTGCAGAGGCGTCTTGGTTTCGAGCGCTGCCCCAAAGATAGAGTTGGCAGGTACTTGTAACTGGTATACGTTCTCAAGGTCTTCTTCTAAGGCAACGGCGATACGCTGTGAAAAGCGACACGCCCTACCGCCATACGAACCCGAACCACGGATGTTCTTAGAGCAATCCAAACAGCGGGTAGCTTGCTTGCCCCTAACTGTAACGTCAGGTGCAGGTACGTATGTGTTTGTAGACCAGCACGTAGGTGCAGCGGGGTTGGAGGGGTCAAAGGCACCCTCATAATATGCGCGCCCTATACTCGCAGCGTTAACTATAACTACGTTAACCGTATCGGCGTCTTCGATACCATCAGCGTTGAAAGAGCCGCCTTGAATACTTATGCGTTTTACGTCTGGCATACCTACTCATCATCTTTCTTGTTTAGCAACGCTTTCTCAAGTCGCTCTAAGTGAAAGCGGTACGTGCCTTCTATATGAATGTAACACCCGACAGGGATTTGCCCCTTGCCGACCCACTTACGTAACGTGGCGGGAGATACCCGAAGATAATCCGCCACTTCGTTTATAGTGCGATACTGTTGGTCGTTGTCTATAACGGTTTCCGCTGTCATTTTTTCCTCACAGAGATTACGTACTCGGAATCTGAATTTAGACCCATAGGTACTTTTTCAGGGTTCTCCTCTAGGAACTGCCGTACCGACACTTGGTTCAGTCTGCGGTCAAGGAAGTGGGGCACGTTGTTTTCTATTATGAAAGCGTGCATAGATTCCCAGTCACTTGTCCAGAACCTGTTCTTAATAGTACGGAAGAAGGTACCCTCAGAGGTCTTAACACTCTCGACATTCTGCTCCTTGCAGTAGTCTAATAGCGCTTGCTTTACCTTATCCATTTTACCCGACAGTGCAGCGTCGGCTGATTTGAACTCGGTAGACAACTCTGCGCGGCGCTCGCGCATTTTTATAAATGCTTTAGTCAGCTTCTCAACAGTAACGGCCATGTCATTCTCCATAGTTTTTTGTTATTTTGTTATATATACTAACAGCGCTCTATCTAGTCAAGTATTTCTTTATATAAATCTATCATTTTTGCATGTACGTCAATTCTAGCGTCAAGGAGCTTGTATACACGTCGTTCTACCGCAGAGCCTTGCAGCTGTACTACTGTGCATTTAGACGTTTGCCCTGACCTGTGGACCCTAGCGTTTGCCTGCGCGTAAGTTTCCAACGAGGATGTCGGCCCCCACCACACAACTGTACTGGCGGCGGTAAGCGTAACCCCGTGGGCAGCTGCCTGCGGTTGGATCAACAATACTTGGGGGTCAGTAGTCTCCTGAAAACGCTTGAAGATGTTAGTACGGTTACTAACAGATACATCTCCACGTATGACAGCACAGGTTATACCGTCTTTGGTTAGTTTCTCTGACAGTACGTCTATGATGTGCTTGAATGGGATAAACACTAAAACCTTCTTGCTGCTCTCGTTTATCGCCTCCTTCAACACATTGTAACGGTTCTTTATATCGAAGCGAACCGTGTCGCCCCCGTCCGAGTACACCGCGCCTGCGGATATTTGCAGCAGCTTGTTCATCGCCACCGCAGCATTAACAGCAGTCACATCCTCTCCTGCTACCTGCAGCACGTTACGTTTGCGTAGGGCTTCATAATACTTTGCTTGCTGTTTGGTAAGTTCAACGTTGCGCTTCACGTACACCATGTCAGGTAAGTCTAGGCACTCGTCTTTTGTGAAACGTATCGCAGGTTGTAGTGCGTAGTGCACAGTTTCGTTCGCGGTCTCTTTGGGTGCCCACTTGAATTGCGTCTGCTTGTACATAACCATGTCCCGAAATGCTCCGAAGAACCTTGGAACTGCTTGGGAGTTGACTAACTTAGCTAACCCGTACGCATCCAAAGGGGACTGCGCAGCGGGAGTTCCTGTCATCATCCACAACCATGTGTCCTCGTGCAGGATACGATTTAGTGTTTTCCACCGTGTCGTCTGTACGTTCTTGTAATGTGTAGCCTCATCGACAATCACAAGGTCAAACCTTGCCGCCTTTACGGCATCCTCTACTATAGACACACCGTCGTAGTTTATTATTACGAACTCAGCGTCACCATTGATTACCTTTTCGCGTTTCCTTTTGGACCCATAGGCCACGTCTACAGTCCTGTGCATAGCAAACGTAAACAAGTCGTTACGCCATGCAGAATCCATAATAGACAGGGGGCAGACGATCAGCACGCGCTTTATCTTGCGCTGCTTCATCAGGTAATCTGCGGCCCATATAGCACTGGCGGTTTTGCCTGTACCCTGTTCGTTAAAACAAAACGAACGTTTGTTCATAGTGAGGAACCCTGCGGTCTTCTTCTGATGCGCAAACGGTTTGTACTGCCCCGTCCATTCATACCTACCTTCTATGGGTGAAGGTACGTTAATGTTCAGGTTCTTTAGTGTGTGTACCTCGTCTATACCCCAGTTGACCAACACCTCGTTGTCTTCCAACTCTTGGCTTTTTTGTATAGTCGCAGTCACCCTTTTCGGGTTGCGCAGCGTTAATAGCAGCGCTTTGTTTTTCATAATTTCCACGTTGTTCTCCAGAAACCGTAACGCTAACGTCGTTAGCGTGATTTTTTACCTTTGCTTAACGCTCCACCAGCGGCTCTATTTTTCTTGCGGCTCTGGACAGTTACCCCGTCCTTATTGCTGCCGCCTTTACTGAGTGCTTTCTTGTGAGCGATGTCCTTACCTTCTCTCCGGTCTGCCACACCATCTTTGTTTTTGTCTTTACCCTTTCTATCCATCTTACGCCGCGCACGTTGACGCTCCATGCGCCGAGCATGTTCGCCGCGTGCTTTCTGTTGCTGGTACTCTTTCTTGTATGGGCGCGGCTTGTTTACGTAAGGCATCAGTTTGCTCCGTTATGTGCACATTCTGTTACAGGGCAATGATTTCTGCACAGTCCGTTGGGGCGTGGGTTCCATACGTCCAGCTCTGCGGCTTTAGCCATCTGCTGATACTTACCAATCCATTTGCTCCATAGCGTATCTTTATCATAATTCGTGTATGTTGTCTTAATTAAGTCTTTAGACACGACAAACAATAACCCTGCACGTACTCGTTCTATCTCAGGGTAATGCGCAAACACGGACAACGCCATCAACTCAAGCTGCCCTTTATCGGCGTACTTGGCAGATTTGCCCGTCTTGTAATCAACCACAAACGCCACGTCTTTGTGCAGGATGAGTAAGTCTGCAATACCACGGAACCATACCTCTTTGTCATAGAACCCGCACGGGTCCAAGTCCTCCCGTATCCCCATCTTCTGCTCAACAAGCTTAGTACCAGCCTTGTCTTTCAAAGACTGCAACGCCTTAGCCACATAGTTAAACCTCTCAGGGATAGGTACGTCTTTGCCTATAAAATCTTCAGCCATCTTATGGAACTGGTTCCCGTATAAGATCGCTTGGGTTTGGACAAAGGGGAACTGCTTGAGTATTTTCTCGTGGTAGAATTGTTTAGGGCATTGCTCGAATGCTTTGATCTTACTAAAAGACCAAGGTGCTACTTTAGTCATACGCATCCTCCATATGATTTACCTACTCCGCTCTCACAAGTGATTGGCAAGCCCTCCGCCCAATCGGGGGTCTGGCTCATACATTCCTCCACGTAGACACGCGCCTCCTCGACTTCTTCATCGCGGATGCAGCAAACTAGGGAATCGTGAACAGTTAATACTACGGGGTATCTTCTGGCAAGGAGTATCATCTGATGCCCTATTATGCACCGAGCTATGGCTTGGCATACGTTCTCAACTGCCTTGCCCCCGTATATGTACTTCCTACCCCTACGTGTTTTATACGAATATTCTACACGCTTTTCCTCGTTTGTCTCCCCCTTCAGGTCTTCGTAGTACATACGTAACCCAGAGGGTAAAATTAATGCAGAGTTACCGGCGTCCACTTTAATCACACCTCGCTTGCCAAAGTTAGCCACCTTGCCATTAGCGAGCTGCGTTATTGTGTACTGGGCTTTCTTCCATAGTCCGTTGATGTCGGCGTTAGCCTCACGGTAAACATCTATAATACGCTGCGCTTCGGTAAGCTCAATCTCTACCCCCATACCTTTCAACTGCGCTTGGAACTTAACCGCGCCCATACCATAACCAGCGCCAAGAATTGTAGTCTTGCCCACGAACCGCTGCTCTTTAGTTACCTCTGATACAGGTACGTTATAGATACTAGACGCCATATACTTATACACGTCCTCACCCGCTGCGAACTGTGCCACTAGGTCGTTCTGCCCAGCTAACCAAGCAAGCACGCGAGCCTCAATCTGCGAACTATCGCAGTCGATTAGTGAGTATCCGTCTGGGGCGATGATACTGTTCTTTAACTTCTTTGCGTTAGGCCCACGACTAGGTAGGTTTTGCAGGTTTATCTTATCCGCGCCGCCCCACCGCCCAGTGTGGGCAGCGTAATACTTAACGGGAACTGGCAGCAAATCACGTTTACCTATATCTATGAACCGCTGTGTACGTGTCTCCTCCAAGGTACTCTTGTTACCGAGGCGAGCTGCTACCAACGCCTGTACACGTTCGTCGTCGTGTTCCTGCAGGGCTTTGAACTTTTCGTCGGTCTTGGCAAACGCA
>TARA_R110002051_G_scaffold127873_1_pt1 | contig 12475 bp, 19 predicted proteins | sample TARA_R110002051 | Tara Oceans TARA_R110002051 (sample SAMEA4397023) | marine metagenome | biome: Polar Biome; feature: [MES] marine water layer (ENVO:01000295) within the mesopelagic zone...; material: water (ENVO:00002006), including particulate matter (ENVO:01000060) such...
ATTAAAACACTGTTAATCGTATGATTATCAGTGTTTTTTGTTTTTAGGGATATCAAATAAAAACAAAAAATAACATCTAAAAGGTGTGCAATTAGGTGTACACTTTTTCACCTGGATTTGCGTGTGCGAGCAACTAATTTACTAAAAAAGGAACGAACCAGAGAAAAATCCGTAGGATTTTCAGAAGTAGGCGAGAACGAGCAATTACTTATAGCCATTGTGCCTGTTGCAAAAGTTAGCAATTATTTGATATAGAGTTAAAGTAAATTATTGCTTGATTTCTTAACTTTAAAGATTGCAAAGAAAAAAGACCTATTAAGAAAAGCTTTTCAATAATTTTCGATTGAGCGATCGAGTACCAAAAGACAATTTTTATAGACGTTTAAAAGATGCTATAGCTTTAGATTTTCTTTATCCGATGACCAAATCCTTTTATGGTTCTAGTGGGCAGAAGAGTATAGATCCTGTTGTGTTTTTCAAACTCTGTTTAGTGGGATATTTAGAGAACATCATCAGTGACCGTCAACTGATATCGCATTGCTCCATATGTTTAGATATTTTATTTTTTATCGGTTATGATATTGAGGAAGAGTTGCCCTGGCATTCCACCATCAGCCGTACGCAGCAGTTGTTCTCTGAAGATGTGTTTGAAGGAGTTTTTACTAAAGTGTTCATGCTTTGTGTATAAACTGGAATGGTAAGTGGACATACACAGTCCATCGACAGCGCACCTGTAAAAGCCAACGCCTTAATGGACAGTTTGGAGCTTAAGGTACCTGAAGAAGAATTAGAATCTCACTTGCGCAAAGTACGGCACATTAGTAGTATGGATAAAGAACGGCCGTTTCGCAAGAGCAAGGGTGATAAGTCAGATAAAAGTCAGCGCAACATAACCGCCAATGAAAATGAACTTCAGGCCATTACCACCCGTAACAAGCGGTGGAGCAAAGACCAAGACCAAAGACCGGGAGCTGGAAATAAAGGCAGTAAGTACACCAGTAATAAAACCCATTACAGCCCTACCGATCCTGAAGCACAAATTAGTGTAAAGCCAGGTAAGGCAAGAAAGCTCAATTACCTGAGTCAGCTTAGCGTAGATACCGGCCATCACGTGATTACAGACATTAGAGCCTATCACGCTGATGGGAAGGACAACCAACAACTTCCGGATATCGTAGGGCGATTGAAAAAACGTTTGTGGAAGCAGGGTCTTGTGTGGGAGAACTGTGTGGCGGATACGGGTTACAGTAGCGGAGAGAACTATGCTTTTTTAGAAGCTCAGGGACTGAAGAGTTTTATTCCCCCCACGGAACTTTTAAAGGCGGTCCAGACGGTTTTTATTATAACAAGGAACAGGATCATTATCGGTGTTCACAGGGAAAGATAATACCTTTTACCAGAGAGTTCAACGATTGTAGAACCGGAGGAACCCGAAAAAAGGAATACCGTGGCCGTAAGCACATTTGTATTGATTGTCCTATACGCAGTAGTTGTCTGGGCATAAAAGTACTCAGGAAAAGAAATTTAGTGTGACTTATTACCGAGCAGAATACCAGCGTAACATCGCCCGAGTAGAAAGCCCTCAGGGCAGGTATATGAAAGGCAAGCGGCAAAGCAGCGTAGAACCTGTCTTTGGAACCTTGATCCAGTTTATGGGTCTAAAGAAGGTAAATACCATTGGGGTAAAGCAAGCCAACAAATGTATGCAGCTCTCTGCCATTACCTACAACCTGAAAAAGTATCTGAAATTCACTCAAAAACGTGTAAAAAGCGGAGCAGGAATGCTAGACTTGTTTTTTCTCTGAAAAACAGAGTGACAGCAGTCCATAAATCCGTTTTAATGGGTCTGAATTTGGTCTAAATCCAGATGATCAAAAAAAGAAAAACCGCTAAGAGCGGCTTATTTGAGTTGGTAATTTTACCTTTTAAAGGCTTTTGCAACGGTTACCGGTGTTAGCCACTGGCTTTATTTTAATAATCTTGAACTAAAACTTCAGTTGGAATATGTAGATTGGTGTTAAGCTTTCTTATCATATTCAAAGTCAGTTTTCTTTTTTTATTTAGTATCTCACTTACTCTACTTTTAAAGCCAACGACTTCTGCTAAATCTTTTTGATTCATTCCCATTTGTTCCATTCGGAACTTAATTGCCTCAATTGGGTCAGGCATTCCGATTGGGAAATTCTTATTTTCGTATTGGTCAATCAAGATTGAAAGGATTTCCAATTCATCTCCTTCCTCCGTTCCTTTTTTTACATCAAAAATACCCTCAAGTCTGTCGAGCGCATTTTGATAGTCTTTTTCGTTTCTAATCGGTAATATTTTCATAATCAGATGTTATTTGCGTCAATTTTGTCATATTCTGCGTGAATTCCAATAAACCTTATCCAGCATATTCCGTATTCAAAGTTGAATTTTACAATCAAGCGATAATTATTACCTTTGATGTTGTAAACAATCCGATTGTCTTTTAGAATACTAGCACTTGGATATTCATTCTTTAAATCGTTGATATTTTTCCATTCAGATTTTTCGGTTTCTCTATACCAGGATTTTAATTGTTCCTCAAAATCAGCGTGTTTTCCCCAAAAATCTCGTAAAGTCCGTTTAGCTATTACTCGCAAATTATAATTGTTTGTCGCAAAAAAAATAAAAAAAGTTACCAATATGGTAATTATTTTGTTTTTTTATGTTTCTAAGATATTTGTTTTGTAACAAACAGTCTTAAATTTTCTGTCCGAGTAAAAGTAACAACTTCATACAATATAGGGGAGAAGCTGGGGACAATACCCTAATAAATAAAGTCATATTTTCGACATTTCATGGTGGTCATAAACCAGAATAGGCTCCAAAAGATATGAATGGAAATTATAGAAATGAAACCACTTGGTTCGATGATATATATGTTTATCGAGGAAAATATATCAGAAATAAGCATAAAAAATAAATAACTATTCAATTTTATTTTCTGTTTTCTTGCCAAAAATTTGTTTTTCTCTTCTCTTATTGATTAAGCATCTCTCTTTTGTTGTGTTTCGTCAGTCTTTGTAAGTGCAATCCAAACTATATGATTTTTGCAGAAAGAGGGGCTTTTGCTTTCCTAAATTGTATCCGCTATTTTGTCTTATTTTCATAATATATAAAACATCCTCATATTTCTTTTTCTTTTTATTACCTCTTTATTAGTAAAAGGTTCGTAGGTAGATACAGTAGCCCCATTTTTCTTGACCATTATTTTAAAAGGTTGCTTCATCTTTTTAGTTAAATGATAAATAGTCACTAGTTCCGCAAGATCTTCATGCCAAGAAGCCATACTATATAATGAAGCGAATGGTGTTTTTTGAAGTGTTTTATAAACTTCTGGCGTTGATGACATTGGTAAAGGCTTCCCACTTCGAAAACGGGTCGTTTCTAATAATGGATTTGTTACATTTTCCTGAGGTTCATTCATTTTATACCAAACATCTGCCGTAAATGAAGTGGACGGCACCGAACTATCAATATCATCTACTTGAGGCGTGATATTTAAAACCGCGTCTACAATATGTGTAGCTTCATGAAGTAAAACGTATACAATAGCATCTAGATTTCCACCATCAATAATTACATCATACTCATTATTTTCAGATGCAGTATAATATGTATTTTCTTTCCAAGTTGCCCATTCAGATATAGTTTCGTTTATAATTTCTGCGCGAAACGTGATGTTGAACATTTTTTTAGCCTTAGAAATTTCAACAGGAGATGTAAGCGCCGTGTTAGGCATATTATCCATAAAGCTGATACTGTATAAATGTTCTTTTAATATTTTTTGATGAAGTGGTGGCAATATGGAGAATGCCTCCATAACCTTATTCTTTTCAATTTCAGATAGGGTATGGTTGACAGGGCTCATACCCGCTTCAAGAAATTTATTGAAAACACTCTTTGGAGCAGGTTGTATGCGTTCGGCTAATGATAAAATTGGTAACCTGTTATCCATCTGTGCATACATTGAAGTCGTTGCAAAAAGGAGGTAATAGGAAAAATAGATTATATACTTATGTATTGTCATTTTTTAATTATTAATTAATTTCTATTAAGTACAATATAGTCAATAGCGTTATTTTTATTTATTCAGAAAGGAAGAATACATCCAAACTAATTTTTCTTGTTCTCTAATATAATCGCTCATTAAAGCACTTGTTCCTTCATCATTAGCATCTCCAGCTAAAATAAGTAGTTCTCGCTGAAGTACTATGGTTGTTTGAAAAGAAGCTAAAATATCTTCGACCGCGCTTATACCATCACTTACTTGTGTACTTTCTTTTATTTTTGAAGCAAGCCGATAGTCTGCGTAGTTATGTTTTGGTGTATGTCCTAAAGTTAAAATTCGCTCTGCAATAGCATCTATTTTCAATAGCAATTCATTGTATAACTCTTCAAATTTCAAATGAAGTTCGAAGAATTTCTCGCCTTTTATGTTCCAATGATAGCCGCGCGTATTTTGATAAAAAATTGAATAGTTTGCCAAAAGGTAATTTAATTTTTCGGCTAAATGTTTTACCTTGTTTTTATCGAGTCCTATGTTATTTATATTGTTCATTTTTTTGTTTTTTAATGTATTTATAAAAGCTATTTTTTGATGTATGCCATACATTCTATTTCCACTTTGGCACCCAATGCCAATCCGTTGGTGCCGAAAGCACTTCTTGCCGGTTTCTTATTCGGAAAGAATTTTATGTATTCACTATTAAAATTAGGCCACTCATTCATATCGGCTAACATGCATGTACATTTGATAACTTTGTCCATAGATGAACCATTTTGTTCCAATATATTTTTAATGTTTAACAGAGCTTGTTGGGATTCTGCAAGAATGCCCCCTTCCACAAGTTTTGAGTTTTTATTTCCAATTTGACCTGACACATAAATGATATCGCCGTAAATAACAGCTTGCGAAAATGGAAGATTGAGTGCTAAAAATTCTTCAGATTTTATATATATCGCTTCTTCTTTTGAGTTGTTTTCCTGGGCAATCGATGATGATAGGGAAAAAATAGTAATTGTTAAAAGTGCTATGTATTTCATGTTTTAATATTGTTTATTTATAAGTAAGAGGCTGTTTTTAGGCAGCCCCTTGTATGGAAATAATTATTACTTTTTGGCAAATTTTTCAAGCTCTGTGTTGAATTTTTCTGCTTCTTCAACATATAATGCATGACCACTGTTCTCGAACTTCACAATATATGAATCTTTAATCCCTTTATTAAGCTCTTCCGCTAATGGGTATGGACATAACTTGTCTTGAGTACCTTGAAATATGGCGGTAGGAATTTTGATTTTTGAAAGTGATGGACGTAAATCAAGTTGTAATAAAGAGCGCATCGATTCCGTAACCGCATAAGGAGAAGCTTCTAAATTGATGTTTTCCAACCATTTTTCTACATTTTTAGAAATGTTTCCTTCTTTGGCAACAAATGCACTACTAAGCCCAGCAATAAAATCCTCTCTAGCCGTCATAGTTTGTATAAGTAAACCGTTCGCATCTGCTTCTGTAATCCCGTATGCAGATCCTTCTCTTTGTTTCCAAGAAGGTGCGGCTGCACCAAAAAGGGCCAATTTACTCACGTGAGCAGAATCATATTTTGTGACATAATGAATTACCACAGCACCACCCATTGAAAATCCACCTAGTACAGCATTTTGAATTTTGAGTGTCTCTAAAACCACTTTAATGTCATCTGAGAACACATCAAAATCATAACGTCCATAAGGTTTATCTGATTTTCCAAAGCCTCTTAACGTAATTCCTATGACCCTAAATCCTTTGCGACTTAAATATTGGTACTGATACTCGTACATGGCATCACTTAAAGGCCATCCATGAATTAACACGATAGGTTGGCCCTCTCCAAGATCGGTTACATGAAGTTTTACTCCTTTTTCTACTTCAATATATTCTGCTCTTCCTGCTGATGCTGGAATTCTTTTGTTTTGAGCCATGAGGCTGTTAGTGAAAAGAGACACTAAAATTGCGATTGCTAAAATTGATTTTTTCATTTTATTTATTATTTAAAATTGTGATTACTTTTTTTTAAGAATTTATGAATTCAAGGATGTCCTTGTTAATAGTTGCTGCTTCTGTTGTTGGCATACCATGTGAGAACCCTGGATAAATAATTAGTTTGCCATTTTGCAATAATTCAGCAGCTTTGACAGCAGTAGTTTCGTAAGGAACGATTTGGTCATCATCGCCATGTAAAACAAGCACAGGAATGGTTACACTTTTTAAATCTTCTGTAAAATCGGTTTCAGAAAACACTCTAACACAGTCGTATTGTGCTTTAATACCACCCATCATACCTTGTCTAAACCAGTTATCTTGGACGCCTTTTTTAATGTCGGCACCTTCACGGTTGTATCCAAAGAAAGGAATGGTAATGTCTTGGTAAAACTGGGCCCTGTTGTGTTGTGTATTGTAACGAATATCGTCGAACACAGCTAAAGGCACACCATTAGGATTGTTTTCGTCGGCAATCATGTAAGGTGTGATTGCACTTATTAAAACTACTTTGGCCACACGGTCTTTTCCGTATTGAGCCGCATAGCGAATCGCTTCACCACCACCTGTTGAATGACCTACGTGGATGACATTTTTAAGGTCTAAGAATTCAACCAATTCTGCTACATCAGCAGCATAAGTGTTCATATCATTTCCTTGGAAAGTTTGTGTAGAACGTCCATGTCCACGTCTATCGTGTGATATAACTCTAAACCCTTTTTCTAGGAAAAACATCATTTGAGCATCCCAATCGTCAGATGATAATGGCCACCCATGATGAAAAAAAATGGGTTGTCCTGTTCCTAAATCTTTGAAATAAATTTCTGTTCCGTCTTTTACTTTTAATTTGTTCATGATTTTTATATTTAAATTGTTACTATTTATTTGATGAAGCAAAGTTGCAGCAATTAACAAAGGGCAACAATGGACGGTTTTCCCTTTACATTGCACTTTTTTCCCTTAATGCAATAACAAGTTGTTCTTTAATGGATTATCCGTAGGTTTTGAAGTCGTTTTAAAAGAAAAAGCACGGCATTTATTGCCGTGCTTTTCTCAAAATGATAGGTTCTTCAAGGATTTAAAATTGTTTTCTAAAAGACACAGGAGAAAGTCCTGCTTGCTTCGTGAAAAATCGAATAAAATAAGCATCATCATCATAATTGAGACTATAAGCGATTTCTTTTACAGTCATAGTGGTGTGGGCTAAAAGACGTTTGCTTTCTAGAATAATGCGGTCTTTAATAATATCATTTGGCGTGCTTTTACTGATTAAGCCTATTTTTTTACTAAGGTTTTTTGGAGTTACAAATAATAATTCGGCATAATCTGCCACACTGTGGTGCGTTTTGTAATGTTGTTCCACCAATTTACTAAATTTTCTTAAAAATTGTACGTCAGATTGTTGACTGTTATCCGCTAATTGATGTTGCTCTTTCCAAATTCGGGTGGATTTTAGTATAATTAGTTTTAGCAATATTCTGAGCATTTCTTCCGTACTGGTATCTTCCTTTTTCATTTCAGATTGAATGTCGCGTATTATGTTCTGAATATCCTGCGATTGCATGTCATCAAGGGCTATAAATGGTATTTCAAAAACATTGTTGTATAAGATACCATCACAAGCAACTTCTTGGTCATGAATCTCGATACAATAAAAATCCCGATTGAAATGAATTAACTGCCCGTTTACTGTTTCGCAAGGTTTTAAAATGACCTTCGGATTGATAAATAACAGCGCATCCGTTTCCATTTTGAATTCCTGAAAATCAACTTGAATAATGGCTTTCTTCGGGATGAATAAGATTTTGATATGTTCATCTATGGAAGTAAGAGCTGTTTCTTCAAGAGCCAATTTGCTGAATTCTAAATTCCCAAATTGTTTATATGAAAATTCTTTTAGCATGTTTTAACTTTTGTTAGGAAGCATTAGTTCTGATTAATTTAAATTTACTGTTAATGTAATAAAGATTCTTTCAACTTTATTAGACAATTTTTAGTGATTGAATTTGCTCCTCTTTAAACTCAAATTTATAGGATAACACAAGTGGACTTCCAGGAAAATTTCCTGAAATTTCAGCTTCTAAAGCCTGTTCGGTTTCTGAATATTCAAGTGGTTTCATTGTAACTTGATACACCTTTTGGGCTTTTTCTATCCAATTTTTTATTTCCTTTTTTCCTTTGTGTGTTTTCCCTTCATCAAAAACTACAGCTGTTTCGTTAAAACAATTAGCATAAGCCGTACTGTCAAAATTGTTCTGTGCTTTTACTAAATCCGATATTACTATTGGTAAGTTCATGTTTTTCTTTTTTAATGATTATTAAAATTAGATTGTCGGAATGGTTCCGCCATCTATTATAAATTCTGTTCCTGTCAAATAATTTGCTCTTGGCGAAACTAAAAAACCAATCAATTCTGCAATTTCGCTTGGTTCAGCAGGTCGCCCCATTGGTATTCCACCTAAAGCATCCATCACACTTTGAGTCGCTTTTTCAATGGTTGTATTTGAACTTTCTGCAATTCGTTCCATCATTGCTATGGATGATTTGGTTTTTATCCAACCTGGGGAAACCGTTAAAACACGAACGCCTTTTGGAGACACTTCGTTGGATAAACTTTTGCTGTAATTGATTAAACCTGCTTTTGCGGCGGCATACGGCAACGTAGAATCATACAATGGCAATTTACCTTGAATAGACCCAATATGTATAATGACGCCACTTTTTTGTTCCAGCATTTGCGGTAAAAACCCTCTATCTAAACGCACGGGTGCTAGTAAATTGGTTTGAAGACTTTCTTCCCAATCAGTATCACTTAAAACGGCAAAACCACCGCCTTTAGTTTCAGAACCGCCCATGTTATTTATTAAAATGTCCAATTTGCCAAACTGTTTCAATACGTCCTTTACCACTTTTTGAGTGCCTGTATGGTTGCTTAAATCAGCTGAAATAAAGTGTAGTTTATCATTTAGTGTTTCTGGTGCATGTCTTGCCGTTATAATTACGGTTGCACCTCCATTTAATAACCGCTCGGCAATGGCTTTTCCTGCGCCTTTTGTGCCACCTGTTACCAAGGCGATTTTACCTGATAACTCATTGTTGAAATTAAACTGTTTCATATAAATTCTTTTTATAAGACAAAATTCCATCATATAAACAGTTTATACAAGTACGGAAAATCGAATTGCATAGGGATAAATTATTCCCCTATTGCACATTTTGGAACATTGAACTAATTTTGGAATATGTATGAAAGAAAAATTCCTTTGAACCTTAATTGCGGTCTGGATCTTATTGGGGAAGTATTATATGGCAAGTGGAAAATCCGCTTGTTGTGGTTTATCAATGAAGGCCATCAGCGCCCCAGCGAATTACAACGTAAAATTCCTGATGCTTCTAGGCGGGTTTTGAATATTCAATTAAAAGAATTGGAAGGGCACGACTTGGTTACAAAAAAAATCTATCCCGTAGTGCCACCTAAAGTAGAATATTCGCTCACAGATTTTGGAAAAACATTGATTCCTGTTATTTCCGTTTTGGGTCAATGGGGTGATGAAAATGAAGAACGATTGCGGTCCTTGATTTTGAAGAATTCTTGAATTCTGTTTGCTAAAAAAATTATAGTTTATCTGAATTTGCTTCAAATTGCAAGTTAAAAAGTGTAAAAGATATATATCTAAAATTCCCTACATAAAGGAACTCTTTTAATTTCTTAAGCTAACGAATTATTTTTTTTTTAGGAAAATTATACTAAACTTAACCGTCAGACTGCGCAAAAACTTCTTCTTAAAACCATTCATAATTCCTGTTAAATTCGTATCTTAAAGTATTGGTAATCCATACTTATTTCTATGGATTTTATTAATGGATTCAACAGAAGCCAATTGCTAATGATGGATTTTGAAGCTGCCGTTAGTCAAGAGTCTTGGGCACGAGCTGTAGATTTTTGTCGATATGTTACCCATGGATGAATTAGGGTTTGTAGATGTGTTAAGACAAGAAGGGAGACCTCCTTATCGCTCGTCTGATTTACTGAAACGCTACATCTATGGTTATAAAAATCAATTACGCTCATCACGTAAATTAAAACATGCAACTCGGGTAACTATTGAAGTCATTTGGCTTCTAAAAGGTTTGAACCCATCGGCTCGAAAAATAGCCTACTTCAGAAAAAACAATTCCCAGGCCTTTAAACAAGCGTTTCGGTATTTTGTAAAACTGCTCAAAGAAATGAATCTAATTGAGGGACAGATCATTGCAATAGATTCCTTTAAAATTAGAGCCCAGAACAGCTTGAAAAACAATTTCAATGAAAAAAGATAGACCGTCATATGGAGTATATCGACACTAAAATCAAAGAATATGAACAAGAGTTGAACCAACAGGATGCGATAGAAAAGCAGGAAGAAACAAAAAAGAAAGATCGCTTACCAAAACAAAAAAAAGGACAATTATAATCAGATCAGAAAGCAACTTGAAGCAAGTGGAGAATCGCAGATTAGCTTGACTGATCCAGACGCTAGAAGTGTAGTGATACATCGCAATATCGTAAATGTTGGGTATTGCGTACAAGCAGGATGCGACAGTAAACACAAGCTCTTTGTAAACAATGATACCGGAACGGTAAACGACACACATGCCCTATCATCAATAGCATTGGATGCCAAAGATTTATTGGGAGTCCAAACCATGGATGTCATAGCGGACAAAGTACACCACAGGAAAACACATTGACATTTGCTCCAAAAACGGACTCACTACGTACTGCTCGCCAAAAGAACATGCTTCACAGAAAAATGGATTGTATGATATGCAACTATTTAAATACGATGCGCTACAAGATACCTATACCTGCCCCAATAACGAAACACTAACTACCAACGGCACCATTTACAATAAAAGCAACCACAAAGTAAAACACTACAAAAACCGCCAAGCATGTAAAACATGTCCAATAAGAAGTCTATGCATGACCAACAAAAACGGACGACTTATAGAACGTAGTATCTACCAAGAAGCACTTGAAGAAAATCAAAAAAGAGTAGCATCAAATCCCGATTATTATAGACGTCGCCAACAAATAACCGAACATCAATTTGGTACACTTAAACGGCAATGGGGGTTTACATACTCGCTGATGAAAGGGAAAGATAATGTGCTTTCTGAGGTTAATATGATGATGATTTGTTACAACCTGAAAAGACTTACCGCTATTTTTGGATCAAAAGATTTAAAAAACAAGTTCAAAGAGCTTGCTTCATTCCTTTTTAAGAAAATAGAGCGGTTTTTACTCAATTTAAGCCATTTTGAAATTTCCAACCATAAAAACAATACCTTAAATATTCATCTTCTAATGCGCGCATAACTCCTTGTTTTACAGAAAATTTATAACTTTAAAGAAATAAATGGGGTTTGTGCGCAAACTCCCGTTGTACAGCATTTAAAAAATGACAGTAACAGATAAAGAAATACAAGCTGATTACAAAAATCGAATTAACCGAGTTTTTGAGTTTATTGACCAAAACTTGGAATCGGACTTATCGTTAAATGCAGTTTCGGAAATTGCTTTTTTCTCGCCATTTCATTTTCATCGAGTTTTTAAATTTGTTACAGAAGAAACTCTAAATGAATATGTAAAACGAAGAAGAATAGAAAAATCAGCATCTGATTTGTTACATAAAAACATAACAGCAACTGAAATAGCACATAAATATGGATTTAGTGATAATTCTTCCTATTCCAGATCATTTAAAAAGTATTTTGGAGTAAGCCCGACTGAATTTAAAAACCAAAATCCAAATAAATTTAGCAAGATTCGTCAACTTAAAAGCAAGAACGGACAAGAATATCCTGACTACGAAAAATACATTTTAGATAAATTATAGATGTCAATAAACATATACAAAGAAGAAAATTTAGAAACGATAAAATACCTGTGTGACGAAGATTGGGATTTACCAACTCAAATGGGCGAATTGGAAAAATGGCTGAATAAAGAAGGTCGAAAATTGCCAAAAGGAAAATATGTAGCCGATATTGGTTTTGGAATTAGGAAAAATGCAAGTGGTGGCGGAGCGGTTTTAAGCTCAGAAATGATTAATATTTTGAGCGAAATAGGAATGGAAATTTATTTTTCCGAATATAAAAATGAAGGGTAGATCGGAGAAAACTACTTACAACAATGTATAAAAAATAGAGCGGTATGGTTCTAAAACAAAGGCTTGGGCGTGATTTCAAGGTCGCTAAATCTTTTGATTTGGCTTTTAGAAAATTAAGATAAAAACAAAATGCAAAAGATTCGGCTTGTGGCTAAACGGAAAGTAATCGCGTATTTGCTCCCGTACTAAACATAGTGTGCCGAGCAAGCAACGAGCGGCAAATTACTCATTTTGAACTGTAATTAAGATGGTGGAACCGACCCACCAACGTCGTTTT
>TARA_R110002051_G_scaffold40694_2_pt1 | contig 12454 bp, 10 predicted proteins | sample TARA_R110002051 | Tara Oceans TARA_R110002051 (sample SAMEA4397023) | marine metagenome | biome: Polar Biome; feature: [MES] marine water layer (ENVO:01000295) within the mesopelagic zone...; material: water (ENVO:00002006), including particulate matter (ENVO:01000060) such as......
GAACGAGGTCTTCGGATTTGTCGGGGGCCTCGGAGAGTGCCACGGCGGCCGCATCCGCACCGACGTGCCCCGCGATGCAAGGCAGCATATAGACCCGTGCAGCGGGGTGCAGGTTCAGGTCAAGTTCAATGGCGCGCAGCGATATGGCCTCGGAGGTGGCCAGTGCGAAGGGTGCTTGGCCCAACTCGAACGGGTCGATGCCAAGGAACAGGTGGTGCATGACGGGGTTGCACACGAAGACCGCATCGACGATCAGCGTGCGATCAATCTCGGCCTCGGCTGCGATTTGCACGAAAAGCGCGTTCATGCCTTCGCGCACGGCCCGCGTCATTTCGTCGGCGCCACCTGGGTTCATCATGCCGTAGGACACGCGCGACATGAGGTCTTCACCAAATCGGATTTGCGGGTTCATGATGCCGGAAGAGGCCACGACTTCGCCAGTGTGCAGGTCACACAAGTGAGCCGCGATAGTGGTCGAGCCCAAGTCAACGGCTAGCCCGTAGATTGCGCCGTCATAATATCCCGGCCAGACTTGCATGATGCGCGGAGAGAAGGTGTCGTCGCCCAAGTGGACGGCGCAGGTGACCTTCCATTCGCCGCGTCGCAGCGCAGGCTGGAGGGTGCGTAGCACGCCAAGGTCGGCCTCGAGTTCGGGCAGGTCCCAGTCGTGGCGCAGAGCTTTGATCAGCCGCTCGAGGTCGCCTGACGGGGTGTGCATATCGGGTTCATCGACTTCGACGTAATAGAGCCGTGTGCTAGGATCCATTGTGATTTCGCGGGCCTCGGCGCGTTTACGCACGACTTGGCGGTGTACTTGGCTTTCGGGGGGCACATCAACGATGACATCACGCTGCACGGTCGCTTGGCAGCCCAAGCGGCGCCCTTTTGGCAGGCCGCGGATGGTGTCGTAGCGTTCCTCGACCGCGTTCCAAGGGGAAAGGGCATCCTCATGCACGGTGACCTTATGTTTGGAGAATTCACCATAAGACGGCGTAACCTGACATTTCGAGCAGATGCCCCGCCCGCCGCAAACGCTGTCGAGATCGACGCCAAGTTGGCGTGCTGCTGTCAGGATTGGTGTGCCTATCGGGAAGTGGCCGCGTTTGCCGGAGGGGGTGAAGATCACAAGGGGGTCGGTGCTCATGGGGCGGCCTTTTTTTAGGAATTGGTCCGACATTAGCGTATTGATTGGCAGGGGAAAGTGCGAACCCGTCATACCTTGGGCGTTGAGCGTCATTCGGTGGAAATTTTAGCACATGGCGATGTTTGGATGGTTTTGGGCTAGTGTCTTTGGCCGATCCGTGCGAAAGGACCATGCCAACGCTAATGACATCCCAGGAGACAGGTTGATGGAGATTCGTGAGGCATTTACTTTTGATGACGTATTGTTGGTTCCGGCCGCATCCAATGTGATGCCGTCTACCGCAGACACGCGCACATTTGTAACGAAATCAATTCCGATGAACATACCGTTGTTGTCCAGCGCGATGGACACCGTGACCGAGGGCAAGATGGCAATCGCCATGGCCCAAGCCGGTGGCATCGGTGTGGTGCACAAGAACCTTGATATAGAGGCGCAGGCCCGAGAAATCAGGCAGGTGAAGCGGTTTGTATCGGGCACGGTATATAGCCCGATCACATTGACCCCTGATCAGACGTTGGCCGATGCAAAAGAATTGATGGAGCGCTACCGGATTACCGGTTTTCCGGTTGTGGGCGCTGACGGCACGGTTGTGGGCATTGTTACCAACCGTGACATGCGATTTGCCACCGATGATAAGACGCCGGTGAGCGTGATGATGACGGCGGATAATTTGGCGATGTTGAGAGAGCCCGCGGATCTGGATGAGGCGCGGTCATTGATGCAGGCGCGGCGCATCGAGAAGTTGTTGATTACCGATAAAGCGGGCAAATTGACAGGGCTGTTGACCTTGAAAGACAGCGAGCAGGCGGTGTTGAATCCGGTGGCTTGCAAGGATGATTTGGGTCGCTTGCGGGTTGCTGCGGCATCGGGTGTGGGGGATGCCGGATTTGAGCGTTCGCAGGCTTTGATCGAGGCCGGCGTTGATATGATTGTCATTGATACCGCGCATGGTCATTCCGAAGGCGTTGCATTAGCTGTTGAGCGCGTGAAGGCGTTTGATGGTGCGGTTCAGGTCGTTGCAGGCAATATTGCGACCGGCGAGGCCGCGCGCGCACTGATTGGGTCGGGTGCGGATGCGGTGAAAGTTGGCATCGGCCCCGGATCGATTTGCACAACGCGGATGGTCGCGGGTGTGGGTGTGCCACAATTGACCGCGATTATGGATTGTGCGCAGGCGGCGGGTGATACGCCGGTGATTGCCGATGGTGGCATTAAGTTTTCGGGTGATTTTGCCAAGGCGATTGCCGCAGGTGCATCGTGTGCGATGGTTGGATCGATGATTGCGGGCACCGATGAGAGCCCGGGTGAAATGATCCTGTATCAGGGCCGTTCGTTTAAGTCATATCGCGGTATGGGTAGTTTGGGAGCGATGGCGCGTGGGTCTGCGGACCGGTATTTTCAGAAGGATGCAGCGAGCGATAAGCTGGTGCCGGAAGGGATTGAGGGGCAGGTGCCCTACAAGGGATCGGCCGGTGCGGTGGTACATCAGTTGGTTGGTGGGTTGCGTGCTGCGATGGGCTATACTGGCAACGGAACAATTGCGGAAATGCGCAAGAACTGCAGCTTTGTGCGGATCACGGGAGCGGGTCTGAAAGAAAGCCATGTGCATGATGTGCAGATCACGCGGGAAAGCCCAAACTACAGAATTGGCTAGTTATTCAATGTATTATGCGGTTAACTTGAGGTGAATTTATGACACCAGCTGCAAGAGTTGCCGCTGCAATTGCAGTATTGGATGATATACTCGCGGGGGAACCTGCCGAGCGGTGTTTGTCGCGTTGGGCACGTGGCAATCGCTATGCGGGATCCAAAGACCGTGCAGCCGTTCGGGACCATGTTTTTGATGTGCTTAGGCGAAAACGTTCGCTGGCCGCAATAGGTGGGGCGATGACGGGACGCGGCTTGATGATTGGGCTTATTCTCAGACAAGGTTCTGATATTGAAAGTATTTTTGGCGTTGGTGGATATTGCCCCGATGCGGTAACTGCGCAGGAAATGGCTGCTGGGCGAAGCAGTTTTTCCCAGGCAGAGGAGCACGATTTCCCTGATTGGCTATGGCCGATCTGGTGTCAGGATCTGGGCGCCCAAGCGAGTGACGCCGCGCAAATCTTACAGAAACGTGGACCGGTGACGTTGCGGGTCAATTTACGCCGGACGTCGCTTTCGCAAGCCATGGCAATTTTGGCCGAAGATAGTATAGAGTCAAAACCTGTGGCGGACATGAAATGCGCCCTTCAAGTCACTAAAAATAATAGAAAAATACTTTTATCTCAGGCATTTGAAAATGGTCTGGTTGAGCTGCAAGATCTGGCCTCACAAGAGGCAGTCGCGGGGTTAGCCATTCAGAAGGGAGCAAGAGTTCTGGACTACTGTGCTGGCGGCGGAGGCAAGGCGTTGGCGATTGCAGATATGTTTGATTGCGATGTGTTTGCGCATGATATTTCAACCGCTCGCACGTCCGATATTCTACCGCGGGCGACCCGTGCCGGCGTGGAAATATCTGTGCTGGAGACCTCGCAAATTGCGGCAAGCGCGCCCTTTGATGCCGTGTTTGTAGACGCGCCCTGCAGCGGAAGTGGAACATGGCGGCGCGCGCCAGAGGCAAAGTGGGCGCTGTCTGTGGGTAAGTTAAATGAATTCAGCATATTGCAGGGTGAAGTTCTAAATTGTGCCGCAGGGTTTGTGGCGCATGGAGGCCAGTTAATATATGCGACATGTTCGGTTTTTGACGCGGAAAACGACAACGTAGTGTCGGCGTTTTTAGCGGCCAATGCTGGTTGGATTTTGGTGCGGGCGCACCAGCGGGTACCGGACATCACTGGCGATGGGTTTTATCACGCGGTATTGACGCGAAGATAATACACCCTGTGATTGAAAAGACGCGTAAGTATTTTCCGTTTGCTCCTCTGGTATTAAGTGATTGTTAAGTTTCGTACGCTTACATGATCGGAACTGATTTGAGGAAATGACTTGACTGCGATTGACCAAACCGTCGTGGAAGCGCCTGTAAAGTCGGGCAATATGCGCATCACGCTTATTGTTAGCGGTGCCATTATCCTTTGCCTTGTGGCAGCGTACCAGTTTTCACAACCCCTTATTCAAGGGAGCTTGGTTGGCGCGGCGATTGTATTTTTGCTGGGCGGTGTTCTTTTGAAGACGCGCTCGTACGGGGCAGATGTTGTCATAAGTGACGCGCTGGCAAATGTTGTAGCTCATGACCCAGACTTTGCATTTTTGACGAATTCGCAAGGTGAGATATTGCTGCGAAACGAGGCGGCAAAGAAAAAGTTTGAAGCGACAGATGAGCAAGCTTTGGGGTCATTGTTGACGGCAATAGTTGCGAACCCGGATGTTGTTTTGTACCGTTTGATAACCCGCGCCAACGCGATGGGGGGTGGCAAAGAAGAGATCGTCACGCGGTCCGGTCAATACGGACTGTCAGTTTCCAAGATTGATCAGAATACCTACCTATGGCGACTTGAGGAGGGTATCCGCAATGAGCACTCAAATATCCGCGCGAGTGATGCGCTAAGCATACCGATGATGACGCTGGGACAGCGCGGAGCTGTATTGTTTGTGAACGAGGCATGCCGTGTATTTCTTGGCTCTCGTCCAAAATCGATGCGAGAGGTATTTGGCGATGTGATACCTCGTACCGGGTTATCGTGCCGGCTTGCCAGTGTAGGCGGTGAGGTTGCCGTCACGATTGCGATGGTTGAAAGCAAGGCGGGGCGAACAGAGATTTATATTATTCCACGTAGTACAAAAGAAGATGAGCAAAGCGGTCCGAGGGAGTTGGCGGCGGAGTGGGATGCTATTGAAGATTTGCCCGTTCCGTTGCTTAAGATATCGGCGGACGGAGAGGTGCTTGCCTCGAACCGCGAGGCGCGGGGGCTCTTAGATATCACTTCGACCAAAGGCAAACGTGTCAGCGATGTATTGGACGGTTTGGGACGCCCTTTCGGTGACTGGTTGCGCGAAGCAATTGAAGGTCGGGGCGGGTATGTTTCGCAGTTTTTACGCGGGCGAGGCGAAAACCGTGATATCTTTGTACAGGTAACATTGAATACGGCCGGCGGTGTTGCGGACCCACACCTAATCGCGGTGTTAAACGATGTGACTGAATTGAAAACCTTGGAGGCCCAGTTTGTCCAAAGTCAGAAAATGCAGGCGATTGGGCAGTTAGCTGGCGGAGTTGCACATGATTTTAACAATCTACTAACGGCAATCTCAGGTCATTGTGATCTGTTGCTTTTACGGCATGATCAAGGTGATCAAAACTATGGTGATCTGATACAGATACACCAAAATTCAAATCGCGCTGCAAGTCTTGTGGGCCAGCTGTTAGCGTTTTCGCGCAAACAAAATCTTCAGCCGGAAGTAATCGATATCCGAGATACGCTCTCTGATTTAACACATCTTTTGAACCGTTTAGTAGGCGAAAAAGTTGTTCTGTCATTGTCACATGCACAGGATTTGGATCCAATAAGGGCTGACAAACGCCAACTTGAACAGGTTCTGATGAACCTTGTTGTTAACGCCCGAGACGCGATGCCAGCGGGCGGCGAAATTCGAGTTGTGACGCAAAATTTAACATTGGAAAAACCTGTGTTGCGCGACCGCGCGACCGTACCTCCGGGTGATTATGTTGTGGTAAAAGTGGTCGACGAAGGACACGGGATTTCGCCCGAGAAAATGTCCAAGATATTTGAGCCGTTTTACACCACGAAACGAACCGGAGAGGGAACTGGGCTTGGCCTGTCGACTGCTTACGGGATCGTGAAGCAGACCGGTGGCTTTATTTTTGTGAATAGTGAGGTGGATCGTGGGACAGAGTTTTCATTATTGTTTCCTGTCTATGAAATGGCTGTTGCTGAGTTGAAGCCCGTGACGCTAAAAGCTGTAAAGTCTCTATCGGTTTCGGATGAGGGTGTTGTGCTATTGGTTGAAGACGAGGCACCGGTACGTGCTTTTGCGTCACGTGCATTGCGCTTGCGAGGGTATACAGTTTTGGAAGCTGATTGCGCCGAAGCAGCGCTGGCCATGTTGGATGATCCAGATCTGGCCGTGGATATTTTCGTGACGGATGTGATTATGCCCGGCAAGAATGGCCCGACTTGGGTGCGCGAAGCATTGCTGGAACGGCCAAGAACGCGTGTAGTCTTTGTATCGGGTTATGCCGAGGACGCATTTGGAGACGAGGGCCCGAGAGTTTCGAATGCGGTCTTTTTGCCTAAGCCATTTTCGCTGAACGAATTGACTACAACCGTGCAGGCCCAGCTAGAAATTTTGCGCGAAGAAAATTCTTTTGATGTAAGCGCGTAAGTCTCGCGGGCGCGGTCTCATATGACTGATTTGCGTGGAAAGTTGCGCCTAAATCGTAAGGTTATTTGCGTCATTTGGACAGGGCGATTGTCGACGCTGAATGGCATGGACGGCTACGGTCCAAAACTAGTTCCAACGGAAAACACGTTGGAACTGTAGATTGTTGATGAAAGCCAGATATATCCACCTCACGCGAGTCTAGATTTAGCTGATGCCCCTAGTTCACTTCAGGCTTGATCTGTTCGCAGTCAAATCCCGATCCCGCAGTTTTGGCGCGATGTTGAATTTGTGTTTGGGGACGGTCGCGATCTTGTGTTTGCGCGTTATCACCACAGATAGACCGTTTTGACGCAACAACCGGCACTTGCGGCAGTGATCGACGTTTCGACCGATCTCTTTCACCTCTTCGGTCATCCGCAATCCGCCATAACTGCCTAGGCTGGATGAGATTATTCTTTGATTTGCGCGGGCGGGTCTTGTCCAAGATCGAGGTTCCACGCGATACTCAAGACGTTGCCCGACACGACATTTACTCCCAACAACGGCAAGGATCCGATTGCTTTCCGCTTAGTCCTGATTGTCGGTAGAGGGGCAAGGTCGTTCTCGTCCATTATTTTGACCTGAACGGATACTAGGGCTTAAAAGGCCATTATCACGCGAAACGGTGGCAAAGATGCAGGAGCACTGCCTTTGGCGTCGACGTTCGCAAACAAACTTGTGATGTCTATCGTTTGGCAGACGTTCAACGAAATCAGTTTCCCAATGCAAATACTGGACATCGCAGCAAATTAAATTGGATGGTCTGCAATCCAGACGAGTTTGCTATCTTCGACGTCCAAACCATGGGCTTGGCGGCGCGTATGATTGGCCGTAGCTGTGAGCACTTGGCAGTTGATCTTTCCCATTCGCCAACGTGAACCCAAATCAAGCGCGGCGGTTTGCGCCTGCGATCAGGAAGCTGGTAAAAGCGGTTTGTGACGGCTGCTGGATGACGGCAAAGATGGGTGCAGTTTGGCAACTGATGCCCATATCTCTCACCGCAGAAAGCCTAAAAACATAGGGAATTATTATCTGTCTGCTTGCCGGGCTCTGACCAAAGATCGCGGCGCTGCAAGAGCCTGCAACGCGACGGTGATGTAATCCCGCGTGGCGCAGAAACTCGTAAAGCGTCCACCCCAACTTGTATGTGATATAACAAATATCGATGATGCGATGCCCGAATTGGACCATCAGGATCAGCGGGTGATGGAATAACGGGATTTTATGGCCAGCACTCATGCATTTGGCATATCAACAGCGCTTGTGGTTGCCCTTGATTGGTTGATTGCAGAGAAATAAGGCAGCAATCCTCGCAGGACTCGCCCCGATGTCGCATTGATCAGGGATGTGGCTGAAAAATCTTCGTGTCAACGGTGGCCGCCCAATCTGGGACATTCTAGTTTTAAGCCTGCGTTGGCCGCAATCCCGCGTAACGCGGATTTGAAAACGAAATACGATTGGTTCATCCCCGCTGTGAAAGTTACAAAATCACTGTTACGGGTGCCATTCACTTGGGCGAGGCCTGAATTCTCTTTCGACCCAATGACAGTGCCCGCGGTGCGCTGCGATCTGTCCATCTCAGCCCCGGAGTGTATCTCCGTTGTTCGAGTAAATACTATCAAAGGAACAGCATTAACCCGCGAAAAGGCTATATCTGCATTTGACCGAGGTGACGCCCTTGTGCTTTTGGGGAGTATCTCGATGAAGGCGTTTGGACGCGACGACGTCGGTCAAACCAATTTGCATTATACATTCAGATACTGCCAGCCATTGGTCCAGAAAGGTAAGTGGTCGGCGATGTCTTCAACACATATCTCATCGGCGCGGGCAATGGTGCAATTGTTGACTTCGAGGCGACTCGGACTATTCGATTGGTCAAAGAGGACGCATCACAAACGATGGTTGATCGCACCGAAGGCCGACGCATGGCTGGTTTATTGTTGGTACCGAACATGGCGCGCCAGAGAGCTTAGCAGGCGTGTCAAAAAAACGGAAGATCGTCCTGTTCGTTACTTTGATAGGCAAACCAGCATGCGGCAGGCCGTGACCTTGTATCAATTGCAGTGCCATTTCAAACCCGCAGGACGCGGGGCATGCGAAGACTGACGACGAGATATGAAAGTCTTAAAATGTAACATCGTCATGGTGGTCGGGCCGTATGTGCAGGTCGTGTTGATGACAGCAATGGAGGCGGGCAGGTGTCAGTCATAAAAAGTCGGGCGTTTTACCGGACAGGTGCTGTGGTTAGGCATCTTTGAGGGAAACAAGATGAGCGGCGGATCCTGTCAGTGCTGCATAGTCGTCCTCGATGACGCTAACTTTAAAATTGCCCATAAAGCCTGCAAAGCGTCCTTTGTCGCGGAACGCGTCGGCGAACCCGAATTGGGTCAAGTAGGGTGCAAAAGCGCGCGCTACCCCACCAACCAGATAGACCCCGCCGAAGGGCAATTGGATCAACGACAAATTTCCACACACGGTGCCGAGGATACGTGTAAAAAGCTGTGCCGCTTCAATGGCACGGGGATCTGATCCGTCGGCGCAAGCGGCCATGATGTTTTGTGCGGAGGCTTCACGCGGTGATTGGTTTTCTTCGCCGAGAAACGCATAGACGCGTTCGAGCCCCCGACCGGATAGCACGTCCTCGACTGCTGGGAATCCATGTGCGTTTGAAACATATTCACAAAGCCGTAATTCGCGCGCATTCCGGATGGGCAGATTTGCGTGTCCGCTTTCGGACGGGGTGACAAGCCGTCCGAATTCGGTGTCGAAAACCGGTGCTGCATTGAACCCGGTGCCGACACCTACGACAAGCATTGCCGCGTTTTGGGCACCATCGGGTCCGTCTATCACTGTGCGCAAATTGGCCGGATCAATATGCCCCAATGCGTGTCCTTGCGCCTGAAGATCGTTCAGGATCGCGACGGTTTCGGCATTGGTCGCTCGCCGCAGCGTGTCCTTGTCTATCGTCCAATCCAAGTTGGTCATTGAGGCGCGCCCGTCGCGCACCGGGCCCGCCACGGCCACGCAAGCGGCGATGGGGTTCACATCGTTTTCGTCGCTGATGTAGCGCCGCAGGACCGTTTCAAGCCCGGGATAGTCGGCATTCGAGTAACGCCGAATGGTGCCAGAGACGATTTGACGCCCGTCTGCGAGGGCCACACGGGTATTTGTGCCGCCGATATCTGCAACGAGGGAATATTTGTTATTCGGGTGGGCCATAATCGTTAACCTTCTGCACGCGTGATCGCGGATTTGAGCGCGTGATAAGATGATTTGGGCGTGCGCTGCAAGGTCTCGAAGTCCACGTGGATCATGCCGAACCTTTTTTCATAGCCAAATGCCCATTCGTAATTGTCCAGAAGGGACCAGTAGAAGAACCCCTGCACATTGGCCCCGTCGGCAATTGCCCGTTTTGTGGCGAGGATATGATCAGAGGCGAATTTGGTCCGTTCAGGGTCGTAGACCGCGCCGTTTTCGATGTGATCGTCCCACGCCATGCCGTTTTCTGTCACATAGAGCGGCAGGTCACCGACATAGTCACGCGCCATGCGGGTCAGGAAATGGTGCAACCCGTCAGGGTAGATTTCCCAACCCATCTGGGTTTTGTCCAGATCGCCCGCCACGCTTTTGAGGTGTGGCCAAGGTCCGGATGTGTCGGCGGCTATATTGTTACGTGAGTAGTAGTTGACGCCCAGAAAATCGATCGGCTGGCTGATTTGGGCCATGTCGTCTTGCCACTCTGCGGGCATGTGTTGCCCAAAGCCATCGGTGACGGTTGCGGGGTAGGTGCCTTGGCTGATGCCTTGGATGAACCAGCGGTTGTAGATGGCGTCTTGCAGGCCGGCGGCGGATGCGCTGGCGGGGGTATCATCGGCGGGCTGTGCGTATTCAAAGTTGAGCACGATGCCGCAGTTTTTCATGCCCTGTGCCCGCAGCCGTGTCATGGCCTCGCCGTGTGCGAGGGTGATGTGGTGCATCGCGCGCGCGGTGGCCCGAATGTCGCGCAATCCGGGCGCATGGTGTCCAAGGAAGTGCGACAGGAACGAAACGCACCAAGGTTCGTTTATGGTGGCGATTGATGTCATTCTGCTGCCGATTTTATCGGTGATGACATCGACGTAGTCACCAAACCGCAGCACAGTGTCGCGGTTCATCCAGCCGCCCTGATCGGCTAGTGCAGAAGGGAGTTCCCAGTGGTAAAGGGTTTGGAACGGCTGCAAGCCACGCTCGAGAATGGCGTCGGTCAGCCGGTCGTAGAAATCGAGCCCTTCGGGGTTGACGGTTTTGCCGTCGGGCATGACCCGCGCCCAGCTGGTGGAAAAGCGGTAGGCGTCCATGCCTGCGTCGCGCAGCAAGTCCAGATCGGCGCCGTACCGGTGATAGTGGTCGCAGGCCAGCGCGCCGTTTTCGGCGCGGATTACATTGCCGGGGGTGGCCGCGAACGTGTCCCAATGGGTCGAGCCTGCGCCGCCGAATTTATGTCCTTCGATCTGGTAGGCCGCGGTGGCGGCACCAAAGAGAAACCCTTGCGGAAAGTCGGCGCGTTTGAATTGCATGGGATGTCCTTAGGGTATGGAGGCGGGAAATTTAGGCGCTGGGCCGGTTGATTGGCCGACCATCAGCTCGGCTTCGAGCAGGTGAGATTGGGTGCCTTGGTGCAGGCATTCGATTTCGGTCAAGAGCATTTCGGCCAAGTGTCGCCCTGCTTGACGTACCGAGGATCGCGTGGCGGTAAACACAGGCACGTCGCCACCATTGCCCAAATACGACAGCACGTCGTCGTGGGTGATGATTGACACATCGCGGCCCATGACTAGTCCTGCCTCTTCGATGGCGCGCCGTGTCCCCATTGCGACGATCAGCGAGGACGTAAGGAAGGCCGTCGGCGGGCGCCGCAGTCGCAGCATTTCATGGGCGTATTTGTGGCCAAAATTTTCGGTCATTTCGCCGGACCGCATCAGATCGGGATCGACAGGCAAGCCGTTTTCGCGCAATGCGTCCTCAAAACCAGAGCGCCGTCTGAAGGCGAAGTCCATGACCTCCAAGCCATTGAGCAGTCCGATGCGCCGGTGCCCGAGGTCAACGAGGAACTGGGCGGCCCTGTGGAAGGCCCGACGGTTGTTCACATCGAGCCATGAATAGGGCGCGCTGGTGCCAGACGCGCGTCCGTGCACCACAAATGGCAGGCCGATGTCGTTCAACAGCGGGATCCGTGTATCGTTCATGCGCGGCGAATGCACGACCACGCCGTCGACCGAGCGCCGCGATTTCATGCCGCGGTAGATGTTTTCTTCTTCGGTGTCGTCGACCATTGTGAGTGTCATCTCATAGCCGTTACGAGAATAGGTTTCGCCCGCGCCCGCAATGAAATCTGCGAAGATCGGGTTTACGACCTCGTGCTGTGAGGACACAGGAATAACGTGGCCTATCGCAAGTGCTTTTCCGGTGGCCAAACCTTTGGCGCGTTTATTGGGGCTATAGCCAAATTGATCGGCGGCGAGGCGCACGCGGTTGCGGGTGGTCTCGGACACTTCGGGGTAGCCGTTCAGCGCGCGGCTGACGGTTGTTTGGCTAAGCCCGAGGTTTTTTGATAGTTGTTTCAGGTCCATATTGTATTCAAAGCGCTTTCAATTTTGCCCTATGTTAGGGGCTAGATATGAAAAGGTCAAAGGCCTGCGCAGTCGTTATAAGCGCATTATAAGACTATTTTACAGATTGTCGCGGTAAAGTTTGATTGACTCAAGGGAGTGTTTGGAGGATCCTGCGCGCAACCAAAGCGCTTTGAATTGATTCTTGGCGCTGCGGATTGCATGATCTGGCACTGCGCTAGGTATGCAGTGATGCACAGAAATGTGTGGTAGAGTATGCGCAGCTTATGCGTATGGTGAGGACGCGCAGAATTGCGCACTAGGGAGGACGACTTATGAAAAAATCACTCTATTTGGG
>TARA_R110002051_G_scaffold2830_1_pt1 | contig 12452 bp, 12 predicted proteins | sample TARA_R110002051 | Tara Oceans TARA_R110002051 (sample SAMEA4397023) | marine metagenome | biome: Polar Biome; feature: [MES] marine water layer (ENVO:01000295) within the mesopelagic zone...; material: water (ENVO:00002006), including particulate matter (ENVO:01000060) such as......
TGGGCACCAAGCCGCTCTCCGGAGCGGTTTTTTCTTGTCCAAAATTCAACTAAAATCAAAGAACTACAGGCTTTTTGGCGCAATTCGTTGTCCGAAGGGGTGCGGGTACGTCTGTTTAAATCCGGGTATTTTGCGGGTATGATTGCGGGTATCGCGGGTTTGAGTCCCCGCATTCCAGTTTACGATACCCGCAGGGAATTGCCCAATGCCGCTAACAGATACCCAGGTCAGGCACCTCAAATCGAAGGAGAAAGCCTATAAAGTCGCCGATGGCGGCGGGCTCTACATTCACGTCACTGCGACAGGCTCGAAACTCTGGCGGATGCGTTACCGCGCTGACGGGAAGGAACAGCTGCTTTCCTTCGGCGCATACCCCGAAGTTTCGCTCGCACGCGCCCGTGAGAAGCGCCAGGACGCCAAGGCATTGCTGGCAGACGGTATCGACCCGATGGCCAGGCAAAAGGCTGATCGCGAGGATCGGGCGGCAAAGTACGAGCACACCTTCTCGAATATCGCGGCCGAACTTGTGGACAAGCTGCGCAAGGAAGGAAAAGCCGAGACGACCCTCAAAAAGAAACAATGGCTGATCGACATGGCAAACAAGGATTTCGGCGATCATCCCATCCGGGACATCACGCCGCCCATGGTCCTTGGCACGCTCCGGAAAGTCGAAGCACTCGGCAACCATGAAAGCGCAAAACGTCTGCGCTCCACGATCGGACAAGTCTTTCGATACGCCATCGCAACAGCCCGCGCTGACAATGATCCCACCTATGCGCTGAGAGGAGCCTTGATCGCGCCGAAAGTCGCCCATATGGCAGCCGCCACCAGTCGCGAGGACTTCGCCGCCCTTGTGCGAGCCATCTGGAACTATGAGGCCGGTTCGCCATCGACCCGCGCGGCGCTGAAACTCATGGCGCTGCTTTATACGCGTCCGGGAGAGCTACGGCTGGCACTCTGGGAAGAGTTTGACCTTGAAGCGGCGATTTGGACGATCCCCGAAAGCCGCACCAAAATGCGCCGTGAGCATGTTAAGCCCCTGCCCGCTATGGCCGTGGAAATACTTCGCCAGCTTCAGGCCGAAACAGGAAGCAACTACCGTGCATTTCCGTCTTTGATTGCCCGCGATCGGCCGATCAGTGAGAATACGATGAATCAGGCATTGCGGCGGATGGGGTTTGCAAAAGACGAGCATACTTCACACGGTTTCCGCGCCAGCGCATCCAGTCTGTTAAACGAAAGCGGGCTCTGGAACCAGGACGCTATCGAAGCCGAACTCGCACACGTCGGATCTGACCAGGTACGTCGCGCTTATCAGCGCTCGCGGTTTTGGGACGAGCGGCTACGCATGGCTGACTGGTGGGCAAATGAAATCTGCCACATGCTAGATACGGCCTAGAGCGTCACGAAGCTAATTCAATAGCTGCTTAATCCAAAACCAGCCAACGGGCGGGTCCTGTTCGGCAAACTAAGGAGGGAGCACTTCCAGACCTATGCCCGCACAGATCAGTCCAACCGGGTCACATGCAGCTCTCAATCCCCATGGCGATCTCTCGATGAAGGTGGTGTTGAAGTGAGTCGAATATTTGGGCTTTTGAGACGACTTTGGTCGCCACCTTCTCGCCAAGTTGAATTTTATGGTAAATACAGTCGAAACTTATCAATCATTGACCATCGATGCCGTATGGACCATATTTGCAAAGCGCTAAGCAAGCGCCGACCACGTGTGCAGTTCTCTGAGGAGGCTGTTACCGAATGGGAAACAGGTCCGGTCTGCGGAATGTCTCTCTGGCTTGTAGGGCTAAAAGTTGGACAAGGTTGACGTCGACCTCTCTTTCTTGGCCGGACAAGTTTAAGGCACGTAGAGATTTTGTCTCTAAAGCGTCGAGCAGACATAGAGATCATACCCTCCAACCTTTTCGAGTTGGGGGGTATTTTTTATCGAATATACGAATTTGGATAAATGTTTAAGTGTGGGCTCCCTGTACGTTCGCATCGCATTCCGTGGCAATCCGGAAGCTCCTGATTTTGAACATTCGCCCCGCCTCGCGCCAACACATCGTAGTGAAATCGAAAATCGAACGGTATTCCGAACCGCAACACCGATCCCAAACAACAATTCACAAAATGCCCCTTCGTAGGGTCGAGTTTCGGGACTCCATGCCTTGCTCCCCCACGTTCGCATGGCCGAGCCTCCAAACCGCCTGGCGAACGGAAAAGCGTACGACTACTTGAGCTGGCAGCGACGACGCCCAAATCGCGAACGAACTCGCTTCGCGCCCTTTTTATTTCATGGTGGCCATGCTCGACCAATTCATCAAATCGCCCGTAAAATGCGCGAGCGAGGTCTGAACTCGAAAGGCTTTCTGGCAAGAGGAACGGAGTTTTCCTGTCTTGTGAACTAAACTCGACTGCTAGGCACTGAACGAGCTTTTTTGCAAGAGACACATATTTCTCAACCTCAGCGATTAGGCTACTCATCTTGCGCCTAGACGGCTTCCCCCACAGCAGAGCAACAACATCATCGGGGATGGTCACGAAAAGAAAGTGCATCGGGATCGCGCCTTTCCGTATTCTGCCCCAACTAGTCTCGGACACAAAGAAAATCACAGACGCATTACAATCTCTTTCGGAATGCGAAACGTCTAGCAAAGCCAGAAGTTCGTTTGAAACTGAATCCAGTTGCCCAAGTACATCAACATATTCCGTTTTATGGTGAGCTGCGATCACGTGTATGCTAGAATCCATGGACCGCAGTCTTTGTGCGACTTCTCCACTTTTAAGCCATGATGAGCTCAATGATTCGACGGCTAGAAATAGGCGCATTGTCCACTACATTAGTTTTCTGATGACGCTCAATGGCAGCGACACGCTTCTCAATTCTTCTTCGCTAAGCACGTTCATCAGAGAACTGAGAAGAGATCGCCGAGAATGATTGTTGCGATCAAAAGACAGTTCGCTCCAATCGACACCTTCTGATTTTGACCATCCCAAAATAGATTTGCGAACCAAACTGGCATCTGAAATCGAATCTTCTGCCTCGTGAAGGTATCCGCAAAAATCTGAGATTGATCGATACCCCTCCGGAATGTCGGATGCTTTGGCGTAATCTCCGAATTGCTTTGGGTCAGACGTCTTCAGCGCTCGAAGGTGGCCCCGAGCCAATGGTTTCGAAAAGGCGGCCCAGACGGTTCGATGAAAATTTATCTCTTGCGCTGGCAGACTTTGGTCGTTCGGTACTTCCTCGCGGATGAATAGTTTTGCCAGTGCGTCATTTGATAACCCGTTCGCCTCACCTTTTGGAATGGCCCCCCATATCAATTCGGAATCGGGGTTGTTGATGACATCTAGTTCGTCGGACATATGAAAGCGCAGGTAGGGCAAAAGCTTGGCGCCCTGAAGTTCCGTGGGCAGGTCAAATTCCTTGGAAAGTCGGCTGCCAAGATAGTTGAGTAACGTCGCTTTACCCAAACGGCCCCATGTTTCACCTACTAGCTCTTCGACCTTACTCTTAAAATCAGTCATAGTTTCACCTCAAAAAAACGTTCTGCAATTCATCCCCGAAATGACTGAATAGCGCTCGGAGTCAGGACGCTTGGTCGGTCTCGATTGGTAGTCTTCAACGTTACAACCAAGAACGCGATTGTAAAATGCGTAGAGTTTCGATTTATCCCGGCATTAGGTTGCTGGTACGCTACGTTCGTAGCCATGGCCGACGGTGGACGCAGGAAATCCACAAGATGTATGCGAACTGTGGAACATCCAGTCGGGGTGTAGATAGTTAACAAAACCCTATGGTATTATTCCGGACGATAACAGATTCGGATGGACGCCATGACTGAATCAGCGAGTAAGCCAGATGCAACGGAGATGTATGATCCGTTCCTTTGGGCTAACTTAAACAAGTGGGCCGCGCGCGCGTACTGGACGACAGACGAAGCCGCTGCTTTGTCACTATGCAAAGATCCACGCAGTCTTAATCTGGCGCGCATCGAGAATGAGATGGCATCGCCCTATGCAATCGAATTTTTGGACCGAATGGACACCATTCGCAGGGCGGCCGAAGTGGGTCAAATCGGATGGAAATGCCCACCAAATCAGGTGATCGAATGGTTCGATCAGTATGGAATGCCGTATGCCGAAATGCTTAAGTCCGAGGTCGAAAAATTCTATCCTGTAACGCATTGGCGCAATGCCTTTTTCGGCCTCCTTGCTTACTCAAATGGAGAGCGCGAACGCTCCGAGGCGCGGCTGGCTCAATACGAAGCGGCACTCAACTCCGCAAATGAAGATTCCGCTTCTTACGAAAGCTGGCGCGACGAAGCGCTACAATTCATGCGAGACCTCGCACAGGATAACGAGGAGATGCGCCGCCGCCTCGATGAGATGGCGGCTGAGCAGGAACAAAGAGCGCCCTTCGATCCTCCCGCCGCCAATGACAATTGCGACGAGGTTTTGTCTCCGAAGGAACGAACATCAAAAGACTGCATGATCGCCGCTATGGCTATTTATGGTTATGGGTTCGATCCGGCAGCAAAGAGTTCGCCAATTCCTGGCGAGATTGCGGGTGAGATCGCGAACCTGCGTTATTCACTCACGCCCGAAACGATCAGCGGCCATATCCGGACATCTTTCAAGCGGCTCGGCATTACTGAGCGACCTGCCGACGACTAATCGATTTCGATTCTGATTGATTGAAATCGAGCCGCCGAAAATCGAAATCGATCAAGATCAGGCTGAGCCGACGTAACACGACATCACCTTCCACAAGATGAGGTCATGTCATGTCCAATCCAATCGAGTTCCCCCGCACAGGCCTCGTCCGCCTGAAATCCATTCTGGCCCCGGCTGGACCCATTCCCGTCAGCAAGTCTACCTGGTGGGAAGGCGTGAAAGACGGACGCTTCCCCAAACCAATCAAACTGGGCAAGGGCACGACCGTTTGGCGCGCCGAGGACATCTGGACCCTTGTTGCAACAGGGGTTGAGTGATGGCGAAGAAAATCTCAACACGGGGCCTTCGCAAATACCGTATCTACCGGATCGATGAAGCGGCGCGATGCCTCGGTGTCTGCAAAGCAACAGTGCGCCGCTGGGTCTCAGACGGCCTTCCCGCCGTGTCAGACAAGCGCCCATTCCTGATCAGGGGCGAAGACCTCATCGCCTTCCTGAATGCCCGCAAAGCCAAACGCAGGCGGTGCGACGTTGGCGAATGCTTCTGCGTCAAATGCCGGACGCCGAAGCGACCCACCGCACACGGCGCGCACATCACCTTGAGCCGCGCCGGTCGGCCACAGTTGCGGGGCGAGTGTGCAGACTGCGGCACCTCAATGATGAAGCCAGTCAAACGTGCCGAGACGGCCAACCTCGCGGCGCTTTTGGCCGACTCTCAGAGGCAGGCAGGCTGACACCTAAGACCAAACGGGAAAGGCCCCGTGGGTATTCACTTCAATAAAGGAATCGAAACACCATGAAGACCAACCCGAAAAACGAGCGGATCAAGCACGAGTACATTGCGTATTTGGAAGAAGCGAAACGCATGTCTCCGGCCAGCGCTGAAGATGCCGCCGCCGCCATTTCACAGTTCGAAGACACAACCCGCCACAAAGACTTTGCCGCATTTCACATTGAACAGGCACGGCGATTCAAACGTGTCCTGGACGATGCAAAAAACACGCAAACGGGACGCCCGCTTTCGAAGGCGACGATTCACTCGCGACTCCTGGCCGTGAAGGCCTTCTTCTTCTGGCTTGCAAGTCAGCCGGGCTACAAATCCCGGATCAGCTACTCCGATTGCGAGTATTTCAATCCGACGGCCAATGACGCACGGATTGCAACGGCGCGCGGTGAACCAAGGGTGCCGACACTCGACCAGATCCGCCATGTGATCGGCGACATGCCTTCTGAAATGCTGATCGAGCAACGAGACCGGGCGATACTGGCATTCACGATCCTGACCGGCGCACGGGACAACGCGATTGCCTCATTCAATGTCGGCCATGTGGACCTTTCCCGGCGCACTGTGTTTCACGATGCCAGCACGGTTCGGACCAAGAACCGGAAGACGTTCACCTCCACGTTCTTTCCGGTTGGCGAGGACATCGAAGAGATTGTGCGTGAATGGATTCACACCCTGCGCGCCGATTGCCTGTTTTCCGATACCGATCCGCTCTTTCCAGCAACCAATATTGCCCTCAATACGCGCGGGGAATTTGAACCGAACGGATTTCAACGGAGGCATTGGTCAACGGCCGATCCGATCCGCAAGCTTTTTCGCCGTGCCTTCACGGCGGCCAGCCTGCCATATTTCAATCCGCATAGTTTTCGCAATACGCTCGCGCGCCTCGGCCAGTCCATATGCCGAACGCCGGAAGAGATGAAGGCCTGGAGCCAGAACCTCGGCCATGAAGAAATGATGACGACCTTAACGAGCTATGGAAAACTCGACGGCTATCGCCAGTCTGAAATCCTGAACCTACTTGCGAGCGGACCTCAAGGCGTCATTTCGACCGAAGGTGAACCGACGCCCGATATTGTGAATTGGGTGCTCGATTATTTACGGCGAGGCAAATGAGCGGATACCAAAATGTCATCGCTAGGATGATGCCCTCGCTCGTTGCTCCCTAGCCGCATATTGCGAGAACAGAATCAAGATAGTCTTCCATGTAACGCATCCGAAAACTGCGTCTAGAAAGATACAGGATTGCCTTTCATATGGAAGAAAACCTTGGTAGCACCCAATCAGAACGATTCAGGAACAATTGGTCATTTGGAGTTTCAACCCAATGGTAAAGGCAGCCCCGATTGGCCGTGAGCCGAAAACACCGCAAGCCACGTTTACTCGGCTGCAACGAGACACCGCAGCCGAGATTGTGTGTCAAGATAACCTACGCTTCATGCGCAAACTTCCTGATGAGTCTATGAAACTCGTCGTTACTTCGCCGCCGTATAATATTGGCAAGGAATACGAGACAAAAAAATCGCAAGATAAGTACATTGAGGACCAAGCCGCCTGCATAGCGGAAGCGGTAAGGCTACTAAGCCCCACAGGATCTATCTGCTGGCAGGTGGGAAACCACATTGATGGTGGGGAGGTATTTCCACTCGATATTCTTCTATATCCATTGTTCCGCAACCACGGCCTTCAGCTGCGAAATCGAATAGTATGGACTTTTGGTCATGGCCTTCACTGCCAAAAACGTTTCTCGGGCAGACATGAAACAATTCTCTGGTTTAGCAAGACAGAGGATTACACTTTCAATCTCGACCCGGTTCGCGTGCCCTCAAAATATCCAAATAAGAAACACTTCAAAGGTCCCAACAAGGGACAACTTTCGAGCAATCCACTCGGTAAGAATCCTTCAGACGTGTGGGACATTCCGAACGTGAAATCCAATCATGTGGAGAAGACAGATCATCCTTGCCAGTTTCCAGTTGGACTCGTTGAGCGACTTGTATTGGCTTTGACAAACAAGGGAGACAACGTCCTTGATCCGTATCTAGGTGTAGGATCGGCCGCGATTGCGGCACTCAAACATGGACGAAATGCGTATGGTTGCGACTTGGAACAGTCCTATGTTGATATCGCTTGGGAAAGAGTTCATGCGTTGAGAGCTGGAGCACTTCGCACCCGCCCCATGAACAAACCCGTATACGATCCTGACGCGAAGGGCACAAAATGAAACTGGCGTTCACCTACGATGAACATCACAGCGCTGGAGCGGAATGGAGCAGTCGAGAGCTAAAGGAGTGGCTTACCGACGTGTTCGAAGCTCCGGCAATCAAGATCGAACCGCGCTGCACCTCGGTAATACGCGAGCACGTGGAAACAGAATTTTTGAACGAGGGGTGGGCCCTCAATGTTAATATTGACCAAGGCGTTCGCCTCAAGGTCTTTTCCCAAAAAGACGACCTCGCATTCCAGTTGCAAACCGGAAACATGAGTCGAGCTCCCTATGATTTGTTAAAACTGCAATACCTCTTTCAGAGTAATAGGATTGAGGCTGCCGCTATAGCTCTTCCGACACAGGACGCAGCAAAAACCATTGGAGACAACATCGCTTACGCCGAACGCGTCATTCGTGAATTGGAACTGTTTGATCGAGTGATCACGGTACCAATCCTTGTCGTAGCGTTTGAGTAGCCCCGGGGGTATCATGGGATTCCAAGTCGAAATAGTTCCTCGCTCAGAGCGTGAGTCGTTAATCGCCAAGCGAGTCGAAAACTCAACGGAATTTGGCGAAACAATATATGATTTTAGATCAGGCGAATTAAAGCCTAAGGTGATCTCGATCAACATCGCGTGGCCCGTGTACAGAATGGAGAATTGCCGCACTTTTAGTGCGCAGCAAAGCGAAATAGCCGTCCAAGGTTATGACAAAGATTTTTTCTCTAAGGGCCAAGAAAAATCCTCCGTTCAACAAGTGCAACACCATATTTTGGCCAAGCTGGCAAAGCACGGAACCGGTTCCGTCACACCTATTGTTGATATTCTAAAAGAGGTCGGCCAGCGTGAGCCTATACTCATCACTCACACTGGCGTCGTGGTGAACGGCAATCGCAGACTCAGCGCCATGCGAGAGCTTTACCGCAACAGTGACGGATCGGTAGACGAACGATTCAGTCACATCGAATGCGCAGTCCTGCCGCCCGATACCACACCCGATGAGATTGACGATATCGAGGCAGATCTTCAGGCGCGTCCGCAAACGAAATTGGATTACGATTGGATTGGCGATGCACGCTTGGTCCGTCGCCAGGTGAACAAAGGCCGCACGACGAAAGAGGTGGCTGATCGACTGCGGCGTAGCAAATCGGACATTGAGAATGTGCTCCAAGCTCTCGACGAAGCGGATTTGTACCTAACTGAATGGGCCAAGAAGCCGGGCCAGTATGAACTTGTAAGCGCCGATGGTGAGCAGATTTTCGCTGATATTCCGAAAAAAATATCAAAGAAGAACGCCGAAATCCAGAATGCGAGCCGCGCGATCGCGTGGTCCCTCTTTGAGAACCGAAGCAAACTTCCGGGTCGGGTCTACTCATTTAATGCCGCGTTCGGGAAACTAGCACCTCAGATACTTGATGTACTTATTGATGAACTCGAAATCGTATCTGACGCCGAGGACGATGACGATGAGTTCGATGCGGACTTTGAAATTGAGATCGAAACCGAAGCAGGAATCAAGAATTATCAAGCAGTTATCGATGCTTTGAGGAACGATGATACCGGCGACGCTATTGTTGTGCTTATTGACGCGTGTGAGTCAGCAATCGAGCGCGACAAAGGTTTGAAATCTGAAAAAGCTGCTTTGAAAGCACTATCACAAGCGAATGCGAAGGTTGCGGGAGTTGATGTGTCTATGGCCGGCGAATCGACGTTACCGGCGATGAAGAAGCAGATCGATGCAATTCGGGATACTCTCAAAAAGATCGAACTAAAAATCGAGCACCGCCTCGCTGACAATGACGATGCACCGGGTGAATAAGGGGCCTTCATGAATGATTCTCCAACCGCGGTCAGAATTACGATAAATTCAGATCATTCCGGTTCGTTTGCCGTTTCCGCGTCAGACACAGATTCTGCGATTTGGGCCCGGCTGAAGCTCGCCATACGATCGAAGCAGATTGATCATAAAGTTGTTGGCAGCACGATAAGCCTATCCTGGTCGGATCTACTCAGTGTTGTTAGAGAACTTGGCAACCGAAACACTCAGAAAACTCTCCATTTCCGTTTTAAACCAGAAGGCGAAGCGGCTAATGAGCTACAATCCTTCGCTGATGAAATCAGAAAAGCCCGATCACAAAGAGCCTCGCTTTCAGAAACGATTGCTCCGGAAGACATACAAGACAGCCTAAGCCGCAAGGGCTTCGTCAGGCGGAAACTAAAACCCTTTCAACTTCGCGACCTTAGTCATCTTCTTGCTTTGTCAAATGGAGCCAACTTTTCGGTTCCAGGGGCGGGAAAAACGACCGTTACTTTCGCGCTTCACATGCTTACCCGCAAGCCAGGGCAACATTTCATTGTGGTCGCGCCGAAAGCGGCCAATCAGGCTTGGAAAGATATCGTTTCTGACTGTATGAGCGAGGAAGCTCCAAATCGAGGAAACGAGCCGTTCACTATCTTGGATGGTCGAGAAGAAGACACTCGAAAGGCTCTGACTTCAGGAGCCACACGCTTCATCATTTCATATGATCTTATGATCCGCCAACAGTCCATTCTAGCGGCACATTTCGCGACAACTCCAACACATCTTGTTCTTGACGAATCTCATAGGATGAAAGCCGGCTATCAATCGCAGCGAGGCGCATTTCTTCTCAATGTTGCGACACTTCCCGTTCGTCGAGACATTCTTACTGGCACTCCTATGCCACAGGCCGCAACTGACGTGGAATCGCAATTAGACTTTCTGTGGCCTGGTCATGGGCTAGGGCAAGAAGTTCTAGCAGGAAAATCCCCTCGGGACGTTTTGGGAAACCTATACGTGCGGACCACAAAAAAGGAGCTTGGACTCAAGAAGCCGCACAGAAAGTATATCGACGTCTCCATGGATAAAGGGCAATTGGCGCTTTATTCGATCGTTAGAAACGAGTTCCTAAGAGACTTTTCCAAACGAGCTAGCGGCGGTCTAGGCGAGTCACAGCTATTGAAAGCTCGCCGATCAGTCATGCGTTTGCTTCAGTTGTCAGTTAACCCATCACTCGCGCTCTCAGCGATGGCCAATGACGATATCAGAGTAGAATCAGCTATCGCCGACGAAGTGATGGACCACGGGAACTCTGCAAAGATGAATGCGGTTATGGATCATGCTCGCGCGTTGGCAAAGGCTGGCCAAAAGTCGGTGATTTGGACGATTTTTACAGGCACGATCCACAGTTTCTCTTCGTCGCTTGCAGATATCAATCCGGTATTTATCCATGGCGGAGTTCCATCTGGAAATGATACTGATCCCGATTCTAGAGAGGGGAAAATACGTCGTTTTCATGAAGACGACGACTGCTTTGTTCTTGTGGCAAATCCCGCTGCCGCGGGGGAGGGGATTAGTCTCCATACCGTCTGCCATAATGCGATCTATGCAGATCGAAGCTATGTTTCGACACACTACCTCCAATCTATCGATCGCATACACCGACTGGGTCTAGACCCCGATCAAGAAACAAACATTTTCATTTATCGATCAAAGGCGCCGCCCCAAATCGGCAGCATCGACATGTCTGTCAGCAGACGGCTCGCCGAGAAGATTCGAAATATGCAAATCTTGCTCGATGACCCAGACCTCCACGAAGTGGCACTTGATGAGGAAGAGGCTGTTGATCCCATCGACTACGATGTCCGTTTGCAAGACATCATCGACTTGATCTCAGAGCTTGAAGGCAAAGCAACACAAGACTTTCCGGATGAGGCGTGATTGGCGTGATACCCACTGAGAGACTATTCTCGCTATCTACTTTTGAGGGCTTGAAACTTTTTCGGTCCTACGCCGCGCTTCAGCCCGATCTGTCCGTGTCGGAACTAATTGTTCTAATTGAGAAGTTGGATTCAGACGGCGCTAGCCTAGATCTCGAAGCAGCAGTCCATCTAGGGACTTTGGTTGGACCGGACTGCCCCATGGACGGTATGGCATTCTATCAAGAGTGCATCAAAGTGGTAGTAGTGCAGCATCAACCATTGTGGGCGAAGGCAATGCGGTCGGGACGAAAGCGGTTCGTTCAGGGATTAGATTTTGACGATCAGGACGTATTCCGAGCAGCGGGGTTAATGTCGGACCCTCCAGATGAGGACGTCGTTTTATGGTGGGATGCCGTTTCCGGACTGGCGCGTTTGATTACAGATGCTGAAAAAATGAACCAAGGCCGGCAGGCTGAACTGTTGACTATTCAGCGCGAAAGAGAACGCCTGAAAGCTGAGGGTGTGGACAAGGAGCCTGAATGGCCAGGACTAGACAACAACTTCGCAGGATATGACGTACTTTCGTACAGGCTTGGAGCGCACGGGCTGATTAACCAAATGATAGAAGTCAAATCGACGACAGCTTCACCGCTTCGGTTCTTCGTCACACGCAATGAATGGTCACAGGCTGCGAAAGCAGGAGACGCATACATCTTTCATGTGTGGGATATGGCGAAGAACCCGCCGGAATTGCATGTCCGCACTGTAGAACAAGTGGCTCAACACATACCGACAGATAACAATAAGGGTCAGTGGAGCAATGCCACAGTGCCGCTCGGAATATGATCCGCGCAAATTTAGTCTTCCAATAGGGCGCTCGCCAATTTGACCGATCAGAATGACGAGCCCCTTTGATGCCCAAGCAGCTTGGGCTCTAGCACGGATTGCGGGTATTATTGCGGGTACCTGATGATCTTGAATTTATATTTCTGTTACTAAACAACGTATTGTTTGTTCAATTAGAGTCCTCTTCTGGCACCACAGGATTCATTTTATCGCGAAGGTTC
>TARA_R110002051_G_scaffold140428_7_pt1 | contig 12451 bp, 14 predicted proteins | sample TARA_R110002051 | Tara Oceans TARA_R110002051 (sample SAMEA4397023) | marine metagenome | biome: Polar Biome; feature: [MES] marine water layer (ENVO:01000295) within the mesopelagic zone...; material: water (ENVO:00002006), including particulate matter (ENVO:01000060) such...
TTTAATTATCTCACTTATATTACATAATACTTACGGAAACAGTTACTTCTTAGTTGGGCTGGCAGGAGTTGCCGGTTTTGGCGCAGTGCAGGTGTTATCTACGTTAGCATTACTTTTAAACGGAATAATTAAACGTATAGTCAAATGACCTGCAAACAGCTTCATGGGTTCCTTTGGCTTGGATGGATAACACTAGCAATTTTAGTAATGATTTGCGTGGCCAGTGATATGGCAACAGTAAAAGAAATAAAGGAACTTAAGGAGACTGAGAAACTAGAAGTCGTAGAAGAACTTCAACAACAGATACAACAGTTGCAAGTGCAACAACAAACAATTCAACAAAATGGCAATTAGTATATCAGGATCAGTAAGTCTAACTTATGGGGAGTTTACCCAGGATGAGACATTTGATACGACAGGAGACGAACTGTCTTTTGCAAATACATCAAACCAGCATATAGCTGGGCAAGGTAGAGCGACTTCAACAGGTGTTGCTTTAGAACAAGGTGCTGTGGGCACTGAAGGACTTTTATTAATTAAAAATACTAACACGGTTGGAGATTTGTTAATTGCGTTAGATGGTGATGGAAATTATGATATTAAAATTCCACCCGAAACAGTAAATTTAATATCAGTAGGAACTGAGGGAGTGCCTTATATTAAGACAGCCGCAGCTAACGATGCAACGCAAGGTGTCACTTCTGCAACCTCTGCTGGTCTAATTACATTTGATGGTGGACATACTGTTGCGACCGCAGGGACATATGTAATGACAGCAACCTCGGCCGGTACTCCGGATCATAGTGGTGCTGGGCCATCGTATATATTAAAAGTTGCAACAGACGGTGCTCTTATAGGCTACGCATATGAACTTGATGGTACAACAATTAAAGATCTGAGTGCTGTGTATACTAGTGGCACAGTAACCGCCCTTGTTGCACTTGTAGATTACCGTTACGTCTTAACCGAGAAATAATGCAACAGGCAGAACTAGAAACTAAGCAAAAGCTCCGTGACGCGCTTCAAGAGAAGTTGCGCCAGAAGCGACAGTTTGGTCTGCCCTTTTATCAGCCCCACCCTAAACAAGAAAAGTTTCACCGATCAGGAACGTATAAACGACGCTATGTCAGAACAGGTAATCGCTTTGGTAAGTCTGATATGGGAGCTGCGGAGGACTGTTCATGGGCACTAGGTTACCGTCCATTTATAGCCGAGGACGATCCCGCACGCACATTAGGTATCCCCAAGCGTCCCACCAAAGGATTAATAATTTGCCAAGATTGGGACAAAGCACAGGAAATATTCACCGCAGAAGAAGATGGTATCGGCCGAGGGAAGCTACTCAAGTTTCTCCCAGACGTGCGCAAGAACCCAAACAAGAAGATCCCAGGTATCGTAGGGTTCAAAAAGAACTCATCAGGTATTACCCAAGTAAGGGTTCGCTCCATGTATGGAGGAATTTCCTCTATCTACTTAGACACAGTGAAGTCATTTAAACTAGACGGTATGTCACAAGAGTCCTCTAACTGGGACTGGGTGCATATCGACGAACCCTGCCCACAGAAAATGTGGAAAGCAGTATCTCGTGGTCTAGTTGACGCGCACGGTTCTGCCTGGTTCACTTGCACTCCTTTACGGGAACGGTGGATTAATGATATGTTCGTACCTGGGCGTTACTCCCATGTGGATGAGGTGGAAGCAAATGTTTTTCAGATTAATGGGGCTGACCGTTGGATCATGATTGGTTCAATGCACGACAACCCGTTCCTTCCTGAAGCAGCCAAACGAGAATTTATTGCTGATCTGTCCAAGGACGAGATAGCCACTCGAATCGAAGGGCGACCTGCTCACTATCAAGGAGTGATCTATCCACAGTTTGACTATGATAGACACGTTGTCGAGGGTGTGCCGAAAGGGTGGAAGGATGCTTTCACACCACCGAAGAATTGGAATATTCGACTCTCCATAGATCCCCACCCAAGGAAACCCCATGCTGTGCTATTCGTAGCTATCTCACCTTTAGGCGAAGCATTCTTCTACCATGAGATTTTTGAACAGCTAAACTTTGATGAGTTAGCAGAAGCAATAAGGAAACACCTTGGAGATCGTATACCGGAATCCTCACCTTGTGACTGGATGGCCTTTGAGGAACCCCAAGATTCTAATGCTAGGTGTCTCGCAGATCATTTGGACGACTACGAGATCCCTGTGCATAAAGCACCCCGGGCACTCTCACAGGGCATCTTAGAGACGCGCCAAGCATTGTCAAAGAAAGCATTTATTTATGTCCTTCCACACATGGATCGGTTCTTGTATGAGATCGAGTCTTATGTCTGGGATCACAACAAAGAAAAGCCGGTTGATAACGATGACCATATGATGGAGAACTTCTACCGGTTGATTATGGAAGGGCTTGACTACAATGATCCTATTTATAACAACTCTTCACGTGCTCATGTTGTTAAAGGGCGCAATACAGAACTCACACCACAATTTGATTTACCCGATTTAACCACAACTGTGCAAGAAGATTACTCCTGGCTCACTAAAGCCAATGGAGGGTATGTTCGAGATACAGTGTAAATCCTCACTCACTGAAGAAGTATGGCAATGACACAAGAGACACGAGACGAGCTGAAAAAGGACCATATGTCCCCTTTTCATACAGCTCTGTTCAGTAAGTGCGATGAACTACTCAGTATGAGTTACGATCATATGCAGAAGTATTATTCCACATGGGATAAGCACGGTGATACGGTAGCAGGGTATCGAACAAGGGATAAAGAAGACGAGCGGGCAGCTAAACTTGGTGAGCCGGAGAAGATGACAGTGCCTTTATCTAAAGCGCAGGTGCATACAATGGCATCCTTCTTGTTCCTGTTCTATCAGCAACGACAGTATGCTTTTGAATACCAACCCCAAGATCATAGTGACTTTGAGATCCGAGAAATTTGTGAGAAGTTTGTGAATAGAGACTGTGTGAAGTCTAATTGGTCACAGATCTTATATCAGTGGATCTTGGATTGTTGCAGGTTTAACATCGGTGTGATTGAACATTCATTCTGCACAGAGACAGAGAAGTTCCCTGTTACGCAGATGGTTGACCACTCTGTAATGGGCTTTAATTACCAAAAGGAGGAAAGCAGTCTTGTAGATGTCCCAGTTTTCCAAGGCAATAAGATTTATAACATTTCCCCGTATCGCTTCTTCCCTGATCCACGGCACTCCCTTACTCGTATGCAGGAGGGAGAGTTCGTGGCAGTAGAGGATGAGATGTCCAGGGCAGATTTACTTAAACTCCAAAATGATGGCTATGTGGCCGGGATGGAGCATGTGAAGGATCCGGACAGAAACTTCTTTGAGAAGGCTCGTTCCGGTGCGAGACATACCCTACTTCGTCCGCACAAGGGAAAGGATAATGACACTGTTAAGCAGGGCGTTGTGTCAGTAACACGAATGCAGGTACGATTGATCCCTTCCAAGTTTGAATACGGTAAAGGGCAGAAACTTGGGACAGAAGATTACCCGGTGATGTATATTGTATGGATCGCCAACAATCAACGGATAATACGGGCCGAACCCGCCAATTATCTGCACCGTAAGTTTACTATAGATGTAGCACAATTTGATCCCGACATTCACCATTGGATGGGAGATGGGTTAGCTGGTTCGATAGACAAGTTGCAGAATGTGGTTAGTTGGTTTATTAACACACGTATCATGAGCGTGCGACGAAATCTTGACCACCAGCTAATCTATGATCCTAACTTCATTGACTCGCAGGCGTTAAAGTCTCGTGCTCCTATGGTGCCGTTAAAGCGTAGTGTGGGACGAAGGAAACTCACTGATGCTGTCATGCAGTTGCAGGTTGGGGATGTAACCTCCGGGCACTTGAATGACGCTCAGGCAATGATGGAGTTAACCAATTTAGTTACAGGAGTGAATGAGTCAGCTATGGGTGCTATCCATGGTGGACGACGTTCAGCTTCTGAACACAGAGCAGCTAACCAGGGTGCTTCAGCAAGGATGCGTATGATAGGCACGAATATGTTTAATCAATGCTTGCGACCTATGGCGCATAAGTTACTTATGACGTTACGTCAGAGTGTTGAGCAAGAAACTTTTGAGCGGGTAATCGGTCGACCCAATCCCCTAGATGTGACAGCGGTCACGACCCAACAAAGGCAGTGGGAATTGTTCAAGGCCGATCCCGCTCACCTTGCTTCAGGTGAGGATTACTTTGTTCTAGACACACTTAACCCATCAGAGAAGGTGCATATGGCGCAGTCACTTAGTGAACTGTTCAAAGTCCTTATGTCAGTGCCGGACGCAGCGGCAACCTTTGACATTGATCCGAAGAGTGTCTGGGATGAAATCATGGAGTTGCGTGGTAGCGGTGATATGCGCCGACACTCACTCCGGTCACGTATGTTACGTGAGCAACAACAACAACAAACCTCAAATGGAAGCCCAGGAACAGGAAATCAAAATCAACAACGCCAAGAAGGAGCTGGTGGAGCTGGAGGTGTGGCACAACCTGCCACAAACCCAGGAACTGCTGGAGTTTCTTACTAAAGAAGCTACATCGTTAATTCCACTAATTCTTGAACCGGCTGAAAATGAACATCATAGAGAAATTCAACAACATCAGAAAGGCGAAGTGAGGGGCTTGCTCCAACTATCTTCGGCAATCAAAGAAAAAGAAAACGATCTCCGTCTTGTTATAGCTAACAAAGGCGACAGCAAAGAAAAACCAACTAACCCGATTCAGGCACTGCTTGATGACGGTTATAACTTACTAAACCTAACATAAAATGAAAAAGCACCTACAAGGGTTCATCTACGAAGAAGCACCGGAATTCGGTGACGGTGGTGGCGCTGACCTCGGTTTGCCTACAGACGGGCAAGCAGTGGTGGAGATTACTCCGCCGGAAGAACAAGGAACAGAACAATCTGAACTTGAGTTACAAGACGAGAATGTTGAACAGGGAACTCCACAGTTTGATTCTGCCGCTATTGGTAAGTCAATCGCTGCAGAGTTAGTCCCTGCTCTCCAACCTGTTGAGCAACCTAAGACCGTTGATGATTTGACTGCCGCTGAAAAGGCAGAAATGCTTAATCGGATGCAGTTCAACGAGGACTTTGTCCAGCAGATGTTCGGAACCTACGATGAACCGGCAGAGAAAGAACAGCAAATACAAGCCCTTAACCAATTACGGCAAGGGGTAGTTAATGAAGCGGCTACAATCGCCCAGTATTTAGTGCAGCAACAGCAAGAAAAACTTGCTTCACAGCTCGCACCTATCTTACAAGGGTATCAAGAGCAACAAGCGACTGAAACAGAAAAGTCGTTCTATAATAAGTATGCAGCACTTGATAATGAGCAGTACCGTCAATTAACTAAAGTAATTGCTACCAACGTCCAACAATCCGGTAAACAGTTCGCGAGTGCGGAAGATTATTACCAGGAAATCGCGGCACAATCAGAAGAGCTAATTAAACAAACGGTTCCGACCTTTAGTTTAAGCAGCGCTTCAACACCAACAAAAACAACGCAAACGACAACTCCAGCTACGCAACAAATCGGCGGGCAGGGTGGATCTGGCGGAGCACCTAGAACACAAGGGAAAGTTACTAAGCAGCAACACGCTGCCAACATTCTCAAGTTCTAAGTCTCTGTGCCGTGCTAGTCCCGTTTGCAACAATAGAATAAATACATATGGCATCATTACTTGGTCTTACAGCGACCGACGACTTGGCAAGTCATGCGAGTTTATCTGCCCGCCGGAAAGTCTTTTACGCTTTCCCTAACGGTAGTGCTCCCATGACGGGTCTATTATCAATGGCCGACACAGATTCTACCGACAAGGCAGAGTTTGGTTGGTATCACAAGAGGGAGGACGACATGAGAGTTGTTCTCGGAACCGGCACAGGAGGTAATGGTCCTTTGTCACCTACAGGTGCAGATGCCCATACGGGTATCATGACAGCCGCAACAAGTCAGAACGTGGTGAATAACCTTTCTTACCGTGCTCAGACTGGTGTTGGTGGAGGTAACAAGTTGCGTGTAAACAACGTTATATTGTTTAAGAACTTCCCAACTGGAACAGGTGTTGCAACTGTTGACTTCCAGGGACAAGTGACTGCAGTTAGTGCAAACTACTTCGAGTTCCGTGCAATTAACAACGCCGATGTAACAACTGGCACTGTTGATGGACGGTCTGGAACAGTTGACGTTAACAACAACACTGCTCGATGGGGTGGAACTGCATCAACGTTGAACGTCACTACTGATGTTGGTGGCACCGCGGGTGAGCACCCAGCAGCACTTATCGTTGGTTCTGCTAACCCTGAAGGTGGTTCTTCACAGTCTGGCACATGGTCTACTCCTGAGCTGACTTCGAACTACACTCAGATATTCAAAACTCCGTTTAGTTCTACCGGAACATCCTTACAAGAGGGAATGATCTGGAGTGACACTGGTCACTATAAGGACAAGGCATGGGAAGCAATGCGCACCCACGCTAAGGAGATTGAACTTGCTGTGATCTTTGGTATTAAGACTAAGAGTAATGTTACTCATGATGGTCTTAGCACGCCACAGCGCACAACGAACGGTGTTCTTAACTTCCTGCGTGAGTGGGATAACTCAAAGAGTGCGACCCTTAACACTGACTCTAACAAGCGTTATTTGACGAGTGTTGGTAACATTGCTTGGTCTGACTTTGAGGACTACATGGGACGGCTGTTCACTGTTAGTAACGATAAGAACTTTGAAAAGATCTGCTTCTGTGGATCAGAGTTCTTGCAGAACATTAACAGGTTGCTCTACAAGCAAGCACCACTTAGGATTCAAACTTCCTTTATGGGAGATGAGAAGTTCAAGTTCCGTGTTGCTGAAGTGACCACAATGCATGGTACTGTGTATTTCCACACCCATCCATTGTTCACTCAGACTACTGAGTTCAAAAATGCTGGACTGTTCTTAGATATTAACAATCTTAAGATTCGTCCGTTGAACAATCGTGACACCCACGTCCAGGAAAACATCCAGGCTAATGATGTTGACTATCGTAAGGATCAATACTTCTCTGAGCTTGGTCTCGAGAATATCCTGCCTGAGTCACATCTGTATATGGATGGTATCACTGGCGTTGCTTAACCCATAACAAAGGAGACTATATAACAATATGTCAACTAAAAGCATTGCGGGGAGAGACCCGCGTTATATCGGACCACAGTCCGGTTCAGGTAAGGGCAAGTCCCTTTCCACCACGGCGAACGAAACGTACGCTACGGGTAAAAATAAACTTGAGGAGCATAGCACCTCTCTGGGAGGCAAGGGTAAGCCCGGCAAGACCCAGGGACATGGAGGCTAATTAGACTTCCTCATTCACTGAAACAAACTTGTAAAGGGATTCGACCGTGACTAGAACATACCAAGAACTGAGGGACGCAGTATTAACATACTTGCAGGTTCCGTCAGATAGCGAAGCAGAGTTTACTCGAGGCACAACTGACATGATTCTTGTAGCAGCCAACAATGCTATGAGATCCGGTCAAAAGAGGCACGATTTTAACTTTCTAGCCGGATCAGTTCAAGTTTCGGTCGATCCCGATACAGGTGCTGACTGGACGTCTTTGACTCCAACAGCACACCTTCGACGTATTGAAGGTGCCTTCCTAGTGGAAACTGCTGGGATGGCACCTATACGTTGGACAACTCGCCAAAACCTAGCTAACGAGATTATACGTTCAAATGATCGTAGCGTTTCTAGGGAATGGTATCCCACTGATGCAACAGAATATGTCACTGACACGATTGCATTAGTTGAGGGAAATAAAATTTACTTACATCCTAAACCTGATGTGGCTACTACGGTAGAGCTAACAGGTTATACATGGCTAGCTGACTTAGCTCTTGTAGGGGACACCAATTTCATGCTAGAATACGGATTTGACTGGGTCATGTGGCAGACCTTAGTAGAACTAAACTATTACACCAAGCAATTTGTAGCACGTCAAGAGGGCAACCTTCCGCCACCAACTCAGATGGCTGAACGGGCTTACTTAGATTTAGTCCAATGGGATGATACGTTGTTTGAAAAGCAAATGCATTTTGTTGAATAATGGCAGATACACCACAGAAGTTTCCCGCGAGTAATGCGTCAAAGGGCGTATTAAACGAGAAGAGAACCAAGGACATCTCGTCTAATGGCGAAGAGCATACAGATTATGTGCAGGAGGTTCAGAATGAAATGGCCTTACCTGTCACTACTTTTGGTCGAGTAGAGAATAAACTAACGCCGGCTAACACTACTCGTGCTCATTGGCAAGCAAAAGACGTTGCCAAATTTCGTGTCAGAAGAGATAAAACGTCTTTAATGGAAGACTTTATCTGTAAGACAAAGAAGACAATTACTACACAGAGGTATGGTAAAGGACCAAGTGCCCCAAGTTTTAAATTACTTAGAAGTGAATCGAAGGATTTAGACGGTATTCACGAGAATAAAGTAGATCAAGCCGTTGACGGGAAGTTCACTCCATTACATGAAAGTTTTCGTGAACCGATAATTCGATATCAAGTTGATGTTACGCGCACGATTGAACCTAATGGCACTGCGTTACCCGGTTTAGTTCCTGGAACAGATTTTACGATTAAAGATACAGACTGCGAGCGTGCGTTATTAACAAAGAGAACAATCACTATAGGTGCGCCAGTTGAGATATGGCAGGAGATTAAGTTCCGCTTTCCAAGTGTGCTGAACCCGGCAAAACATTTTCAAACCAGTTCCGGCTTTTCTAAACAGGCACGAAAGAGTTGGTTTTCTGTTTCTGCTGATCGACGTGATGGCTTTACTAAAACAGTAGCAGCAAAGGTTAAGATCACAATTTTGTTAGAACAGCCTACTCCAACTGACCATGTTTATCCATCGATGTTTCAGATTATTCCTCGGAACATTGTGCATAATGGAGTGTTGTTTAATGTAAATGAACAGGCTGTGTTGTCTAATGGTGGGTGGTTACGGGCAAATACACATCAAGCAGATACCTACTATGGCTTTGGAGTGGAGAAATTTCATTACGCTGCAAGTGTTCCTACTGCTACACAGTATCTGACTGCAGTATCCGCAAAGGATTATGTGCTGATATCTGAATCAATCGTTCCTTGGAAGTATAACACTTGGAGGAAAGAAGAAACTTACATTATTCCAGAATGAGTAACTTTATTCCATACGAAAAAAGTGAGTCCTCTGAATGGGATGCACGTCAGGAAGCATTCGCGGCACAAGGACGTGGCGGACGAGACTATGCTGCCGATGTTGTGCAACGTGGTGGCACGGGGTTCTCTAGTAGTGTCGGCCACCCAGAGCATCTGGCTGACTTTCGTAGATTTGCACTAAACAAAGGATCCTTATTTGTGCCTCGATTTGATGTTTTTGTCGCTCATGTTGATGACTTAGCGACCAGATATACACAGGTTATTCCTAAGATAGAGAAGGACGGAGATGAGCTTCTTCACGCAATGTATATCAATAAAGACCCTATAAAGGTAGGGGTGAAAGGAGTGAAGAATATTTACTTATGCTTAGAAGGGTATAATGAATCAGAGGATCAGTTTATAGAGAATCAATTAAACCGTAATGGGACACCTTGGTTTATTGTAGAGGAGGCATACTTAGTTTATGAGGAAGGTGATATGCCTGATGAGCATGGTGTCGTTGGGCAAGAGGAAGTTAAGAAGTATGTTAAGGTAGGGACGTTTAATACAAAGACACAATTTTGTGAGACGTATATAGGGCAGGAGATGTATCTTCATTATCATGCACCTAAGCCCCCAGGTGATGCTCCCTATGATGGGTCAGAGGTAAAGATGACTAACTGGTGGCAGCCTACGTTTGATTTAAATATTCCAAGAGTTACTATTGGAGTGGGATTGAACTTAATTCCAGGTAAGTGCAATGATGTAATTCAACCCTCACATTATTGGAAAAGAGAGTTTTATACACCGGTAGCTCCTGTTGCTTTAGTGGCAGGACAGACTACTTATATTTGGGTAAAGGCGAATATGTATTCTCATGTATACAAGGTAGCTGACCACATAATGTTTGAGGAATCGGAAACAAGTGGCTCTGGATCAAATATTACTTTTGGACAAATCGACTATGAGTATACACGAAGTAATAGTGATAATGATGTATACTCTGGTAGCTATGATATTGTCTCTAGTCAAGATATTGACGGACAAACCGCTGATACTGGGACCGATAAGTTACAATACTTAGGGCATGTTACACTAAATGCAGGAGGTGAAATTACTCAATGGAATTGGCGATTAAATCATGCACTTTATTGGCACTTCCCTTCTTACGCTGTTGGTTCATATGGTCGAACAGAGAGAACTAGCGATGGAGGGGGGAATGACCCGACTTTTGATAGTGCAGGCACCGCCGAATGGATAGGTTAATTTTAATGAACAAACGCACTCCCATAGACCCTACCTTTATTGTTACTCTTGGTGCTGGCCTTGCACTTCAAGCTGGCGGTATTATTTGGTGGGCAAGTAACTTACAGTCAGCTGTCCAACATAATGATTTTCAGATACAAATGATCTCTAAGGATGTAGAAAAGAACTCCGAATTTGTAGAGCTATGGCCTGCAGGTAAGTGGGGATCGGGTTCTTTACCTGATGACGTAAAACAGAATTTAAAAATTGAAGACTTGGAAAAGCAAATGGACAAGGTAATGAGTAAACTTTACAATGGCCACTCTCCTCAGTAATTTAACAAACAAACAACATGGCAGATAAACTAGAAAAACTACAGGCAATGGCAGCACTTGCCAAGCAGTTCGGGGGTGACCCTGAGTCTGAGTCTCGTAATAAGCTTTTGGAGCAACAAATAGAAGCCCAGAAGTATCAGACAGAAGCCTTACGTCACCAGACACGAGGCAGTATGTTCCGGTCACTGATGGATGCACAACGACTGCAAGGAGAAACAAAGTTGATTCCGGGTAAGCTAGCTCACTCACAGGCACAAACAGATTTGCTAACGAAACAGACAGAAGGCGTAAACATTGCTAATGAAACAGCAATAATTAATAGAAAGTATGAAAAGAAGTTATTTGAGTTAGATAAGCAGGGTAAACTTAATGATAATGAAATCGCTAAAAATAAGTCTGCAATGGACAAAGAAATACATGATATTACTGTGCGTGAGAAGGAAGCTACGACGCTAGCGCAAGAGCAGGTTACTAAGGAGTTCCTGAGTGAGGAGTCTACAGGAGCACGTGGGGCGCTTGTAAAGTCTACAAAACAAACTGCTGAACAGAAAGCGAAGTTTGGAGTATTCCTAGAGATGCTGAAAGGACTGCCCGGTGACCCTTCGAGGTTCTCACCAGAGATGATAAGTAAAATAATGAACGCCATGGACGAATCCGGGATTGGTCTTGGTAAGCAACAACCGCAGTCCCTTCCCCCTGCTCATAGAGCCAGCACAATCGACGCAATTAGTTTGAGTATGATGCGAAATCGTCATCAACTTGATGGGCTTGAGTCAAAAGAAAAGGAAAAGGGGTATAGTGGGCTTACCGATGAGGACAGGAAAGCACGAGAACGGTTAAAACAAGAAAACGAGATGCTCCAAAAGAGAATGGACGAGCTTAACCAATAGGGTCTTAAACAGTAACAACAAACAAATAATAAATTATGTCTATATATACAGATATGTTAGGTATCACACAACCCGGACAAGGAGCACCCGGAACACCTGGAACAACCGTCGACCCATTAGGACAACAAAGTGCTATCGGGAATTTGATTGGAACCTTCGGACAAGCAGGAGCATCCGGTGGTAGCGGTGCGGGTGGCGGTGATGGTGGACTAAATCCGACAGGTCAAGGCAATCCCCAAATGCAACTTGATCCTAACCTTGCTGGACTGATGGCAATGTTTGCTGGGGGAGGAGCCGCACCTGCCGCACCCGCAGCACCAATGGGCTTTCAACCGTTTGCTGGAGCTCAAGCAGGTGCTCCCGAACCCGTAAATCCAACACTTGGAGCCTTGCTACAACAATTTGGTAGTGGAGCGACTCGCCGGGATATGAGTGGATATCTTGAAGGACAAACCCACCCGGATCCCTTTGTTAGATTAAATGCTCAACGTGAGTCACAGCAGGCACATGACTTAGATAGAATGAATCACTCTATTCAAATGGCGCAGGCACGACAGCAGGGAGGTCAGTTACCACAACCACCTATTACTATAGGAGCACGTGAGCATTGGGCTAATAGACCTGCCCCAACAGGAGGTGGCATCCCAAATATAAACTACTAACATGGCAGAAGAAGACGCATATACTAGAGTCCTAAGGCTCCAAGGACATTTAGGCGACCCTATGTGGGTGCCTGAAATTCAGTCACCTGCGGGGATGCTTGGACCGAGCTACTGGGG
>TARA_R110002051_G_scaffold137753_5_pt1 | contig 12447 bp, 9 predicted proteins | sample TARA_R110002051 | Tara Oceans TARA_R110002051 (sample SAMEA4397023) | marine metagenome | biome: Polar Biome; feature: [MES] marine water layer (ENVO:01000295) within the mesopelagic zone...; material: water (ENVO:00002006), including particulate matter (ENVO:01000060) such as......
CTATGAAAAAGCTGATGATCGCCGCCGCAAGTGGCACTATTTTGGGACTGATCGCGACGACCCAAGTCGCAGGTCCCCTGCTGGCCCAAGAGGCCGATAATAGCGCGAGCGTCTATGAGCAGCTTGATCTGTTTGGCGATATTTTCGAACGGATCCGCAGCGGCTATGTCGAACAGGTCAATGAGAAAGACTTGATCGAGGCCGCAATCAACGGGATGCTGACCTCGCTTGATCCGCATTCCAGTTATCTGTCCGCCGATGATGCCGCCGCAATGCGCGTGCAGACACGCGGCGAGTTCGGCGGTTTGGGTATCGAGGTCACGCAGGAAGAAGGTTGGGTCAAGGTCGTCTCGCCGATGGATGACACCCCTGCGGATGCTGCCGGTATTCTGGCGGGCGATTTCATTACCGCTGTTGACGGTGAAAACGTGCTGGGCCTGACGCTTGATCAAGCGGTTGAGTTGATGCGCGGCCCTGTTGGGTCCGAGATCATCATCACGGTTGTACGCGAAGGCGAGGTTGAACCGTTTGAGGTATCGATCATCCGCGACACCATCAAACTGACCGCGGTGCGAAGCCGCACGGAGGGCAACGCCGTTGTTTTGCGCATCGCGACCTTTAGTGATCAAACCTATTCCGATCTGGAAAGTGGTCTGAAAGAGCAAGTGGCCGAAGCCGGTGGCATGGAGAATGTCGACGGGATCATTCTGGATTTGCGCAACAATCCAGGCGGTTTGCTGAACCAAGCCATCTATGTCTCGGACGCTTTCCTCGATGCCGGCGAGATTGTCTCGACCCGTGGCCGCGAACCAAACGACAGTGATCGCTATAACGCCGAGTTGGGCGATTTGGCGATGGGCAAACCCATCGTTGTGTTGATCAACGGCGGGTCTGCATCGGCCTCCGAGATCGTGGCAGGCGCGTTGCAAGACCAACGCCGTGCGATTGTTGTGGGCACCAAGTCATTCGGCAAAGGGTCGGTGCAAACGGTCGTCCCATTGCAAGGTGAAGGGGCTATGCGCCTGACAACTGCGCGCTATTACACCCCATCTGGCCGTTCTATCCAAGCGCTGGGGATTTTGCCTGATATCATTGTCGAGCAACCCCGCCCAACGCTAGCGGTTGACGGTGAAGAAGACGCCGCACCAAAGCCGCGCTCGGAGGCAGACCTGCGCGGTTCGCTGAACAACGACAGCCTGACCGAAGACGAGATCCGCCAGATTGAAGAAGATCGCGCTCGCGCCCAAGCGGCCGCTGCCCTGCGGTTGGAAGATTATCAATTGGCCTATGCAATTGATATTCTGAAAGGATTGAACGCGCTGGGTCCGAAGGACTAAGGTGCTATGACTTCAGAACCGCCCAAGCTGTCATAGGCATGGGCGGTTTTTACTGTTAATGGGCCTGCGAGCCCGTGCGTTGTTCCGCCAAAGACTGCCGCACAATTTGGAAAGCCGAAGACAAGAAGAGTGTGGCCATGATCCCTGCCACAATCAGGTCGGGCCAACCTGTTGCTGTTCCCCAAACCCCGAGGGCCGCGACCATCACAGCGACATTCCCGATCGCGTCGTTGCGCGAACACAGCCAAACAGAGCGCACGTTCGCATCGCCGTCTTTATATTTCACCAAGATCAGCACGCTAACGACATTGGCCACCAACGCAAGAAAACCGATCCCCCCCATGATGCTTGCCTCTGGGACGCCGATGTAGAAAACTCGCATCGCGGTTGACCCGAAGACCCATAACCCCATGAGAAGAAGGCTAATTCCTTTGGCGATGGCCGCATTGCTGCGCACCCGTAGCGACGCGCCAATCACCGCCAATGAAATGCCGTAGGTCAACGCATCACCTGCAAAGTCCAGCGCATCGGCTTGCAGGGCTTGTGATCCGGCCAATTGTCCTGCGGTCATTTCGACCCCGAACATCCCCGCGTTAATCGCGATGACCAGCCAGAGCCGCCGTTTATAATCATCCGAGACGCCTTCAAATTTGACGCCGTGGTCGTGATGTCCTGACATGAGATTCCCTCTTTTAAGTCTGATGTCTAAGAGTATAATCCCTCTAGTGACTAGAGCTTCAAGAGGTGTTTTCATGTTTTCAATCGGTCAATTGTCAAAGCGAACACGCGTGAAAGTCCCCACGATCAGGTATTATGAAAGCATAGGTTTGATCACCGCTGCGGATCGGACCGAGGGCAATCAGCGCCGCTATGGTCAGGCCGGGCTGGCACAACTCGTGTTCATCAAACATGCCCGTGATTTGGGGTTTTCCATTGATGCGATTTCATCGTTGATGGTGCTGCAAAGTCATCCGGATCGCACCTGCGCCGAGGCCACTGATATTGCCCGCGCGCAATTGAGTGACGTGCGCGACAAGATTAGAAAGCTGGTGAAACTAGAGGCCGAGCTGGACCGCGTGACCACAGGCTGCGATGGCGATGGTTTGGCTGGTGAATGTTATGTGCTGGCGGCCCTTGCCGACCACCAGCTTTGTGATGCGGACCATACTTAGGCCTTTGCACGTTCCCCTGTCGGGTCGTAAAATGGCTTGAGCGAGGCTGCGGCCTTGACCCGCGTACCCATGACGTCGATCTCGTAGGTTGCGCCCAAAACGTCTGCCACGCTTTCGCCTTCGCAGGGGATATAGGCCATGCCCATCGCCGCCCCGAGATGGTGCCCGTAGACGCCGGATGTCAGGTAGCTGACGACCTCGCCGTTCCGCATCACAGGCTCATTGTGATACAAAAGCGGTTCCGGGTCGGTCAGCTTGAATTGCACCAAGCGTTTGGAAAGGCCAGATTCTTTTTTCCGCAGAACCGCATCTCGACCGATGAAATCAGGTTTGCTGGTTTTAACTGCAAAACCCAAACCTGCCTCAAGCACATGGTCTTCGCAGGTGATGTCATGGCCGAAATGGCGGAAGCCTTTTTCGATCCGGCCCGCGTCCATCATATGCATCCCGCAAAGTTTGAGGTCCATGTCCTGGCCTGCGTTATGCAGGGTCTCGAAGGCGTGACCAGCCATATCGGATGAGACATAAATCTCCCAGCCTAGCTCGCCCACGTAGGTCACGCGGTGCACCCGTGCGAGGCCCATCCCAAGTTCGATCTCTTGCGCTGTTCCGAACGGATTTACGTCGTTGGAAAAGTCGTTTGGAGATACCGCTTGCAGCAACTTTCGCGCATTTGGCCCCATCACGGCAAGGACCGCTTCGCCCGCGGTCACGTCGGTGATGACCACATTGAAGGTGCAAATATTGCGGCGCATCCAGATCTCGTCAGCAAGCCGTGTGGCGGCGGGGGTAACGACCAGAAAGGCGGTCTCGGACAGGCGGGTGACGGTCACGTCTGCCTCGATGCCGGCGCGGGAATTGAGAAATTGGGTGTAGACAATTTTGCCCAACGGCACGTCGTATTCGCCGCCGCCCACATAGTTCATAAACGCCACTGCGTCGCGGCCTTCGACGCGGATTTTGCCGAATGACGACATGTCATACATGCCGACATTGCTGCGCACCGCGTCGAGTTCTGCGCAGACATTGGCAAAGAAATTCTGCCGCGTCCACGCGTAGTCATAGGCAGGTGTCTGTCCCTTATTTGCAAACCAGTTGGCGCGTTCCCAGCCTGCAAGTTCGCCCATTACGGCGCCCTGGTCCAGCAGGTGTTGGTGGAACGGCGTGCGCCGGATCCCGCGCGCTGTCGCTTTTTGGCGGAACGGGAAATGGTCGGCGTAGAGCAGGCCGAGCGTTTCTTTTGAGCGCTCGAAAAGGTAGTGTTTGTTGCCTTGGAACGGTTGCATCCGACTGATGTCCACGTCACCCAGATCAAAGGGTTTTTCGCCCGCGTCCATCCATTGCGACAGCGCCATCCCCGCACCGCCAGCCGACTGGATACCGATGGAATTAAAACCCGCCGCGACCCAGACATTTTCCATCTCGGGCGCGAGGCCAAGGTGATATGCGTCGTCGGGTGTAAAGCTTTCGGGTCCGTTAAAAAACGTATGGATACCAGCTTCTGCCAGCATCGGCAGCCGGTTTACGGCCTGCTCCAGGATCGGCTCGAAGTGGTCAAAATCCTCGGGCAGTTGGTCAAATTCAAAATCCGCTGGGATGCCGTTCATTGCCCACGGTTTTGCGTTTGGCTCGAACGCGCCCAGCAGGATTTTGCCTGCGTCTTCTTTGTAATACGCGCATTCGTCTGGCACACGCAGCACCGGCATTTGGGTCAAACCGGCGATGGGTTCGGTCACAATGTAGAAGTGTTCACAAGCATGAAGCGGGACGTTAACGCCCGCCATGCGGCCAACCTCGTGGCCCCACATACCACCGCAGTTCACGATCATGTCGCAGTCGATTTGGCCGGTCTCGGTGCCGTTATTCCACTCCACCGAAGTGACGCGGCGCCCGTCGCGATTGATATCGGTGACCGCCGTGCGCTCGATAATTTTTGCGCCGTTTTGACGCGCGCCTTTGGCCAGCGCAAGCGCGATATTGGCCGGATCACCCTGCCCGTCCAGTGGCAGATAAACGCCCGCCGTAACGCCCTCGATATTGAGGTGTTCGTAGCGCTCTTTGACCTCTTTGGGGCTGATTTCTTCGACTTCGACACCAAACGCGCGTGCCATGCCCGCTTGGCGGAAAATCTCTTCGCGACGCGCATCGGTCAGGGCGGCGGTGATTGATCCCACGCGTTTAAACCCCGTGGCAACGCCTGTTTCGGCCTCGAGATTACCATAAAGTTCTTGAGAGTATTTCGCCAGTTTGGTCATGTTTGCCGTTGCGCGCAGTTGCGCAATCAGCCCTGCGGCATGCCATGTGGTGCCAGAGGTCAGCTGCTTTCGTTCCAGCAAAACCACGTCTTTCCAGCCGAGTTTGGCAAGGTGATAGGCCACCGAGCAGCCAATGACGCCGCCGCCGATGATGACGACGCGCGCGTGAGATGGGACGTTTGCCATGACGGTTCCTTATTTAAAGCTGGCGGCGAGTGCCGCGATGTGGGCTGGACCAACCTCGCAACACCCCCCGATGAGAGTTGCGCCTGCGTCCACCCAAGCCTGCGCGAAATCGGCGTAGCGCGCGGGGGATAAATCAGTGCGCGCCGTGAGGCTGTCGACAGTGGCCCCGATGTGATCGAAATCGTCTGTGATCCCAGTGAACCCGTTGGCGTAGGCACCAAGCGGGATACCTGCGGAGCCTATAAGCGGGACGCCGACGCTGACCGCCTCTGGGAACGAGCAGTTGATCAGCAAGGCGGCCGGACTGTGGTCTGCAAGCAGCGGCAGGATGTCGGTCAATGGCTCGCCCGAGCGCAGTTTTGTTCCGTCAGCATCGTCTACGGATACGGCCAGCCAAACAGGTTTACCGGTCACGGATGCCCCCATCAAAGCGCCGCGCGCCTGATCGACCGAACACATGGTTTCCAGCAGATGCACATCGACAAATTGCGCATGTATGCGGGCAAGATTGGCGTAGATTTCGGCGGCTTGATCGCTGGGCGGCGCTTTGTCGGGTTGATAGGAAAACCCCAGCGGGCCAAGTGAGCCGGCAACGATACCCGCCCCGTGCGTGTCACGCGACTGGCTGGCAATTTCGCAGGCCAGCGTTGCCAGTTCGGTCAGCCGTTCACCGATCCCGTGCGTTTCCAAGCGATCCGGTAGCACCGAATAGCTGTTGGTCGTTGCCACATCGGCACCCGCGGCAAAGTATGCGTCGTGCACCCCACGCACCATCGCCGGATCGTCGAGCAGCGCTTGGATTGACCACAGCGATGTGGCCCTACCAGCGCGCGCGATCAACTCTTGACCCATGCCGCCATCAAGTAGCGTGATCATGCACGTATCCTCGCATTTTCAGGGTCCCAAAGTGGTGCGTCGGCTTGCACGGTCGCGCGATAATCGGTTCCGAAAATATTGATCGTCACTTGTGTGCCAGCAACCGCCAAATCGGGGCGCAGCATGCCGAGTGCTATGGATTTGCCAACGCGGTGACCGAATGCGCCCGATGTGGTTTCGCCGACGATTTCGCCGTTATGAGAGATGGTCGACATATAGGGTGCGTCCGCGGGTGGCAGTGTGTCGAGTGTGAGGGTGGCGAATTGCTTGGTCACACCTTGTTGTTGCTCGGCGAGCAAGGCCGCTTTTCCGGGAAAGTCGCCTTTGTCGAATTTGATGAAGCGGGTCAGGCCGCCTTGCAGCAAGGTGTAGTCGGTGGAGAGGTCGCCCTTCCAAGCGCGGTAACCTTTTTCGATGCGCAGGGAATTGAGTGCATACATGCCGAAAGGCTTGAGGCCATGTGCGGCACCTGCGGCCAACACAGCATCGTATACGGCGGCGGTGTCTTCGACTTTTGTGTGGATTTCCCAGCCGAGTTCACCCGCGAATGAGACCCGCACCAGTTGCACCCAGATGCCTGCGATTTTTGCCGACTGGTGAGTGAGCCAGCCAAGCGAGAGGTCCGCGTCAGAGCAATCTGCCAAGATGTCGCGCGACTTTGGTCCGGTCAGGATTTCGCAGTTAAAGTCGGTGGTGACATCGGTGATGGTGAATTTGGCATCTTCGACCATTCGGGACTTTAGGAAATCCAGATCATGCCACTGTGCGCCGGCGGCCGTGATGATAAAAAACGTATCCTCAGCCAAGCGCATCGCCGAGACTTCGGTCACAATGCGGCCACGGCTATCGGCGAAATAGATCAGACCAATACGGCCCACTTTGGGAATACCGCCAGTGCCATTGTCGCGCAGGAATTGCGCAGCACCGACCCCGTCCAACTTATAACGCGAAAAACCTGGCAGATCGAGGATGCCTGCGGCGTCGCGCACCGCTTCGCATTCTTGCTTGATGCGTGCCTCCCATGGGCCGGAACGATCCCATGTATGGGTCGCGGTTTCGGATGTGTCATCGCCGTCTTTTGCATACCAATTGGCGCGTTCCCAGCCGTTGTAGGCGCCCATAACACCACCCATGGCGCGGACTTTATCATCAACGGGCGAGAGTTTTTTGTCACGTGCGGCGGGCCATTCGTGATGTGGGAAGTGCATGGCGTATTCGTGGCCGTAGACTTCTTTGGCTTTGCGGTCGCAGTAATCCTGATCGGTGTAATCTGTGTAGCGACGCGGATCGACGGCCCACATATCCCATTCGGTTTCACCTTGGGTTATCCATTCGGCCATGACCTTGCCCGCGCCGCCGCCTTGGGTGATGCCAAAGGTGAACACACAAGCCTCATATGCATTTGGCACGCCGGGCATTGGACCCATCAGGGGCAAGCCGTCAGGCGCATAGGGAATCGGGCCATTGATCACGCGACCCACGCCCGAGGTGCCAAGGATCGGCACCCGCGCCATCGCGTCCTCAATATACCATTCCAGTCGTTCTAGGTCGTCGGGATAAAGCTGAAAACTGAAGTCATCGGGCATCGGGTCTTCGGGCGTCATCCAGTGGCCCTTGCAGTTCCGCTCGTAGGGGCCTAGGTTCAGGCCGTTTTTATCTTGCCGCAGGTAATAAGAGCTGTCGACATCACGCAGCAGCGGGATTTTACGGCCATTGGTTTCGGTCCATGCCTTTAACTCGGGGATTTCCTCGGTCAGGAAATACTGGTGCGACATGGTGGCCATCGGCACGGTCCGTCCGCCGTAGGGCTTAAACCATTCACCGACGCGCTGTGCGTAGTATCCGGCTGCGTTCACAACCTTTTCGCAGCGGATATCGCCCTTGTCAGTGTGCACGATCCATTCACCATTTTCGCGGCTGACACCGGTGGCAGGGCAAAACCGTTCGATCCGCGCGCCCAGCGCACGGGCACCTTTTGCCAGTGCTTGGGTCAGTTGCGCGGGGTCGATATCGCCGTCGTCCGGATCCCAAAGCCCGCCGATCAGATCATGGGTTTCCAAGAAGGGATAAGCCTCTTTCATGTCCGCGTTCGACATCATTTCGACGCTCAGGCCTTGGTAATTGGCCATTGCGCGGGCGCGTTCAAATTCTTGCATCCGCTCTTTTGAGTGGGCCAGTCGCACGGAGCCGGTGACATGGTAATTCATCGGGTAATCGACCTTGTCAGCGAGGCCTGCATAAAGCCCCAACGAGTAGCGCTGCATGTTCATCACAGCCCATGAGGTGCTAAACGAGGGGCAATTGCCCGCCGCGTGCCATGTCGAGCCTGCAGTCAATTCGTTCTTTTCCAAAAGCACGCAATCGGTCCAACCCGCCAAAGCCAAGTGATAAAGCGTCGAGACCCCGACCACGCCACCGCCGATGATGACCACGCGGGCCGTTGTTGGAAATTCAGCCATGTTATTGCTCCCTAGAGATAATCTTTGAAACCTTATCCGCAGATAAGGTGGATTTTGCTTGCGCCATTTTAATAAACTGGCGGCGCAATAACCCAGATCGCCACGCAGGGCAGATCGTGGGGGTTGGCCCAGCGATAATGATGTCCACGAATTCGAAAACTATCACCTTCCTTGAGGTGAAAGCAGGTGTTGTTGATCCAAATATCAATCTGCCCAGAGGCAATATAGCCGACCTCTTGCGTTGGCCGTGCGATGGCATCAACCATCTGCGTGTGCGCCTCGAATGTAGAGTGCACCATCTCGAAATCGTCGGTCAGGTCGGGGGAAAGCAGTTCTTCGACCAAGCCCGCCGCGCGCGAACCAATAGGCCGTCGCGCGTTGCGTCTGACGATGAAGCCTTCTTCGCCGGCAGCCGATGCGACCCGAAACAAACTAGAAACCGAGACATCCAAAAGCCGCGCAATTGCGCGTAGATCGTCGATGGATGGCTGCGAGATATCGCGCTCGACCTGACTCATCCAGCCCACGGATTTACCGAGCCGGTTCGCGACACCCGCAAGCGTCATCCCGCGCGATTTGCGCAGCGCCCGCAGGTCCGCGCCCAATGTTCGGGCCGCAGGGGGTATCTCATGAATCATCGTGCCTCCGTGAAAATTGGGCCTTTCATTTCACCCTCTCAGATTCGCATGAAAAATCAAATGATTTTTTCATGCGACGGTATGCAGGGGCGGGGTTTTCACATTTGTTAGGTGCATCTGTCGCGAGCACGACGTTCAATCCGTGGACGGCCGCAATGCTGGATCGGGGCGTGTTTGAGCAAAAAGTGGTTTTGCCGCGGCGCAAATCTAGAGTTGCGGCGCAAGCTGTGAGGCGGTTAATCTGGTCCAAAGGGAGTGACCATTGTGGCAGCATATTTTGATCCGGACGCCTGTGATTTAGCGCAGTTCAAAGCATTGACGTCCCGCACGCTTGACCCGGCACATGTGCCCTTGGCCGCCGATATCGCAAAGAATGCGCCGATTTACGACATGGCAAATCTGTCGGGTCATTTGGAAGACCCCAAGCGGCGCCGTATTTTGATGGCCGAATGGGCACAAGGATTGCAGCATGGCGCAGGGATCGTGGTGTTGAAAAACGCCTATGCCGATACCGCCCCAATCGATGCGGCAACACAGGTTTATAACGATGTCATTGCCGAGGAAAAGCAAGCTAGCGGCAGTGGTGCGGACCATTTTTCCGCGGCAGGGAATAATGATCGTGTTTGGAATTCCTTGCAGAAATTATGTTTGAGGGCTCCTGCGGTATTTGCCGCATATTTTGCCAATACCGCGATTGAGGCGGTGTGCGAGGCGTGGTTGGGCCCAAATTATCAGATGACGGCGCAGGTCAACTTGGTCCGTCCCGGTGGTGGCGCGCAATTGGCGCATCGCGATTATCATCTGGGGTTTCAGACCGCCGAGACATCGGCGCAATACCCTGCACATGTGCATGATTTATCGCCGGCTTTGACCCTACAGGGCGCAGTGGCCCATACCGATATGCCGGTGGAGAGCGGGCCAACAAAGCTGCTGCCGTTCAGTCAGACCTATGCGGCGGGGTATGCAGCGTGGCGCCGAGATGATTTCCGCGCCTATTTTGAAGAAAGTTATGTGCAATTGCCGCTATCCAAAGGGGATGCGTTGTTCTTTAGTCCCGCGCTGTTCCACGGGGCCGGCGCAAATTCCAGTAAGGATGTGCACCGGATGGCGAACCTGTTGCAGGTGTCGTCGGCGTTTGGTCGCGCGATGGAAAGCATCGACCGCACTGCCATGTGCAAGGCGGTGTATTCCGAGATGACCAAGTTGACCGGTGCCCACCGCCGCGCAGCAATTGCTGCCTGCGCAGAGGGTTATGCGTTCCCGACTAATCTGGATCTGGATCCGCCCGTAGGCGGGCTTGCCCCGCAAACCCAAGCGGCGTTATTTCATGCGGCATTGGATGCGCGGTGGTCGGCGCAAGACTTTGCCGCGGCCCTTGATGCGCAAGCAGTCCGTCAGCGCGCTTGAGCGAATGCCGCGTCAAGGATGCCGGTCAGGTGATTGGCATCGTCTTGGGTGAAGGCGGCGGGCTGATTGCTATCAATATCAAAGACGCCTAGCAGTGTGCCTTGGCCATCCCGAACCGGCAGCACCAGTTCGGACCGTGTTGACGAGGCGCAGGCGATATGGCCGGGAAAAGCATCTACATCGTCCACCAACTGCGCTTGGCCGGTGCGGGCAGCCGCCCCGCAGACCCCACGCGAAAACGGGATCACCAGGCAGCCGTGCCCACCTTGATACGGGCCTATTTTGAGAAGATCGGGGGCGGTGACCCTGTAGAATCCTGTCCAATCGAACCGATCATCGCTGTGGTGGATTTCGCAAGCGATGGTGGCCATCAGGGCCACGATGTCGGTTTCGCCATCGGTAAGCGACGCGATCGTTTGTGTCAGGGTCGGATAGTCAACGCGCATGATGTGGTCTCGATTGATTGGAATGGTGTGTAGGCATTAGCGCGGATCGGGTGGGTTTACTACGGTCGGTATAAAAATATCTACCGCCCCGAAATGACCATCATTCGACCATTATCGTGCCCGGATCGGGGAGCAATTTTCAGGCATAGCTGCATAGCTTTCCTCGGTGCGCCGTATTCCTGCCCCCACCCAGTTACGGGGCACCGAGGGTCCTTTCCCCCAAATTGAAATGCCCAACGGGCGACGCTGCCGACGGGCGGGGACTAAAGGATGTTGGGGAAATGGCAGTATTGTATAAACGCGACCGCCCTAACCCCAATATCGTGTCGGCGTTTCTGGCCGACAGGCGCGAGGTGGTCGCGGTATTTGGGTGGGGTGCGTTTAGACCGCTAGCCTAATTGAGTTGGACCTGTAACGGATATTGGCCGTCTTCAAACGGTCCAAACAGGTCTTCCAGATCGGGGTGTTCAACCGGTTGTCCGGAGTAATCTGCAACGAGATTTTGCTCGGACACATAAGCCACATAGTAACTTTGATCATTTTCGGCGAGCAGGTGATAGAATGGTTGGTCTTTTTTGGGCCGGCTATCCTCTGGGATGGCGTCATACCAAGCGTCCGAATTCGAGAACATTGCGTCCACGTCAAAGACCACCCCCCGGAAAGGGTGCTTGCGGTGACGGACAACTTGGCCCAGATGATATTTAGCGCGCGTTTTGAACATATACATTTGTCCCCCGCTTGCTTATTAACCGCCCCGCATAGGCACTGTCTATGCTTTGCAAGCCAAATTAGAGGAAACAGTCTGTGAACCTTGCACTGACAGTTCTGAATATCACCGCACCTGTGTTTATTTTAGGCGCCGTTGGTTACGTGTGGGTCAAGCTGGGGTTCGAATACCGTGTCGAGTTTGTCACACGGTTGACGATGACCCTTTCGGTTCCGTGTTTGATTTTTGTGGCTTTGATGAAGGCCAAGATTGACCCGACCGCCCTAGCCGCCTTGTCGATTGCCAGTTTTGTGGCTTATGCGATTGTTTCTGTTGCGTTTATTGTAATTTTAAAGCTGCGAGGTCTGTCGTTTTCGACCTATCTGGCCCCGCTGGTTTTTGGCAATACGGGTAACCTTGGCTTGCCGCTGGCGCTGTTTGCATTTGGCGAGGCGGGGCTAAGTTATGCGGTTGTGGTTTTTGCAGTCATGGCAATTTTGTCGTTTACGATAGGGGTCTGGGTGGTGTCAGGCGGAGGATCGCTGATGCGCGTGGTCAAAGAGCCGATTGTCGCCGCCACTGTATTGGGTGCGCTGTTTTTATGGCAAGGTTGGAGCACGCCGGTGTTTTTGACGAACGCCTTGGAACTAATCGGTCAAATGGCGATTCCCATCATGTTGATCACCCTTGGCGTGGCGGTTGCCCGTCTTGAGACCCGCGATATGGGTCAGGCGGTTTGGCTGTCGGTTCTCAAGGCGCTGATCTGTGCCGCTGCGGCATGGTTTGCGGCAAGATGGATGGGATTGGCGCCGGTCCCCACCGCCGTTTTGATCGTGCAAATTTCAACACCTGTAGCGGTGACATCGTATTTACTGGCCGAGAAATACGGCACTGAGGCCCAGCCTGTCGCGGGTATGGTTGTTGCCTCGACGATTTTGTCGGTGATCACTTTACCGCTTATTTTG
>TARA_R110002051_G_scaffold3195_2_pt1 | contig 12444 bp, 8 predicted proteins | sample TARA_R110002051 | Tara Oceans TARA_R110002051 (sample SAMEA4397023) | marine metagenome | biome: Polar Biome; feature: [MES] marine water layer (ENVO:01000295) within the mesopelagic zone...; material: water (ENVO:00002006), including particulate matter (ENVO:01000060) such as......
CCCGCGGAAGACACCGCCGGGCGGTGTTCCGGCCGCCGCCGCGCCGTTCAAGCCGGCGGCCTGGGCCGCGCGGTCGGCGACATAGCCCGGATCCAGCAGGCCGGCGACCGGGACCCCGACGAAGCCGGGATCGGCGACATAGCGGTTGCGATCAGCATACATCAGCCGCTGCAGCTGGGCGAAGGCGATCCAGGCTTCGGCGCTTCCGGCACCCCGGTCGATATCCGGGGTCTGTTCGGCCATGGCCAGAAGCTGCAGCAGGGACACGCCGCTGGACGGCGGCGGCGGCACGCAGATGACATAGACGCGATAGGGCCGACACAGGGCTCCGCGCTCGATCGGCCGGTAGGCGGCGATATCGGCCGTGGTCAGGCCGCCCGGCCGCGGGGCCTCGGCCACGGTGGCGGCGATACCCTCGGCGATCGGACCGCGATAGAAGGCCCCGGCCCCGCCGACGGCGATCCGCGCCAGGGTGTCGGCATAGGCCGGGTTGCGCAGCCGGTCCCCGGCGACATAGCGCTGGCCGTCGGGCCGGGTGAAATAGGTCTCGGCCCAGCGCGTGCGCGCCTGTCCGGCGGAGGCGGCGATGAAGCCGGCCAGGCGCGGGCTGACGATGAAACCGTCGCGGGCGAGTACAGTGGCGTCGCCGAACAGGTCGTTCCACGCCAATCTGCCGTGATCCCTGTGCGCCTGCCCCAGCATGGCCACGACCCCGGGCACGCCGGTCGAGCGGCCGCTCAGAACCGCCTCGGCGAAGCCCAGTGACCGCCCGTCCTCCTGGAAGAGCTCCGCCGTGGCCGTGGCCGGGGCAGTCTCGCGTCCGTCATAGGCGGTAACCGTGCCGGTGGTGGCGTCGAAATGCATCAGGAAGGCCCCGCCCCCGAGTCCGGAGGACTGGGGCTCGACCAGACCCAGAACCGCCTGCACGGCCACGGCGGCGTCGACTGCCGAGCCGCCGCGCCGCAGCACGGCCATCCCGGCCTCCACCGCCAGTGGATTGGCGGCGGCGACGAACGGCCCGCGCGCGGGCGCAGACGCCGTGGCGGTCGGGGCGACCGGAGCCGTCGGGCTGGTGCCAAAACCCGGCAGACTGCCGCAGGCCGTCGTTACGGCAAGCCCGGCCGCCAGGAACAGGCCAACGAGCGGCAAACGGACTGGGCGCATGGACGGTCTCGAGTGTGGCGGGGGTCAGTCTCCAGACCTAGGCCGCACCCCGCGTTTCGCCAAGCCCGCAAAAACTGCCCGAAGCCGCTTGCGCCCCGCCGGACGAGCGGCTAGATACCCGCCCTCGCCGTCAAGGCCTGTGCGCACCCGTAGCTCAGCTGGATAGAGCACCAGACTACGAATCTGGGGGTCGGGCGTTCGAATCGCTCCGGGTGCGCCATTTCTCTTCAACGACATAATCAGCCTTCGGGCTGAAGCTGGCCGGCTCCGGTTCTGCGTCTGTTTTATAGCCGGCTTTACAGGGGCCGGTGCCCGACCCGGCGCGGGCGATGGTCCGGGACAGGGCCGGTGCGACCGGGGCGTGCCCGGGTGACGGCCGTTGCCTGGCCCGCTCCAGCCCTATTGACCCAGTGGTCTTTGACCGCCGAACATTCCGGAATCAAGAAATCGCAAACCGGGTCCGGCACCCACACTAAGGTCAAACCCGACGCCGAAGGCCTGAAACGCCCCCACAAGAGCGGTCACGGTTCGCGTCGTCGCCTCAATCGGACCCTTGAACTGTTCCAAACGCTTGATGGTCTGGACGCTTAACCCTGAGGCCTGTGCGAGTTCAGCCTGCTCTATTCTGGCCAAGGCGCGTGCGGCGCGGATTTGTTCGCCGGTGATTACACTATACGACATATATTGGTGCCCAATGGATATATGAAGCAGATATATTCAATTACTTTTTGTGTGATTCGGCCGGTTTGGCACTCCCGGACAAATACGGATACGGGAGATTGATTTCTCCACCTCAGGTTCATTTAAGCGCCAGAGTCGCTACTTGAACGAGCTCAGAGAAGCTGGAAACGCTCATTTTTATGTTCAGGTTTGCACGGTATTCCTCAACCGTTCGCGAGCTAATACGCAGGTCGACCGCGATCTGCTTGGCGGACTTTCCCTGCATCAGGCGTTCGAGCACCTGATACTCACGCGCCGACAGCGTCTCCAGAGCGCGCCGGGCCGCGTGAATGCGGGCGGCACGAAGAATAGCGCTCGGTCCGGCCTCAACGGCCCAGCGAACGCGATCCAGAAAGGTCACTGCATCCAGAGGCTTTTTCAGAAAGTCGATAGCGCCTCGCCGCATGGCCTCGACGACCAGGGGGACCTCGCCGTGCCCGGAAATGACAATCACGGGATGCCCGACGCCCATGGCCTTGAGTCTTGCGATCAACTCCAGTCCGTCGATCTGAGGCATTCGGATGTCCGTGACGATACACCCGGGCGGAAGGGTGTCGGCAACCGCCAGGAATGCTCCGGCTGAGTCATGGGTTCGGGTCTGGAACCCGGCCTCCCCCAGAAGCGATTCAAGCAGCTCGCGGAAGACGGCATCGTCTTCGACAATCTGAACGACGGATTCGGGATGGGCCAATCACATTCCCCCGGCCGTCAGCAGGCGGCGAGCGCCGTCCAATGACCGCTTGGCATGACACCACCGGGGCTGGGCTCGACCAGTCGTAACGCGCAACAACGGCACTTTCAGAACGCCCCTTCGTCGCCGCGGCCCGGAGCTGCCGAGGACGCGGAATTGCATGATGGCGACACCGCTGCCCGTCGACACGGGGTCGCCCTTGAGCATGACCGTGCCTGGATACTCCCCTGTCACGCGCACGGTCAGGAGCGCTCGGCAGCCGCGCGCCGGGCGCATGTATTGGCAAGACGATCCAGTGCGAAAGCCATATAAAAATAAATGAGAATATACGCGAGGTATAAATTCACGACCCCAGAGTACAAATAATTGACAATTTTAGATATCGTCATGAGTAGAACAACGTGATTCCCCTTATGGCCGAATTTTCACCGGTTAATGTCTATTTATACTTTCGGCTCAATGCTGAAGTCTGTTTCAAACTCTGAAGGCCAGTCGGCCAAATTACGCCCCGCATGGGTCGTCAGAACCAGCCGTCAAGGGACCGCGCTTCGATGACGCAATCCGAAGTAGCCGCGCCCGCCAGAACGATCCGGGTAATGGTCGTCGATGACTCGGCGGTTGTTCGGGGGCTGGTTTCCCGGCAGCTGAATGCTGAAGCGGGCTTGACCGTGGTGGCCACCGCTCCGCACGGTGAGCTGGCCCTGGCGGAGCTCGCGCGTACCGAAATCGACGTCATCGTGCTCGATATCGAAATGCCCGTCATGGACGGCCTGACCGCGCTGAAGGAAATCGTGGTGCGCTTTCCTCGCGTCGGGGTGATCATGGCCTCGACACTCACGCGACGGGGTGCAGAAATTACCCTGAAGGCCCTGAGTCTGGGAGCGGCGGATTGCGTCGCCAAGCCGGAATCCAGCCTTGGTGCGGCGGAGGAATTCAAGCGCGAACTGGTATCTAAAATCCGCGCCGTCGCGCCGCGCCACCGTGATGCTCCCCCGCCGGTCGTACGGCCGGCCCCGGTCGCCCCTTCGCACGCTTTCAGCCGCCCGCCGCGCACCCGGCCCAAGCTGATCGCGATCGGCGCATCGACAGGCGGTCCGCCGGCCCTGATGAAAGTGTTCGAGTCACTTAGAGGGGCGGTCGACCAGCCCATCCTGCTGACCCAGCATATGCCCGCCACCTTCACCGCCCTGTTGGCGGAGCAGCTAAGCCGTATCGGCGATCGCCCGTGCGCCGAGGCTCGTGACGGTGATCGCATCCAGGCGGGCCATTGCTACGTCGCGCCCGGCGGCTGGCACATGGTCGTTGACCGGGACGGTGCCATTCCGATTTTGCGTCTGAATCAGGAGCCGCCGGAGAATTTCTGTCGACCTGCGGTCGATCCGATGATGCGATCCGTTGCCCGGGTCTACGGCTCGGGCGTGCTGGGCGTGATCCTGACCGGCATGGGTTCGGATGGTGCCCGCGGTTGCGAGGCCCTGGCCCAGGCGGGGGGTCGTTTCATCGTCCAGGACCAGGACTCCAGTGTGGTCTGGGGCATGCCGGGCGCGGCGGCTGCGACCGGGCTGGCGGACAGCATCCTCCCTCTGAACGAGATCGGGCCCTGGGTCCGACGCATTGCTGGACTGACCGAATGACCGACCCCGACTTTGACCACTTCTGTCGATTGATCCGGCAGGCCTCCGGGCTCGTCCTGACGCCCGAGAAGGCGTATCTCGTGATGAGCCGACTGGGTCCGGTCGCCCGCGCCGAAGGGCTGGCGAGCGTTGAGGACCTTCTGGCGGCCCTGCGCGCAGGCGCATCGAACGACCTTGTCCAGCGGTGCGTCGATGCGATGGCCACGCATGAGTCCTACTTCTTTCGTGACGCGACCCCGTTCGACCAGTTGGCGACCGATGTGCTGCCCCCGCTGATCGCCGCCCGTCAGACCCAGCGAAGCCTGCGCGTATGGTGCGCGGCCTGCTCGAGCGGCCAGGAACCCTATTCCGTCGCCATGGTCCTGCAGGAGCTGGGGCCCCGGATTGCCGGCTGGAAAATCGAAATCCTCGCAACAGACATGTCGGAGCCGATCCTGCAAAAGGCGCGCGCCGGCGTATACAACGATTTCGAGGTCAAGAGAGGGTTGTCGCCGGAGCGGCAGAACCGCTGGTTCAAGCCGGTCGTGGACGGGTGGAAAGTGTCTCCCACCCTGCAGCAAATGGTCCAGTTCCGGCACCACAACCTGCTCCAGGGTACGGCCGGCCTCGGCGTGTTCGACGTGATCTTCTGCCGCAATGTACTCATCTATTTCGACGTCGAAAACAAACGTCAGATCCTGGAACAGGTCGGACGGGCCATGGCCAACGACGGATCGTTGTTCCTCGGCAGCGCCGAGACGGTGCTCGGGGTCACCACCAAGATCGAGTCCACGCCCGGCGTCCGCGGTCTCTACCGCAAGACAGGCATGGAGCTGGCCCAGACAGCCTGACGGCGGGTGAGCCCTTCCCCGTCCTGACCGTCTTGCCGGGCCCGGTCCGGCTTCGGTCGCGGTCCTGGACGGCATCCGCATCGTCCCGCCCTGGGTCAGCACAACAACCCGCGAAGGCGCGACGCGCCGGCAGGGGTGTCAGCCTGGCCATATCAAGCCGTCCGTGCCCCTTCACGCCGAGTGGTGCCTTGGGCCCACGGTGTCACCCAACAGAAACGGCCCGGCCCATCTTTCGATGAACCGGGCCGGTCTTGAAGAGCAGGCCCGCCCGGTGGAGCACCACCGGGCGGGGCCATTTTCGGTGCCTAGAGCAGGCCGTCGACTTCGGTGCTCAGGGCCTCGGCCTGTACGGCCAGCTCGCCGGAGGCGGTCAGCAACTGGGCAGAAGCGGCGCTGGTCTGCGCCACCCCTTCGTTCAGGCCCTGGATGTTGGACGACACTTCCTGGGTGCTGGCGGCGGCCTCGGTCACATTGGCGGAGATTTCGCCGGTGGCCGCGGACTGTTCCTCAACCGCGCTGGCGATGGCGGCGGCGATCTCAGCGACCTTGCCGATGGTGTCGGCGATGCCCTGGATGGCCGAGACCGAAGTGCTGGTCGCCGCCTGCATGGCCGAGACTTCCGAGGAAATCTCGTGGGTCGCCTTCGCCGTCTGGTCGCTGAGGCTCTTGACCTCGGAAGCGACGACCGCGAAGCCCTTGCCGGCATCACCGGCCCGGGCCGCCTCGATCGTGGCGTTCAGGGCCAGCAGCTTGGTCTGTCCGGCAATGTTGTTGATCAGGGTGACCACATTGCCGATCTTCTGGGCCGCCTCGGCCAGGGTCTGGATCGCCGCCTTGGTGGTGTCGGTCTCGCTCACAGCGCGCTGCGTGATGTTGGTCGATTCTGCGACCTGCCGTGCGATCTCCGAGATCGAGGCCGACAACTCCTCACCGGCGGCAGACACAGTCTGCACATTGCTGGATGCGACCTGGGCGGCATTGGCCACGGCCGAGGCCTGGTTGGTGGCCTCCGCCGCCGTGCGCGCCATCGACTCTGCGGTGGCCCGCATTTCCGACGACGCCGAGGAGACGATGTTGGAGATTTCCTTGACGCGTTCGGCGATCTTGCGGGTCAGGGTGATGTCCGAGGCGTATTTCATCACCTTCATCGGCTTGCCGCTGGCGTCGCAGATCGGGTTGTAGCTGGCCTGGATCCACACCTCGCGCCCGCCCTTGGCGAAACGCTTATACTGGCGCGAGTCGTGCTCGCCGCGGTTCAGCTTCTCCCAGAACGCCTTGTATTCGGGGCTGCTGCGTTCAGCGGGATCGACGAACATGCTGTGGTGCTGACCTTTGATCTCCTCGATCGAATAACCGAGGGTGGTCAGGAAATTCGGGTTGGCGGAGACGATCGTGCCGTCCATCTCGAACTCGATCACGGCCTGGGCCTTGCTGATCGCCGCCATCTGGTTGGCGAGGTCCACGTTCAGGGCGTCGGCCTTGCGGGCCTCGGTGACATTGGCCCATTCAAGCGAGTTGCCGACATGGGCCCCGGCCTCGTCGAAAGTGGCATTGACGCAGAGGTGAATCTTCAGATCGCCGATTGCGATGTCCGTTTCATACGGCATCTTCGACGGATCAGCGAGGAGCCGGCGCTGGTGAGATGGCTCCTTGTGGAAATTGTCGATGCAGGTGCCGACGATCTTGTCCGGGTCGAAATCGGACCACAGCTGGCGGATGGCGGGAGCGACGCTGCGCAGCAATTTCGTGGTGCTGTCATTGACGTAGGTAACGATCAGGTCGCGGTCGACCATCATGAAGGCGGAGGTCATCGTTTCGACGGCCCCCTGGATCTTCAGGCCGTCGATCCGATCGTTGACCAGTTGGGTAATGTCGGTGGCGTATTTCACCACCTTCATCGGCTTGCCCTGGGTATCCAGGACCGGGCAGTAGCTCGCCTGGATCCAGACCTCGCGGCCGCCCTTGGCGACGCGCTTGAACTGGCGGGTGGCCGCTTCACCCCGGGCCAGCTGGTCCCAGAAGGTGCGGTATTCGGCGCTGTTCTTTTCCGCCGGGTCGACAAACATGCTGTGATGTTGCCCCCGAATCTCGGCCAGGGTGTAGCCGACGGTGTTCAGGAAATTGTCGTTGGCGTCGCGGATGATGCCGTCGAGGCCGAATTCGATTACCGCCTGGGATTTGCGGATCGCATCGACCTGGCCGCGGAAATCCTCCAGCAGGCCTTCGAAATTCTCGGTGTCTTCTTTGATGGCGGTTGCGGTCGACATTGGGTGTCCTTCTGGGTGTCTGCCGGCGTGGGGGGCGGCGATAGTCTGAGGGGAAAAATCGAAGTCAGGCGACGAGGCTGGCGGGGGCAGTAAGTGTGAGGACCTGGTCGATGTTCAGAACCAGGAGCAGATCGTCCTCCAGGCGGTAGAGGCCGCTGCAGACCGCCCGCCATTGTGGCGAGAGGGTCGCAGGGCCGGCTTCATGATCGCTGGGCTCAAGCCAGAGGACATCTCCGACGTCATCCACGACCAGGGCGTAGAGTTCGCCCCCATGCTCGACGATCACGCTCATCGAGCGATCCTCGGGCTCCCGCTGGGGCATGCCCAGGCGGCAGCGCATGTCGATGGCGGTCACGATGCGACCACGCAGATTGAGGGAACCGGCCACCTCGGGCGGGCTGAGGGGAACCCGGTTGATCGGGGTCTCGGCGATGACGTCCTGAACCGACAGGACCGGCACACCGAAGGCCTGTTTCCCGACCTTGATCGAAACAAGACCCTCTGTGGAATCGGTGGCGACCAGCGAGTTTTCGGTCCGGATGGTCATGCGGCATTCCTTGCTTCAGCCAGGGCACCGGAGACGGCATCCAGCAGGGTGGTTTGATCCACGCCGCCCGGGCGGTCGGGCGTGCCGGTGGTGACGGCGTTGTGGAAGGCAAGGCTGAGCAGCGGCGTCTTGTGCCAGTTGGCTGCACGTCCGAAGGCTGTGGCGAACGCACGCGCCTCATCGGGATTGGAAGTATCCGCCATGATCAGGTGGAAATGCTCACCGGCGTCGTACAGATTGAGCGCCGCGTCCGGATCGGCTGCGACGGTGACCTCATAGCCTGCCTGGGCGAGCAACGGCCGGAGCAGCAGTTGCGAGAACGGGCTCTGGTCGACGAGAAGCAGCCGGCGGCTGTCAGGCGCGGCCGCGGCCGGCACCGACGACGTCGGCGCAGCCGAACCCGGGGCGGCCGTGTGCGCGGCTGCGGACGGTGTCGGGCGGTTTCCGGAGGCGGTGACCGCCGGCTTGTCGAACGCCGGTGCATCCTCTTCCTGAAGGGCCTGACGCCAGTAGTAGGGCACGTCGATCAGTTCGGTCGCCACCCCGCCGATGATGAGGCCGCCAAGCGCCCCGGCACCGTTCGCGGTCATGTCTGTCGTCACGACACTCTCGACGATATCGACAATCTCGTTGACCAGCAGCCCGACCGCGCGATCGTCCCGCGCGAAGACCAGCAACGGACGTTTTTCGTCACCGTCCCAGGCGCTGGCCGGCTCGGCGTCCGACCCGATAATCGGCATCAGCTTGCCACGGTACTGGACGACGCTGCGACCGTCGATCCATTCGATCTGGTCGGCACCGAGTTCCTCGATCCGGGCAACGCTCGCGAGCGGCGCGGCCTTGAGGCTGTCGTTGGCGGCGCGGAACACCAGCAGGGCGGACAGGGCCTGCCCCTTGGCGGCTTCCTCGACCGCTTCGTCCACCAGGCCGGCCGTGCCCTGGCCTGCGCCCGCTTCGGACGAGACGCCCTTCAGGTCCAGGATCAGGATGACGGCTCCGTCGCCCAGGATGGTCGCGCCGGAATAGAGCTTCAGATGCCGCAGAACGGTGGCGACGGGTTTGACCACGATCTCTTCGGTATCGAAGACCCGGTCGACGATCACCCCGAAGTTGAAGGACCCGACGCGGGCCACGATGATGCAGGTTTCGCCCGAGGGCTCGCCGGCGGGCTCTAGTCCCAGCAGGTCCTGGAGCGAAATCAGCGGCAGAAGCCGGTCACGCAGCCGCAGGACCGCGACCCCGTCGATATATTCGATCGTGCGGCCCGACCCGTCGCTGGCGCTGACCAGCTCGACGAGACTGGACTGGGGCATGGCGAACCGTTCGCCGCAGCACTCGACGATCAGGGCCGAGACGATCGTCAGCGTCAGCGGAATGCGGATGGTGAAGCAGGTGCCGGCTCCCTCCACCGAAGTCAGTTCGATGGCCCCGCCGATTTTCTCGATATTGGTCCGGACCACGTCCATACCGACGCCCCGGCCTGAAACTGACGTGACCTCGGAGGCGGTCGACAGTCCGGGCAGGAAGATCAGCTGACGTGCCTCGATGTCCGACATCTGCTCGGCCTGGGCCGGCGTCACAACGCCCGAGGCCAGGGCCTTGGCGCGCAGCTTTTCGGCCGGCAGTCCCCGACCATCGTCGGAAATCTCGATCACGATCGCCCCGCCCTCGTGACGGGCCTGCAGGCTGATGCGCCCGACTTCGGACTTGCCTGCGGCAAGGCGCTCCGCCGGTGTCTCGAGACCATGATCCGCTGCGTTGCGGATCATGTGGGTCAGGGGATCCTTGATCAGTTCCAGCACCTGGCGATCGAGCTCGGTATCCTGCCCGTGCATGCTCAGATCGATGGTCTTGCCGAGATCCTGCGCCAGATCCCGCACCAGACGCGGCAATTTGGCCCACGCGCCGCTGATCGGTTGCATGCGCGTGGTCATCACGCCCTCCTGCAACTCGCTGGTCACCTGGTTAAGCCGGTTGAGGGGGGCGGCGAACGGACTCTCGGGCTCAAGCCGGAGCGTCTGGATCAACTGGTTGCGAATCAGGACCAGCTCACTGACCACGGTCATCAGATGCTCAAGCGCATCAACACTGACCCGGATCGTCTGGGCGGGCCCCGTAGTATCAACCTCCTGCTTGGGTGCCGGTGCGGGAGAGGAGGGTGCGGACGCGGAGGCGGCAACTGTTGCGGGCATTGGGGAGGGCATAGGCTCCGGTACTGGGACAGGCGGCGGGGGCGGTGCGGAGGCGGCAACGTCGGCGGAAGGCAGGTCGCTATCCTCCGGCTCGACCCCGACCGTTGATGGTTCTTCGGACGCAAAGACCGCTTCGGTCGAGGACAGGGCGAAGGCGCGCAGGACCGCGACGGGACCCTCGTCTATGTCGAGCTCGCGCATCGCGCCGGCGATCATCTCGAAGATCGCTTCGACATGCTCGCGCGTAACCAGGCCGTCACCGAGGTCGAACAAGGCCCGGGCGAAAACATCGGAGGCCTCCCCCTTGCGGGCCAGCCCGCACAGGCTGTCACGGAGTGCAGCCTGCAGATGATCCGGATCGGCGCTACCCGCCAGAAATCCGAACTGACTGTCCGCCTGCAGGCGGACAAGAACCGTCTCGGCCGCAGCATCCAGCGTCGCATCGCCGCCCAGCTGCTCAATCAGGTTGCGTCCATCGACGACCGGGGGCGGACCGGCGTCACCGGACGCCGGGCTCTCAGCCGGCGCGGCATCGCTACCTTCGAGGAAGGCTTCCATTCGGGCGATCAATGCCGAATCGTCACCTTCGGGCTCCCCGCCCGTGGCCGCCAGGGTGTCGGTGATCGAGCGGATCAGGTCGACCGTGTCGAGCACAGCGGACACGGCTGCGGGCGTCACCGCGAGGTCGCCATCGCGGAAGGCACCCAGAACATTCTCGGCAGCGTGGGCGACATTCTGCAGTCGGGAGAGACCCAGGAATCCGCAGGTCCCCTTGATCGTATGAATCAGGCGAAAAATTCCACCAAGCGTCTCCGGATCGTCCGGCGACTGCTCAAAGCGGACCAACTCGCTGTCGAGTGCCTCGAGGCCCTCGCGTGTCTCGGCGATAAAATCTGCAACCAGGTCGTCCAAGAGCCACCCTCGCATCGGGATCGCCGGGCCAAACCGGCAAGGCACATGAGGGTCGGTTTTGGTAAATCAACGATTAATGGTTGCTGGAAAGCCCGATTTTGGCATGTAAAGAGGTCGATCTGGCAAATACAATGTAACGATATATGTACCTTGAGGCTCAAGGATTGGGCGTGAGGGCTATTTTGTTACTCTCTCCGGGTGTCTTTATGTTCTCAAATTCTAAAAATTACGCCGAGGTGGGGCATACGTTACTTTTTATTAGACATTCACATTCATCAATATGTGCTGCTGTTGCTTGAATCGGAACTAGAGGGTCGCCTGTAATGTCCGTCGACAAATCCATGAATGTGCTCGTCGTCGACGACTACAAAACGATGATCCGCATCGTGAGGAATTTGCTGGAGCAACTGGGCTTCATGAATATCGACGAAGCTCTCGATGGTCCTACGGCACTCGAGAAAATCAAGCACACCGACTACGGCCTGATCCTTTCGGACTGGAACATGATGCCGATGAGCGGGTACGAACTGCTCAAGGCCGTCCGGGCCGATCCCCGGACCCGAAACGTCCCGTTCGTCATGGTGACCGCCGAAACCAAGACCGAAAACGTCGTCGCGGCCCGACAGGCCGGCGTAAACAACTACATAATCAAGCCCTTCACCCTGGCGGTGTTAAAACAGAAACTGACCACAGTTCTCGGGGAGGTTTGACGTGGGCGAAGTCGAAGGCGACGAGATCATCACGACGATCCGTCAGGAAATCGAAGCCGCTACGGAGGTCGTCCTCTGCTCGGTCGAAGAATGTCTCGGCTACGTGTCCGCCGTTCGCAATGGCGACAGCGAGGCGCTCGCGCAAATTGAACAGCGGCTGTTCGCCATCCTGGAGGCCTGTGCGTTTCAGGACCTCACCGGACAACGCCTGACCAAGCTGCAGGACATGCTTTCGCCCGACCCGCGCCGCCCGGTCAACGCGAATCCGCTGCTGAATGGTCCCGCCCTCCCCGGACAGGGACTGGACCAGGCTGCGGCTGACAGCCTGATGGACGGTTCGACCTCCTGGCCACCCGGCCCGAACCCCTGACCCGACCTGACCATGTCGCCATCGCCAAAGCGTCTTGATCTCCGGAGGGCCAATGCCCTGCTGGTCGACGACAATCCGCAGTCGCTGGACCTGCTGACCCAGGTCCTCGCCGGCTTTCGTATGCGCGAAATAAAGTCCTGTCGTTCGGCCGCCGAGGCCCGGGACATTGTGAACAGCCAGGGATTTGACCTGATCCTGATCGATTTCGAGATGCCTGATGAGGACGGTCTGTCCCTTGTTCGCCATATCCGGTCGCAACAGCAACTGCCGAACTATACGACGCCGATTGTGATCCTGCACGGCTTCACGCCTGCGGGGATGGTCAGTCGGGCGCGGGACGCGGGAGCCAATATGGTGGTCCGTAAACCGATCGCACCATCGATCCTGCTGAGCCGGATCGAGTGGAT
>TARA_R110002051_G_scaffold27432_1_pt1 | contig 12437 bp, 13 predicted proteins | sample TARA_R110002051 | Tara Oceans TARA_R110002051 (sample SAMEA4397023) | marine metagenome | biome: Polar Biome; feature: [MES] marine water layer (ENVO:01000295) within the mesopelagic zone...; material: water (ENVO:00002006), including particulate matter (ENVO:01000060) such as......
ATCAGGCTCTGCGCATGCGGCGCCGATGCCATGCCCAGACCAATGATGGCAATGCGCATTTGCTTCTCCTCACTCCGCCCCTTGATAGCGCAGAGAAAGTCGCCTCACAATATTTGTCATACAACATGCGATTTTTGTATGTTGACTTACCCTCGCCACATGTTAGCGATTATGGGCCGAAGGAGGAGCGGCGACCAGCATGAAATCACTTGTACATCCAGACGTTCTGTTTCCGCCCGAGCCCGGCGTGCGCTCGATCGCCCGCGCCCTCTACAAGTCGGTCGCCGACCTTCCGATCGTAAGCCCGCACGGCCACACGGACCCTCGCTGGTACGCTCTGGATGAGCCGTTTCCCGACCCGGCACAGTTGCTGATCGTCCCCGACCACTACATCTTCCGCATGCTGTTCAGCCAGGGCGTTGCGCTCGAGGACCTGGGCGTGCGCCGGCTGGATGGTTCGCCTGTGGAAGTCGATGGCCGTCGCATCTGGAAACGGTTTGCCGAGAACTATCACCTCTTCCGCGGCACGCCGACCAGGCTCTGGATGGACTACGTGCTGTCCAACCTGTTCGACATCGAGGAGCCGTTGACGGCGGCCACGGCCGACAGCAGCTATGACCGCATCGCCGAGAAGCTGCGCCAGCCCGAATACCGTCCGCGCGCCCTCTTCAAGCGCTTCAACATCGAAGTCATCGCCACGACGGAAGGCGCGCTGGACGACCTGCGCTGGCACAAGATGATCCGCGACAGCGGCTGGGACGGGCGTGTCGTGACGGCCTATCGGCCGGATGCCGTCGTCGATCCGGATTTCGAAGGGTTTTCCGCCAACCTGGATCAACTGGGCGACATCTCCGGTGAAGACACGGGATCATGGTCCGGCTATCTCGCGGCGCACCGAAACCGCCGCGCCTATTTCAAGTCCTTCGGCGCTACCTCTTCCGACCATGGCCACGCCACGGCGGATACGGCCAACCTGTCGCCCTCGGAAGCTTCTGCCCTGTTCGACAAGGTCAGGAACGGCACGGCGGACGCCGACGGGCGCCGCCTGTTCCGGGCCCAGATGCTGACCGAAATGGCGAAGATGAGCCTGGACGACGGGCTCGTCATGCAAATTCACCCCGGCTCCTGGCGCAGCCACTCCCCTTCCATCATGTCCCGCCATGGCCGCGACATGGGCTTCGATATCCCGACCCGCACCGATTACGTCAAGGCGCTTAAGCCCCTGCTGGATGCCGTCGGGCTGGAGCCGAACCTCACGGTCGTGCTGTTCACGCTGGACGAGACGTCTTACGCCCGCGAGCTCGCCCCGCTGGCCGGCGTCTATCCCGCGCTGCGTCTCGGCCCCGCCTGGTGGTTCCACGACAGCCCCGAGGGCATGCGGCGCTTCCGGGAAATGACGACGGAGACCGCCGGCTTCTACAACACCGTCGGCTTCAACGACGATACGCGCGCCTTTCCGTCGATCCCGGCGCGCCATGACGTATCCCGGCGAGTGGATTGCGCCTTCCTGGCGCGTCTGGTTGCCGAACACAGGCTGGAGGAGGAGGAAGCCTTCAGCCTGGCAAGGGAGCTTGCCTATACGCTGGCAAAGGAGGCGTATCGGCTTTGAGTGGCGCGTGGGGCGCCGGTGCAAATGGGAGGAGAAATCATGTTGCATTTTGGAAAGTTCGCTGCCGCCTTCTCGGTCGTAGCGTCACTGATGGCTGGGACAGCCATGGCACAAACCGTGCTGCGGTCGTCCGACACACACCCGGACGGTTATCCGACCGTGGAAGGCGTGAAATATTTCGGCGAGCTCCTGAAGGAGCGCACCGATGGCCGATACGAAGTCGAGGTATATCACTCGGCACAGCTCGGTGAGGAGAAGGATACCATCGAGCAGGTCCGCTCCGGCGTGCTCGAACTGAACCGAATTTCGATGGCGCCGTTCAACGGTACCGTGAAGGAATCGATCGTCCCGGCGCTCCCCTATATCTTCCGGTCCGAAGAGCACATGCACAAGGTCATGGACGGCGCCGTCGGCGACCAGATCAAGACGGCATTCGAGGGCGCCGGGCTCGTTGTCCTCGCCTTCTACGACGCCGGTTCGCGCTCCTTCTACAACAGACAGAAGCCGATCAATTCCGTCGAAGACATGAAGGGCCTGAAGTTCCGCGTCATCCAGTCGGACATCTTCGTCGACATGGTAGCAGCTCTCGGTGCCAACGCGACGCCGATGCCTTACGGCGAGGTCTATTCCTCGATCGAAACCGGCGTCATCGACGGTGCCGAGAACAATTTCCCGAGCTACGACACCGCCAAGCACTACGAAGTGGCAAAATACCTGTCGCTTGATGAGCACACCATTCTTCCGGAGGTGTTCGTCATGAACAAGGCGGCTTTCGATAAGCTTACCCCAGAGGATCAGGCCATCTTCAAGGAAGCGGCCACCGAGAGCGTCGCCAAGCAGCGCGAGCTGTGGGCTGCGAAAGTGGGCGAGTCCCGCAAGATCGTGGAAGCTGCCGGCGTGGAGATCACCACTCCGGAGAAGCAGGGCTTCATCGACGCCATGGCGCCGGTCTACGCAAAGCATGTTACCGACCCCGTCCTCATCAAGATGGTCGAAGACGTGAAGGCCGTTCAGTAGCTTGATTTAAGGGGCGGCCGATCTTCGGCCGCCCCTTTGCTTCTCGACAGGATCAACCTGCGAACCAGCCGTTCTTCGGTGAACCCGCAAACAAGTGTGCACCATGTCCGAACCTCTCAAGGCTGCCGCCAGCTTTCTTGGCCGCATCAATACGCTTGCGCTCTGGAGCGCCGGCATCGGCCTCGTGCTGATGACGGGTTTCGTGGCCTGGCAGGTCTTCTGCCGCTACATCCTCAACGATTCACCCAGCTGGACCGAGCCTGGCGCCGTCATGCTGATGAGCTGGTTCATCTTCCTGGGTTCTGCGGTCGGCGTCCGCGAGAACTACCACCTCGGCTTCGACGTGCTGCTCTACGTCCTGCCCGACAGCGGCAAGAAGTGGCTGCGCATAATCACCGACTTCGTCGTATGCGCCTTCGGGGTGGGGATGATCTGGTACGGCTGGCAGCTCGTTGCGCTGACCTGGAACACCGTCCTGCCGTCGCTCGGCATCTCTGGTGCCTGGGATTACGTGCCGCTTGTCGGCGGCGGCATCCTGATTGTTCTGTTCACTCTCGAGCGCATCGTCCTCAGGGCGTCGGGTGCGCCCATTGACGAAATCCTGGATGAAATGCCGCCGGGAGAAGTGGCGGCTGAGCTCGACATCGCGAACGGGAGGGCCTGAAGCTGATGGAATACTGGATCCTGTTTGGCGTCTTCACGCTTCTCATGCTGATCGGCACGCCGATCGCCTTCTGCCTGGGCATCGCCAGCTTCGCCACCGCCGCCTATATCGGCCTGCCGCCACTCATCGTCTTCCAGCGCCTGAATTCCGGCATGAGCGTTTTCTCGATGCTCGCCATTCCGTTCTTCATTTATGCCGGTGACCTGATGGTACGCGGCGGCATTGCCCAGCGGATCGTTGCCTTCGCAGCCTCCCTTGTCGGCCATATCCGTGGCGGCCTGGGCCAGGTCAATATCGTCACGGCGACGCTGTTTGGCGGCATCTCCGGTTCGGCGGTCGCCGAGGCAGCAGCCGTCGGTGGCCTGATGATCCCGCAGATGAAGCAGAGGGGCTATGGCACGGACTATGCGGTCAACGTCACGTCGATGGCCGCGCTGATCGCGCTACTCCTGCCGCCTTCGCACAACATGATCATCTATTCCATCTCTGCCGGCGGCAAGATCTCCATTGCCGACCTCTTCACCGCGGGCGTCATTCCGGGCATTCTTCTCGCCCTGGCCCTGATGATCACGGCGTATTTCGTCGCCCGCAGCCGCGGCTACCCCGTTGAGACCTTCCCCGGCTTCCAAATGGTGCTGCACCTGGCAGTCGTCGCCATTCCGGGGCTCCTGCTGATCGCGATCATCTTCGGCGGCGTTCGCTCGGGCATCTTCACGGCAACGGAAAGCTCCTGCATCGCCGTCATCTACGCGCTCCTCATAACCGTCTTTGTCTACCGGCAGATGAGCTGGGAAGGGTTTGTCCATGCCACGAAGGGTGCCGTGCGCACCACGGCCATGGTCTTGCTCATCATCGGCATGGCCGCCGCCTTCTCCTGGTTGATGGCCTTCCTCCGGGTGCCGGCGGCACTGATTGCCTGGATGAACACGATCTCCGAGAACCCGCTGATCATCCTGCTGCTTCTCAACGTCATGATGCTGTTCCTGGGCACCTTCATGGACATGGGACCGACGATCATCATATGTACGCCGATCTTCCTGCCGGTCGCACAGGCCTATGGAGTCGATCCGGTACATTTCGGCGTCATCATGATCCTCAACTTCGGCCTTGGTCTCAACACGCCGCCTGTGGGAGCCGTTCAGTTCGTCGCTTGTGCCGTCGGGAAGATTACGGTGTGGCAGGCCATGCGCTCGATCTGGCCCTTCTATTTCGCAGGGATAGCAGTCCTTGGCCTCGTCACATACGTACCGGCAATCTCTCTGTGGTTGCCCGGCGTCTTCAAGTAGGACGAGACATGCCCGCTGATCTTACCGCCGCCACCAGGGTTGAACGCAAGCCGAAGCTCTCCGAGCATGTGGCCGCGTCGCTGCGGTCCCAGATTCTCTCTGGAGAAATCCTGTCCGGAGCGAAACTTCCGACCGAGAGCCAGCTCACGGACGCCTTCGGCGTCAGCCGCACCGTGGTGCGGGAGGCAGTGGCAAGCCTGGCGGCGGACGGACTGGTGGAACCGCGCCAGGGCGCCGGCATCTTCGTGTGCCAGCGGCCGGCAATGGCATTCGCCTCGATCACGCAGGACCTCGGGCTGAAGATCTCCCATGCGCTCAACGTCATCGAAGTGCGCATGGGGCTGGAGATCGAAAGCGCCGGGCTCGCTGCCGGCCGCCGCAATGCCGCCCAGGAAGCCATGATCCAGGAGGCCTTTTTCGAGTTCGACCGGCTGCTCTCCATCGGCGAGGCGACGGGGCGCAGCGACTTCATGTTCCACCGCTCGATTGCGGCCGCAACCAACAACCCCTTCTACGTCGAGGTGCTGGATGCCCTCGGGGTGCGCGCCATCCCCTGCGACATCACCTCGCCCTGGGGGACGGACAGCGTCTTGACGCGAGAGTACCAGGCGACGCTGCAGCGCGAGCATCTTGCCATACTCAAAGCCATTTCCGCGGGCGATGCGGATGCTGCGCGCATGGCTATGCGCGCGCATCTGATGGAGAGCCAGCGGCGTTACCACGATCGTCTGACGGGCCAGCAGGCAGATTACCAGTTCGGTTCCAATGCTGCGCCCTGACCCTATTCCGACAGTAAAAGCGAGGATGCTATGACTGCAAACCATACGGACTATTCAATTCGCCAGGCGTTTGATCCGGCGACGGGATCGCAGATGGGCAGCGGCGAGCTCCGCGAGAATTTCCATATCGGCGATCTGTTCAATCCCGACCGCATCAATCTGGTCTACACCCACTACGACCGGATGATCGTTGGCGCAGCGGTTCCCACCACCGCCACCCTCGAGCTCGAAACCATCAGGCCGACGGGCACGCCGGGCTTTCTCGATCGTCGCGAGATGATCGCGGTCAACGTCGGTGCAAAGGGCTCGATCACCGTGGACGGCGAAAGCCACGCGCTCGACACCCGCGACATGCTCTACATCGGCATGGGCAGCAAGGTCACCTTCGCCTCTGACGAGGCGGGCACGCCCGCGAAATTCTACCTCCTCAGCGCGCCGGCCCATCAGAAATACCCGACCACGCTGATCCGTATCGGCGACGCCAAGCGCGTCGACCTCGGCAGCCAGGCAACCTCCAACGAACGGTCGATCTTCCAGTTCATCCACGCCGACGGCGCCAAGACCTGCCAGCTGGTGGTCGGCATGACGCAGCTCGCCCCTGGTTCGGTCTGGAACACCATGCCCTGCCACGTGCACGATCGTCGCATGGAGGCCTACCTCTACTTCGACCTGCCGGAGACGGCGCGCGTCTTCCACTTCATGGGCGAGCCGGACGAAACGCGCCACATCGTCATGGCGAACGAGGAGGCTGTCATCTCGCCACCCTGGTCGATCCATTCCGGCTGCGGCACCTCCAACTATGCCTTCATCTGGGCGATGGCCGGCGACAACGTCGATTACACCGATGTGGATGCCGTGCCCATGGAAACGCTTCGCTGATCCGAAAGCCTTTGGAGGGGTACACCCATGACTGACCAGAAGATCTTCTTCCATGCCGGCGACGGCGAGTGGACCGACCTTGGCGGCGGCAACCGACGACGGGTGCTGCTGCATACGGACGAACTGATGGTGGTGGAATTTGCATTCGAGAAGGGCGGCATCGGCGCCCTTCACAACCATCCGCATGTCCAGGCGAGCTATGTCGCCGAGGGGCGCTTCGAGGTGACCGTCGGGGAGCACACCGACACCCTTGAGGCCGGTGAATCCTTCATTGTGCCCTCCAACGTCGTCCACGGGGTAAAAGCCCTGGAGGCAGGCAGGCTCGTCGACAGCTTCACACCGCACCGGGCAGACTTCCTGGCCTGAGATGAAATCGAAAGCGACAGGTCGCAGGCTCAACGCCGTTGCGGCCTGTCGAGGTCGGACCGATCCACTCCGAAATGGTCGAGTATCATCCCGATATTTCGATTGTGCGCCTTGAAGTAGACGTCGAAGAGGTCACCGAGCAAGGGCACGCTGCCCACCACCGCGTCCAATGCGACATTGCCCGCCATGCGACCGAGCTTGTGCGTGGGCACGCCGAGTCGCCGCGCTTCGTAAATGATGGCAAAGCCGACGATTGCACCGCTTGCATCGCCGATGCCGGGAACAAGCCCCATCAGCGAGTCAGCGCCGAAGCGGATATTGGTGCCGGGGATCCGCAGCGCGGTGTCCATCAGCCGTGCCGCACCGCTCAGACGACGCAGCCGCCGCAGCAGCTCGGTCCGTTCGAAATCCTGGTCATCCATGCGTCCTGCCATGCCCGTCTCCTGCTCCTTGGCCTTTAGCCCAACCCCTAACAATGGAACAAAAGCCATCGGGTTCCACCTGTCAGGGAACCAGCATCACGCGGTCGAGTTGATCCTGCTCACCGCATGGGAGGAAGACATGGGTATCGAGCAGGCACCGACGGAAAAGGGCAAGGACTCTGCCCGCGGATTGCAGGACAGCAGCCGATCCGAAGAGGAGCGCGTTGAGGACAGCAAAGGGTCGGAGCTGGCCAAGGGCGCCGATCGCGTGGACGAACGCTCCCGCAGTTCCGATGGGCGCGGTCCGGGCGAAAAGCAGGTGGACTGACGGCAGGAAAACACGGGACGCGGAATCGGCAACCGCCTCCGTGGCACTGCTGGTGAATCGTTTTGCGTGTCAGATCTCGCTCAGGTCCTTGAACAGCACGTTCTGGTCGATCAGATAGCGCGCAAAGATCGGCAGGCTTGCGCCGCCAATGGCGCGTGCCTGGGAGCCAACCTGCCCTTCTATGATATCCGGCATGATGACGCCCTGCAGGTCGAGATTGCCGACCGCCTCAATCGTCGCGGCGACGAGCCGCTGGCGCACCCAGGGCGGGAAGCCGCCGTCGATCACGGCTGCCCCGAAGTCGATGACGGAGGCTGCAGCCACGATCGCCTGCGCCAGCGCCGCCGCACTGTTGCGGATCCACAGCTCCATCGGCGCGCCGAAATCGATCCAGTCGTCCGCCGAATACCAGAGCGGCTGCGGATCGATGTCCCGCTCCCGCAGGAGATTTTCAAGTACGAAGATCGAGGCGATGTCGAGCAACTGCCGGGTCTCTCCGGCACTGCCCCGCACCGGCAAGGGCCCCACGGCTCCGGCCGTTCCGGTGCGACCTGAAAACACTGCCGAATTCAGAACGATGCCGCCGCCGATGAAGGAGCCGACGAAGAAATAGATGAAATCCGGATAGGATGGGCCCACGCCGAACACCAGTTCCGCACCGCAGGCACTCGTCGCGTCATTCTGAAGGAAGACGGGATGGCGGATTCGAGCCGTCACCTCGGCCTGCAGGTCGAAGCCTCTCCAGAGCTCCATCGCTTCCGGAGGCGCCCCCACCTCGTCGGCCCAGTTCCACAGTTCGAACGGTGCGGCAATGCCGACGCCAGCGATCCTGTCCTTCTGGCGGGTATCCAGCTGCGTCTCCAGGCGTGCGATCCCGGAGGTGATGATCTGCATGATCTTGTCCGGTTGCGGATAGGCATAGGTCTGATGATGCTGCAGACGGATCTGCCCCACGAAATCCATCAGCACCACATCCGCGCTGCGACGGCCGATCTTGACGCCGAAGGAATAGACGGCGTCCGGATTGAGGCGCATCGGCACCGAAGGCTGACCAACCTTTCCGCGCACAGGCTCTCCGCGCAGCAGCAGCCCCTCGCTTTCCAGCGAACGCATGATCACCGAGACGGTCTGGGCCGATAGCCCGCTACGCCGGGTGATGTCCGCCTTCGACAGAGAGCCGTGCAGGCGGACGAGTGAAAGCACGAGCCGCTCGTTATACGCTCGGACACGCACCTGATTGGCACCACCGGAAAAGCCTGAGTGTTGACCCGGTGAACTGCTCCTGATCCCAATGTCTGCTGCGGACATGGCGTGCTCCTCGCCGCTATGGCACCGGCAGACAATGGCATCTCGGATAAATAAATCAATCGGAATTATTTATTGACAAGCCAAACCTCTTTCCTCTTAATGAAGTCAGGGATCGAGGACGGCCTTGGAGGAGGTTTCTGACGCCGCACGACGATATTCCCTGATCTAAAATCAAAGGCTCTGGGAGGAGACCATGAAGACATCAATTTACGCCACCGCGTTTGGCGCGCTTGTTCTGGGCACTGCATTGTCGCTGCCCGCACAGGCACAGGAAGTATCCGCCTGCCTGATCACCAAGACCGACACCAATCCCTTCTTCGTCAAGATGAAGGAAGGCGCGACGGCCAAGGCCCAGGAAATCGGCGTCAACCTCAAGTCCTATGCCGGCCGGATCGACGGCGACAGCGAAAGCCAGGTGGCTGCGATCGAGACCTGCATCGCCGATGGCGCCAAGGGCATCCTGATCACCGCCTCCGATACCAAGGGCATTGTTCCGGCCGTGCAGAAGGCCCGTGATGCCGGCATTCTCGTCATCGCCCTCGACACGCCTCTCGAACCGGTGGACGCGGCCGACATGACGTTCGCGACCGACAACCTTCTGGCCGGCGAACTGATCGGCAAATGGGCCGCAGCAACCCTCGGGGACGCCGCCAAGGACGCCAAGATCGGCTTCCTGAACCTGACGCCGTCCCAGCCATCCGTGGATGTGTTGCGCAACCAAGGCTTCATGAAGGGCTTCGGCATCGACGTGGCTGACATCAACCGCATCGGCGACGAAAGCGACCCGAGGATCGTCGGCCACGACGTGACCAACGGCAACGAGGAAGGTGGCCGCACGGCCATGGAGAACCTTCTGCAGCAGGACCCGACGATCAACGTCGTCCACACCATCAACGAACCCGCAGCAGCCGGCGCCTACGAAGCGCTGAAATCCGTCGGCCGCGAAAGCGACGTGCTGATCGTTTCGGTCGATGGTGGCTGCCCGGGCGTCAAGAACGTCTCGGAAGGCATCATCGGCGCCACCTCGCAGCAGTATCCGCTGCTGATGGCCTCCAAGGGCATCGAAGCCATCAAGGCCTATGCCGACACCGGCGAGAAGCCGATGGCAACGGAAGGCAAGAACTTCTTCGACACAGGCGTCGCGCTTGTCACCGACAAACCTGCCGAAGGCGTCGACTCGATCGACACCAAGGAAGGCATGGAGAAGTGCTGGGGCTGAGCGTGCCACAAGCCAAGATCGACGGGGGGCGCGCCAGCGCCCCTCGCAACCCTGGCGGCATCCGGTAGATCAACGCTCGGCCAGCACGGCCCAGTGGATTACCGCGATCTCAAGCCAGCATGAGGGACCTACTCGGGAGAGCCCCAATGAGCGAACCGCACGCCGCACAGAACTCGGCCAACGACTACGAGAGTGCACTGTCTTCCGGAGGCCCGTCGTCCGTAGCCGCCTTCGACACGCACGACCGGAATTTCCTTCAGAAGCTGCAGCATTTTCTGCATTCCAGCCCTGCCGCGGTGCCACTGATCGTGCTGATCATGTCGCTCGTCGTCTTCGGTCTGCTGCTGGGCGGCAAATTCTTTTCCGCCTTCACCCTGACGCTGATCCTGCAGCAGGTCGCCATCGTCGGCATTGTCGGCGCGGCTCAGACGCTGGTGATCCTGACAGCCGGCATCGACCTCTCTGTCGGCGCCATCATGGTTCTGTCGTCCGTGATCATGGGCCAGTTCACCTTCCGCTACGGTCTACCCCCGACGATCGCCATTCTGTGTGGCTTCATGGTGGGCGCCTTCTGCGGCTGGATCAACGGCGTGCTCGTGGCACGCATGAAGCTGCCGCCCTTCATCGTCACGCTCGGCATGTGGCAGATCGTACTGGCCTCCAACTTCCTGTACTCGGCCAACGAGACCATCCGCTCGCAGGATATCGCCCAGAATGCACCGATACTGCAGTTCTTTGGCGAGAACCTGCGCCTTGGCGGCGCCGTCCTCACCTATGGCGTGATCGGCATGGTGCTTCTCGTTGCCTTCCTCTGGTACGTGCTGAACAACACCGCATGGGGCCGCCACGTCTACGCCGTCGGCGACGACCCGGATGCGGCGGAACTCGCCGGCGTGAACGTCAGGCGCATGCTCATCTCCGTCTACACCCTGTCCGGCCTCATCTGCGCCTTCGCCGGCTGGGTGCTGATCGGCCGTATCGGCTCCGTCTCGCCCACGGCCGGCCAGTTCACCAACATCGAGTCCATCACCGCGGTGGTGATCGGCGGCCTGTCGCTGTTCGGCGGACGCGGCTCGATCCTCGGCATGCTCTTCGGCGCGCTGATCGTCGGCGTCTTCTCGCTCGGACTGCGGCTGATCGGCACCGACCCGCAATGGACATATCTGCTGATCGGCGTCCTCATCATAGCCGCCGTGGCCATCGACCAATGGATCAGGAAGGTAGCAGGCTGATGACCCAGGAACCCATTCTCAGCGCCCGCGGTCTCGTCAAGCGCTACGGCCGCGTCACCGCCCTCGATCATGCCGACTTCGACCTCTATCCCGGCGAGATCCTCGCCGTGATCGGTGACAATGGTGCCGGCAAGTCCTCGATGATCAAGGCAATATCCGGTGCCATTACCCCCGACGAAGGGGAGATCCGCCTGGAAGGCAAGGTCGTCAATTTCCGGTCTCCAATCGAGGCCCGCAAGGTGGGGATCGAGACGGTCTACCAGAATCTCGCCCTGTCGCCGGCCCTCTCCATCGCCGACAACATGTTTCTCGGCCGGGAGATCCGCAAACCCGGCTTCATGGGAAAGTGGCTGCGCAAGCTCGACCGCTCCGCCATGGAGACCTTTGCGCGCGACAAGCTCTCGGAACTGGGCCTGATGACGATCCAGAACATCAACCAGGCGGTGGAGACGCTGTCCGGCGGCCAGCGGCAGGGCGTCGCCGTCGCCCGCGCGGCAGCCTTCGGCTCCAAGGTGATCATCCTCGACGAGCCGACCGCCGCACTTGGCGTCAAGGAAAGCCGCCGGGTCCTGGAACTGATCCTGGATGTCCGCCGCAGGGGTATCCCGATCGTGCTGATCTCGCACAACATGCCCCATGTCTTCGAAGTCGCCGACCGGATCCATATCCATCGCCTCGGCAAGCGGCTGACGGTGATCAACCCGAAGGACTACAGCATGTCGGATGCGGTCGCGTTGATGACGGGTGCAAAGGCACCGGAGGAGCCGGTCGCCGCATGAGCTCGGATGCAAGCTTGATTGCCGACGGCATCCTGGCCCAGGCGGAAGGCAGCACGCGGTTCCTGGTCGCCATCGCCGGGCCACCGGGGTCCGGCAAGTCGAGCCTGGCGGACGAGCTTGCGTCGGAACTTCGCAGTCGCGGCGAGTTCGCGGCCATCGTCCCGATGGACGGCTTCCACATGGATGACACCGTTTTGCGGGAACGAGGACTCCTCCCCCGCAAGGGAGCGCCGCACACCTTTGATGTCCGGGGTCTGGTCGACATCGCTCGCGCCCTGCGACGGACGGACGACGAGGTGCTCGTGCCGCTCTTCGACCGCACACGCGAGCTGGCCATCGCCGGCGCTCGCGCGATTGATCGGCAGGACCGCTTCGTCCTTCTCGAAGGCAACTACCTTCTTCTCGACGAGCCAGGCTGGGAGAAGCTCGCGCATCTCTTCGACTGGACGATCATGCTGCTACCGCCGGAAGATGTCCTGGAGCAGCGGCTGATGCGCCGCTGGCTCGACCTCGGCCTCGACGCCGAAGCGGCAAGAGCGAAGGTCGCCG
>TARA_R110002051_G_scaffold27322_3_pt1 | contig 12428 bp, 13 predicted proteins | sample TARA_R110002051 | Tara Oceans TARA_R110002051 (sample SAMEA4397023) | marine metagenome | biome: Polar Biome; feature: [MES] marine water layer (ENVO:01000295) within the mesopelagic zone...; material: water (ENVO:00002006), including particulate matter (ENVO:01000060) such as......
ATCACTGAGCGATCCGGCCGTCCGGCGTGCCCTGTCGCTGGCCATCGACCGCGACATCATCGTCGAAGCCGGCTACGGCCAGTCCGGCAGGCCGACCTGCAATATCGTTCCTGCGCCGGAGACAGTCGCCTCCACCAAGAACGACAGCTGGTGCCTGACGCAGGACATCGAAGCGGCCAACAAGCTGCTCGACGAAGCCGGCTGGGAACGGGGCAGCGACGGCATCCGCGAAAAGGACGGCGTCCGCCTTTCCTACCTCTATGCCACGTCCACCAACTCGGTGCGCCAGGCGACCCAGGAACTGGTCAAGGCCATGTGGGCGGAGATCGGCGTCGATGCCGAACTGCGCAACGCCAGTGCGTCGGTCTTCTTCGGCGGTGATCCGGCAAGCCCCGACACCTTCCAGAAGTTCTATGCAGACGTCGAGATGTACACCAACAACTTCGACGGAACCGACCCGGAGAAATACCTGGCCGAATGGCTGTGCGACAAGATGCCGAGCCCGGCCAACGGCTGGCAGGGCCAGAACATCCCGCGCTACTGCAACCCTGAATACGACGCGCTGGTCGGCGAACTCTCCAGAACCGCCGATCTCGAGAAGCGTGCCGAACTTTCCAAGCAGCTCAACGACATGCTGACCGAGGAAGGTGCACATATCGCACTCGTGCATCGTGGCGACCAGTCCTCCTTCGCCAACTCCCTCCAGGGCGTTCGCATGAACTCCTGGGACTCCCAGGTCTGGAACATCGCCGACTGGTATCGCGCCAAGTAACGAGTGTCCCGGGCCTGCCACACGCGGGCCCGGCAACTCTTTCTCCGCGCTGGCACATCGCCGGTCCTGCCGGCGATGGTCGCAGTTTCAGAAACCTGCAGAACTGGCGAACACCCGTCCCGCGGGCGCGGCGCTGCAGTCTGGGGAGCTTCGATGTTCACATACACACTGCGGCGATTGTTTTTTGCAATCCCGACCCTGCTGGTCATAAGCTTCGTCATCTTCGCCTTGCTCGATCTCGCGCCGAGCGACCCGACCGGCGACCTGCCCCTCACCATTCCGCCGGAAGTGCGCGAACAGATCCGGGCTTCGCTCGGCCTGGATCAGCCCTTCCTCATCCGCTACCTGAAATGGCTGCAGCAGTTCTTCATCAACGAGCCGCTCAACATCCTGGAAAGCCTGACCGGCTGGCAGTTCGGGGACGGCGAGCGGATGCGCATCCTCTCCTGGGCCACCCGCAGCCCGGTGGTCGACCTGATCGTCCAGCGCATGCCGCAGACGCTCTGGGTCGTCGGCCTCGCCTACCTGTTCGGCATCCTGCTGGCGGTCCCGATCGGCGTGATCTCGGCCTACAAGCAGTATTCCATCTTCGACCAGATCGGCACCTTCGTCTCGATGGTCGGCTACTCCGTGCCGACCTTCTTCACCGGCGTCCTGCTGATCGTCATCTTCTCGTCCTACCTGCAATGGTTTCCGTCGGTCTATGACACCAATCTCGTGGTCAACGACTTCTCCAGCCTGATGGCGCAGGTCCGCCAGATGGCGATGCCCGTGGCGGTGCTGGCGCTCTACAACGCCTCGCAGATCACCCGTTTCGTGCGCGCCTCCATGCTGGACAACCTCCATCAGGATTATGTCCGCACCGCCCGCGCCAAGGGCGTGAAGGAAAAGGCCGTGCTTCTCGTGCACGTCCTGCGCAACAGCCTGATCCCGGTGGTGACGGTGATTGCGCTCGGCGTTCCGACGATCTTCTCCGGCGCGATCATCACCGAGCAGATCTTCCGGGTGAACGGCCTCGGCCAGTTGCTGATCGTCGCGGTCCAGGGCGCCGACATCCCGCTGGTGCAGACCCTGACCTTCATCTTTGCCGTGCTGATCGTCCTCTTCAACCTGATTGCCGATGTGCTCTATGGCATTCTCGACCCGAGGATCCGCTATGACTGATGTCACCATCAATGCCGCGCCAGCCTCACCCGCCCGGTCCGCCATGGGCGACATGTGGCGCCAGTTCCGCGCCCACAAGGGCGGTGTCGTCGGCCTGGTCGTCTTCACCTTCATCGTCGTGGCCGTCTATGTCGGCCCCTTCATCCACACGGTGGCGCCGAACGCCATCAACATCCGCGACAAGAACCAGTGGCCGTCGCTGGCGCACCCGTTCGGCACCGACAACCTCGGCAAGGACATGCTGGCGCAGGTTCTCGCCGGCGGCAGGATTTCGCTGGCGGTCGGCATCACGGCCATGCTGCTGGCGCTCTTCCTGGGAACGTTGGTGGGCGTCCTCTCCGGCTATATCCGCAGGCTCGACGGGCCGCTGATGCGGGTCACCGACCTCTTCCTGGCCCTGCCGCTGCTGCCGCTGCTGCTGGTGATCATCATGCTGTTCCGCGACACCCTGCGGGCCGCCTTCGGTCCGGAGACGGGAATCTTCATCCTGATCGTCTTCGTCATCGGCATCACCAGCTGGATGCACACGGCGCGCATCGTGCGCGGAGACGTGCTGGCGGTGAAGAGCCAGGAATTCATCGTGGCTGCCAAAAGCAGCGGCATGCGGGAATACCGGATCATCATCCGGCACATCCTGCCGAACGTGATGAGTTCGATCATGGTCTCCGCCACTCTCGGCATCGCCTCGGCAATCATCACCGAATCGGCCCTGAGCTTTCTCGGCCTCGGATTCCCGTCGGACTTTCCCACCTGGGGGCGCCTTCTCTTCGACGGCGCCAACTTCCTGCAGCTGACCCCGTCACGCGTCCTGTGGCCGGGCCTGGCGATCTCGCTCACCGTGCTCAGCGTCAACTATATGGGTGACGCGATCCGCGACGCGCTCGATCCCCGCACCCTGAAGCGCTAGAATCTGCACGGGCGCCGTCCGACGACGGCGCCCCAAATTTGCGCTCGTTCGCCGCCGTCTGGCGACAGCATCGCAATTTTCTTGCTTTCGGATTTTTTCTTGGAACGAAAAAACGATGACCTCGTTATATCCACGTCTGGAAGCACCCCCCGTCCCCCGCCCTACTAAGCTTCCAGGCATTACTCTTCAGTCCCCCTCGAAGAGATGAGTTGGCCCGGTTTCGCAAGAAACCGGGCCAATTCAGTTTTGGGGATCTGTCAGACTGCGGGGGAGACGTCTCGAAGCTATTGCCCGCCGGCATCCAGCGGAAACGCCAGATGGTAGGCGATGCGGTCGTGGGCGATCACATATTGCGCCTTGCCGTTGACGGAAGCCGGCACCACGCGTTCCAGAACCGTGCTCCCGAAATGAGCCTTCAGCTCGTCCGCATCATCGACCGGCCTCAGCGCCCTCTGTAGCGGCTCATGCCACACCATCTCGACCGTGTCCTGCCCGTCCGTATGCTTGCGGACGCAGGAGACCTCGACCGGCAGGCCATTGCGCAGCAGCGAGCCATGGCTGACCGCATTCACGATCAGTTCGTGCAGGGCAAGCCCGAGGTGCAGGGAGGCATTGGGGCTGAGCAGCAGGTTGTCGCCGCTCACCTTCACGAGCTCCCTGTTCTCCGGCAGATATTTCTGGGTCTGCTGCTGGACGAGTTCGAAGAAATAGGCGCCGCGCCAGCTGGAATCGGTGATCAGATCCTGGGACTGCGACAGCGAATAGAGCCGCCCCCGGAATTTGTGCAGGAAAAGATCGAGCGAGCCGGAATGACGAGCCGTCTGGAGGGCAATGCTCTGGATGATCGCCAGCAGGTTCTTTGACCGATGGCTGACCTCGCGAAGCAGGGCACGCAAAAGACGCTCGCGATGCCGCTCCTCCGAACGATCGACGATCGTCGTCACCAGATGGACCCCGCCATCTGCGCATTCGATCGCCTGGACGCGAAACTCGAAGAATTGCTCCGCTCCGACCATAACCTCCAGCTGACCCTTGCGCCCGGGCTCCGTCATGTCGGCCTTCAGTGCGGCAAGACGTGCGGCCACATCAGCGCCGAAGATGATCTCGTCGGAAGGAGCCTCCAGGTTGTCTTGAGCCCAGACGTCCGGAAGGTTCGTAACCAATAGGTACTGCTGTCGCGCATCCTGGATGATGATGCTGGCACCAAGATCGACCAGCGCCGGCATAAGGAACTCACGCAACCTGCCATCGCTCTGACTAGCGTGCTGCCATGTCAGCGGATGCACCAATGTGTTCACTCCGTTCCGTTCGAGCAAGAAAAACCGGCAATCGTGCGATTTTTCCTAATGCCTATGGGGCTTCTTATAAAGAGTCACAGCGAGCCCAACAACCAGCCAAAGACAGCTCGATACAATCAGCGGGATTTAACAGGAAACACGCGAGATCTGCACACTACGGCCTGCAACTATCAATAATGGCGGGGGATCAACAGGGGAAGAGCATGATCGTCTCCGGATGCGGGGATCACCACGGAACGTGGTCTCCCCCCGTTGGCACCTTTTCCCGGTGTCAGGCCGCTGCCTTCACCGAGTCGTTGAAGAACAGCGCCTGGCTGATGAGAGCCTTCACCATGTCCGGGTTGAAAGGCTTCGTGACGAGGAATGCGGGCTCCGGCCGCTCGCCGGTCAGCAGGCGCTCCGGGAATGCGGTAATGAAGATCACCGGCACTGTGGAGGCCTTCAGGATCTCGTTGACGGCATCGATGCCCGAGCTGCCGTCGGCAAGCTGGATATCCGCCAGCACCATCTTGGGGCTGGTCGTCTGGAACAGCTGCACGGCTTCCTTGTGGGTCCGCGCGATGCCCGTTACCCGGTGGCCGAGCTCCTGGACCATCTGCTCGATGTCGAGCGCGATCAGCGGTTCGTCTTCGATGATCATGATCTCTGTCGCCACCTGGCGGGAAATTTCCTTGGAGGCCTCATCCAGCAACTGCGTGGCCTTCTCGACGCTGACGTCGAGCACCTCGGCCGTTTCCTCGATCGTGAACCCCTCGACGGAGATCAGAAGGAAGGCATGGCGAGCCATGGACGGAAGGGACGAAAGATTGGCCGCCGCGCGCTGTTCCCATGCGAAAGGGGAATCGATCGGACGGATCTCGATGGCGGTGGAACCAAAGATTGCAACGAAGAGTTTGTAGAGCGAGACACGGTCCTTGGACGTTTCAGGAAATATGGAAACATCCGCGATCAGTGCTTCCAGAACCGCAGCTACATAGGCATCTCCAGATGTCTGGGATCCGGTAACTGCTCGAGCATATCGACGCAAGTATGGAAGGTGAGACGCAACGCGTGTGGTCAGTGACATTCAGTATTCTCCCCTGATGCCCGGCGGGCAAATTGACAGGTAGGGAACGTGGGGCTGGAAAAAAAGTTCCGCAAGAGGTGGAACTTTTTTTCTATCGGCGCATTCTGTCGTGATGAATTCGCAACAGGCTGCCCGCGTGATGAGTGACGAAACCAGAAAAAAGCAGGACATGACCATCTCACATCATGAAATCAAACCCGGATCGATGCCGCCAAACGCCTCGATTTCCAGAAAGCTCCGCGAATTTTATGACGCGGTGCAAGAAGAGGGGATTCCTGACCGCTTCATGGACCTTCTCGAGAAGCTCGATGAAGCCGAACGCAGCAGCAATTCGGTGAAATCAAAATGACGATGACCGAGAACGACGATCGCGGCTTCAAGCGCGACCTTCTCGCATCCTTGCCCAATCTTCGAGCCTTCGCAGTGTCCTTGACGGGGCGCCACGACAAGGCTGACGACCTCGTGCAGGACACCATCATGAAGGCCTGGGCCAATCAGACAAGCTTCACGGCCGGCACCAACATGCGGGCATGGCTGTTCACGATCCTTCGCAACGAGTTCTACAGCCAGATGCGCAAACGCGGTCGCGAGGTTCAGGACACGGACGGACTGTTCAGCGAGCGCTTCTCGGTCCATCCCGAACAGTATGGGCGGCTCGACCTGCAGGACTTCCGCAAAGCCCTCGACAAGCTCCCCGACGACCAGCGCGAGGCGATTATCCTTGTCGGCGCAGCCGGATTTGCCTACGAGGAAGCGGCGACGATCTGCGGCTGCGCAGTCGGCACCATCAAGAGCCGCGTCAGCCGCGCGCGCACGCGCCTTCAGGAGCTTCTCGGAGTTTCGGGAGAAGGCGACTACGGCCCGGATGCCGGCCATGCCGCCATCACGTCGCGGGCGTTCGGAAGCTAGATATCCAGCTCCGGGAGCTTCACCGCCATCGTGACGGCTGAAAGCAGTTCCTCATCGACAAACGGTTTCGCCACACTGGCGAAACCCTTGAACTCGGGAACCCTGTCCATGGAATCATTGGTCAGCGTCGTGAAGATCACGGCTGTTCCCGATTGCCGCAGGCGCCTGATGATATCTGTCCCGCCGTTTTCCACCACACCCGCATCAACCACCACCACATCAAAGTGCCCCGCTTCGATCGTTGCGATATAGTCGTGCGGCATGGCAAGATGAACGGTGCAGGGCAAGGTATCTGTGAGAATCCGCTCTGCTTCCATGGCGATGAGATATTCTCGATCGACGACGAGAATTTGAAGGCGCGTGGAAATCGGAAAATCCTTTCGTAAAACTCTCTAGTACAGGGCCATCAGAACTGGTCATTTAAAAAAGACACAGTAACGGTAGGGCAATTGCGCTAAACGCACGCGCCCCACAGTTTGTGAGTCTCATGGCCCATCCGAAACCGATCGCGCCGCCACGCATACCCTGTCAGCACTGCCCGCTACGACGGCGGCAGACCTTCCGCGACTTCAACTCCGAGGAACTGGCGTTCGTATCGCGCTTCAAGATCGCGGAGATGCTCGCGGAGCCCGGGATGTCGATCATCGTCGAGGGAGAGCAGAATCCGTCTCTCTACACGGTGCTCAGCGGCTGGGGGTTCCGGTACAAGATCCTGGAAGACGGCCGGCGCCAGATCCTGAACTATGTTCTCCCAGGCGACATGATCGGGCTGCAGGGCAATGTGATGGCGGAAATGCAGCACTCGGTCGAGGCGCTGACGCGCGTGACGCTCTGTACCTTCGAGCGGGAGAAGTTCCACACCCTCTTCCGCGACCACCCCTCACTGGCATTCGACATCACCTGGATCGCCTCGCGCGAGGAATCGATGCTCGACGAACACCTGTTGAGCGTCGGGCGGCGAAGTGCCCGCGAACGGGCGGCCTATCTGCTGGCTTTTCTGGATACCCGCAGCCGGGCGGCGATGGAGGGAAACACCGGCGACCACCAGTTGCCGCTCACGCAACAACATGTCGCCGATACGCTGGGGCTGTCTCTCGTCCACACCAACAAGACGTTGCGAAAACTCATCGACGGCGGATTGATCCGCTGGCGTGACCGGGGCACCCAGGTCATCGATCAGGAAGGGCTTTATCGGGTCGCGGGATGGCGGCCGCCCGCGGAAAGCGAACGGCCGTTCATCTGATCAACTACAGTCGATTGTCGATGCCAGGACCCGGAGGCGGACCCTGGCGGGGGCGCTGCTGAAGCATCGCGACAATCCCGTCCATGTTGCGCATGGCGAGAAAGCCGAGCCCACCGGCGACCGCCAGGACGGCAAGCGGGCGCGACTTCAGAACGATCGGCAGGAACGAAACAGCAGCCGTCGCCAGCAAGGCTTTGCTGCCGCTGCTGGCCGCCGTTTCCCGCCGCCGCTTCTCCTCGGCCCGGGCGCCGAGACGCGCAGCCAGGAGAAGCACCAGCGCCAGGAACACGGCACCGCCGGCAACCGCAAGCAGAGCACCGGCCGCGCCGAGTTCTTCAGCGAGCACCACTGCACCGGCTGCGACCAATGCGAAATAGGCCGTCAGGCTGAACAGCAGCACCAGAGCATAGATCACCAGGTTGCGACGCAGGCGGTTGATGAACAGCCCCACGTCCACGGAGGCGAACGAGGCCAGAAGCGGCGCCAGTCTGGTCAGCATCAGCATCAGCGACGAGCCAGCATCGCGATCAGGAAGCCGACGCCGGCAGCCATGGCAACCGACTGCAGCGGGTTCGTCCGGATCTTGCGCTCCAGATCCTTCTCCATCGACAGCGCATGTTCGCGAGCGGCCTCGACCATCTGCATGGACGCGTCGGTTGCGTCGTTCGTGGCCTTGCGGACGCGAAGACGGTAGTCGTCAGCCTTCTCCGAACCGACAGCGGCAACGCTGCGGGCCAGGGCCGCGATGTCTTCACGCAACTGCTGGATCTGGATCTCGACGTCCTTCGTCGAGGAAGCTGCCGCGCGGGCGGGTTCGTTTGGGGCGTTTACCGGTGCCATATCGTTCTCCTGTTTTGGTCGCGATCAGAGTATTGATCGGATCTGGGCAAATCTTGAGCTAGGTCAAAGGAAGTTGAACCACGAGAGCAGGGCAATCACGGGGATAGGGTGCCGACGAGCCGAGGCAGGATATCGTGCATGATGCAATCTCCGTTTTCGACATGGCAATGGCCGCAGCCTGCCCGCTGCAAGCAGTTAACACTTCCGCCGCGATTTTGTTCCAAGGCTCCGACCCCAGTTCGGTTCATCTTGATCTCACTCGTTTGCAAGCTCCGGCCATGCCGTCACTCCGCCACTCCACTCCTCGAAGGCGCGCGAGAGCTTCAGGACCAGAAGATCGCCAAAGCGTGGCCCGATGATCTGCAGCCCGATGGGCATGCCGGAGGTGGAAAACCCGCAATTGATCGACGCAGCCGGCTGCTCCGACATGTTCCAGGGCACCGTGAAGGCGATATGTTCGAAGGGTTGCGAGGGATCATTCGTCGGCGACGCCCAGTCCGCCGGATAGGAGACGATCGGATTGGTCGGCGACAGGACTGCATCAACCTGCGAAAACAGTTTGCTGCAGGCTCGGCGCATCTCGATCGTTCGGTCGAACCCTCGCACCGCCTCGACGCCGGACACGCTCCTGCCACCCTCCGCCCACTGGAAGATGTAGGGAAGGATCATCGCCTTGCGCGCGTCGGGCAGCTTTTCGATCTGGCCCCAGAAGCGCGCGCGCCAGAACACGTCCAGCCCGTCGAGCATTTCCCGTGTCAGCACCGGCGCAACCGGCACCACCGCGGCGCCGGCGTCTTCGAAGCGTCTGGCAGCGGACAGAACCGCCCGTTCGACATCCGCATCCACGGAAAGCCCGGTTCCGGCATCCATCATCAGACCGATCTTCATGCCCTTCACGTCGAGATCGAAGTCCAGCCAGTCGTCATCATTCGGCTCCAGCGCCGTTCCATCGCGCCAGTCCGGACGCGAGAGCGTCGGCATGGAAACGGCCGCATCTTCGACGGTGCGCGTCATCGGGCCTGCACAGCGGCCCAGATAGTAGGGGTCGACCGGAATGCGCCCATGGCTCGGCTTGAAGCCGAAGATGCCGGTCCAGCCGGCCGGCAGGCGAACCGAGCCGCCGATGTCCGTGCCGATGTGAAGCGGCCCGAAACAGGCCGCTGCAGCAGCCGACGCACCGGCACTGGAGCCGCCGGGGTTCTGGCTGAGGTCCCAGGGATTGCGGGTCAGGGGATGGAAGCTCGACAGGCCGGAGGACAGCATGCCGTAGTCCGGACAGGTGGTCTTGGCAAAGATGATCGCCCCGTCTTCCCGCAGCCGGGCGGCGGCCGGTGCGTCCTCCACAGCCGGCACCAGATCGACGGCTCTTGTTCCCATCGGCACCGGATCGCCCTTCGTGGCGATCAGTTCCTTGACGGTCACCGGGATCCCGTCGAGCGGCCCCAGTGGCTCGCCCCTCGCCCAGCGCCGCGTCGACGCCTCCGCCTGCGACCGCGCGCCCTCCGGGTCATAGAGGTAGAGCGCCTGCACCTTGGGCTCGACAGACGCAATACGGGCCTCCACCGCCTGCCAGTATTCCGCGGGTGAGAGGCTTTTCTCCCGGTAGAGACCGAGAATTTCGCGGATGGTCAGCGTCAGGAGATCATTCATGGCAAAGGTCTTTTTCAAAAAATCAGGTGTTGTTTCTAGGGTCGAGCATATCGCGAAGGCCGTCGCCCAGCATGTTGAGGCCCAGCACAGCAAGGGCGATCGCCAGCCCCGGCAGGATCGCCAGCCAGGGCGCCTGGCCGAAGAACGTCTGGCTGTCCGCGAGCATCCGGCCCCAGCTTGGCGCGGGCGGCGACAGCCCCAGGCCCAGGAAGGACAGGCCCGCCTCGGTCAGGATGGCAAGGCCGAGCTGGATCGCCACCTGAACGATGATCTGGTTGGCGATGTTGGGGAGGATGTGAAAGAGCGTGATCTTGCTCTTCGATCGGCCGATGCCGACCGCCGCCGTCACATAGTCGCGCGCCCAAATCTGCCGCGCGGCGGCGAGCGTCAGGCGGGCGAATACCGGCACCATGAACACGCCGATGGCGATCACCACCGTGAAGCGGCCGGCGCCGATGAAGGCGCCGAGCACCATCGCCGAAAGGATCGGCGGGACGGCAAAGACGATGTCGCAGAGCCGCATGACGCAGAGTTCGAACAGGCCGCGCCACATGGCGGCGGTGGTGCCGACGACCGTGCCGGCGAAAGCCCCGATCGCGACGGCCGCGAAAGAGATCGACAGGGAATTCCAGGCGCCTGCCATCAGCATCGACGCGACGTCGCGGCCGAACTGATCCGTGCCGAGGAGGCCTGCGTCGAGCGGCGGCTTCAGTCGCTGGACGATGTTCATCTGCGATGGCGGCAACGGCGTCCAGATCAGGGACGTCAGGGCCACCGCGAGCAGCGCCAGCGTGATCACGGCACCGATCAGCAACACCGGGCGGCGGAAGACCCTTGCGTTCACGCGGGAACCCTCAGCCTCGGATCGAGGACGAGATAGGCAAGGTCGACGACAAAGTTCATCACGATCACCAGGGCCGAAAAGAACAGCACGACGTCCTGCATGACGATGATGTCGCGCTGCGCGAGCGACTGGTAGGCGAGCCGACCCAGCCCCGGCAGGTTGAAGACATTCTCGACAAGCACCGCCCCGGCGATCAGGAAGGTGAACTGCAGCCCGATCATGGTGACGACCGGGATCAGTGCGTTGGGCAGCGCATGCCGCCACACCGCACCGCGCTCGCCCAAGCCCTTTGCCCGCGCGGTGCGGACAAAATCCTCGTTCATCACCTCCAGCACCGCGGCCCGCGAGACGCGCGTGAGGACGCCGGCCTGCGGCAGGGCGAGCGCCACCGCCGGCAGGAGCAGGGCCTGAAACCCAGCGAGAAGGCCCGCCTCCCAGCCCGGAAATCCGCCGGCGGGCATCCAGCCGAGCGTCGTCGAGAACAGTATGATCAGGAGGAGCCCGACCCAGAACGCCGGCACCGCGATACTGACATAGGAGATGGCACCGGCGAGCAGGTCGAACGGCCCGTTGTGCCTGTATGCCGCCTGCACGCCGAGCGGCACCGCGATGGCGATGGACAGCGTGACGGCCATAAGCGCCAGCGGCAGCGTCACCCAGAGCCGCTCCGCCATCAGTCCCGCGACCGGTACGCCATAGGTGTAGGACTGGCCGAGATCGCCCTGGAACACCCCCGCCAGCCAGGCGAGGTAGCGGACCGGAAGCGGTTGGTCGAGGCCCATCTGCGTCCGCAGGGCAGCCAGTGTCTCGGGCGTTGCAGACGTGCCCAGCATGATTGCCGCCGGATCGCCCGGCAGGAGATCCATGACCGTGAAGATCAGCAGCGAAACCACCAGCAGCGTGACGAACAGGCTGGCAACCTGGCGGGTGAGGATGGCGATCAAGACGATGCGGCCCCTACTCTTCCCAATGCACCTCGCTCAGCACATTGGACGGGATCGGCTCGTTTTCCCAGAGACCGTTCAGCTTCTTGTTCCAGACGCCGAGCTTCGGCATGACGAACAGGAAGAGCGCCGGAACGTCTTCGGCCAGAATTTTCTGCGCCTCGCCGTAGAGCGCTTCCTGCTCGGCAGGATCGGAGGTCGCCTCGATCCGCTGCAGGACATCGTTGAAGGCCGGGTTCTTGTAGTTGAAGTAGTAGGGATCGCGCGCATAGATGTCGATGTCCATGGGCTCGGCATGGGCGACAATCGTCATGTCGTAGTCGGACGCCTTGAGCACGTCCGCCACCCATTTGGCCGGAAATTCGGTCGTCTCGATCTCCATCGTCACGCCGACCTGCGCAAACAGCGCCTGCAGGATCTGCGAGGTGCGCTGCGCATAGGCCATCTGCGGCGCCTTGATGGTGAAGGAGAAGCCGTCAGGGTAGCCAGCTTCCGCCAAAAGCGCCTTGGCCTTCTCGGGATCATAGGGATAGACGCCTGTCATGTCCTGGTAGCCGCGGTCGTTCGGGGTATAGTGGGTGCCGATCGGCGTCCCAAAGCCCGACCATGCACCGTCGACGATCATCGACCGGTCGACGGCCATCATCAGCGCCTGCCGGACCCGCTTGTCGGAAAAGGGCTCTCGCGCATTGTTCATTCCGGCGACGACCTTCAGCTCCGTATTGCCGATGACGGTTTCCAGGGTTTCGTGATTTTCGAAGGAGGACATGAGTTCCGGCGCGCCGAATTCC
>TARA_R110002051_G_scaffold320982_2_pt1 | contig 12419 bp, 8 predicted proteins | sample TARA_R110002051 | Tara Oceans TARA_R110002051 (sample SAMEA4397023) | marine metagenome | biome: Polar Biome; feature: [MES] marine water layer (ENVO:01000295) within the mesopelagic zone...; material: water (ENVO:00002006), including particulate matter (ENVO:01000060) such as......
GTCTTGGCGATTACCGGCGACAAGATCGACTCTGGCAAAATCAGCCTGCTTGCTGACCGCCCACTTGAAGAGTTGAAACAGTTCAAACACGTTGAAGCTCCCAAGGAAATCAACGTGGCTGTGCTGCGCTCTTTGTTCGAAATGCTCGAACTCCCGCCGGGGCTTGCACAGCAGGCAACTCAGGGATCGGATGAACCCGTAAAGGCGCTTCAGGAGGAGGTAAACAAGCTCACAAAGCGTGTGCTTGCAGCCTCGACCGATATGGCAAACAGGCTCAGCTTCTGGGGTCAGCCTCTTCTGCGCGACGAGGAAATCCGCGATTGGCGCTCAAAGCTCGATGAACTCAAAGCCTTCTCGGAAAGCCTGTCGCCTTACAACACCGTCGGCAAGCTGAAGAACCTGCGCATCGGGTCTGACGATATCGCCGCGCAAAAGAAGAACCTTGAGGTTCTGAGTTCTGTTGAGGGGCTTATTAACCTGATCGGTGAACTCGGGAATACGGCAAGCTACCTTGGCCAGGCCGAGTTGGTGCTTCCGTCTGACCATGCTTGGGTGAAGCAAGCCCAGGACACCCGCAAGCAGGTTCTCGAAGCCCTATCGACCAGCCGCACCAACCAGAATGGCTCTGAACACCGGCAGACCCTCAGCAAGCTCAAGAAGGACTACCTGACGGCCTATGTCAGCCTGCACAGCAAGGCACGTCTTGGGGTCTCCGAAGACAAGACCAAGACCGCACTGCGCAAGGATTCCCGCCTCGTTGCAATGCGGGCTTTGGCGAACATCTCCTTGATGCCGACTAGCCAGCTTACAACGTTCGAAGAGAAGCTCGACAAGCTGAAAAGCTGCGCGTCGCTGGTCGACTCCGAGCTGTCGGCCAGCCCGGTCTGTCCGCACTGCAACTTCCGCCCGGCGAACGAACAGGGCGATATGCTGCCCGCGGCCAATGTGCTGAAACAGCTCGATGACGAGCTTGACCAGCTGCTGGACGGCTGGGTGCAAACGCTTCTCGACAACCTCGAGGATCCGATAATCCAGTCGAACTTCGAACTGCTAAAGGAAGGCTCGCGCAAGATTGTCACTGGGTTTGTCGACACCAAGACGCTGTCCGATCCTGTGACGCCTGAGTTCATAAACGCAGTGCAGGAGGCGCTGTCCGGACTCGACAAGGTGGTCGTCTCTGGCGGCGATATCCGTCAGGCCCTGCTCCAGGGCGGCTCGCCCGCGACCCCCGAGGATCTGCGCAAGCGGTTCGAGGCGTTCCTGACTGACCGCTGCAAGGGCAAAGACACTACCAAGCTGCGCTTTGTGGTCGAGTAAATTCACCGCCAACCCATTTTGAAATGAGATGAACCGATGACTGAGCAAATGAAAATGGATGGCGGCAAGAACGGCGGACCGGTCGAGTGCCTTGGCATGACCTTTCCGAGTGACGAGGCGCGACGAGAGCATTTTCAGAAGCTGCTGGCCGAGAAGCTGCAAGATCCTGTATTTCGGAACCAGGAGGGGTTTCCAGCGGGAACGGACGATGCAATCTTGGCTCTTTCGGATCCACCCTATTATACAGCTTGCCCAAATCCTTGGCTGAAGGACTTCGTAGCCGCTTACGGTACAGTTTTCTCAAAGGAGGACTCATACCGCCGAGAGCCATTTACAGCAGATGTCTCGGAGGGGAAGAATGACCCAATCTACAATGCACACGGTTATCATACTAAGGTACCGCACAAGGCGATCATGCGGTATGTCCTTCATTACACGGATCCGAACGATCTCATTCTAGATGCATTCTGTGGGACTGGTATGACTGGCGTAGCTGCTCAGCTTTGCGGAGATCAATCAGTCATTCAATCACTTGGCTATTTAATTGGCAGTGACGGTACAATAAGTCAGAGCGTTAGTAATCTCGGAAAGTCTGAGTGGCTGCCCTTTTCCAAAATTGGGGCCCGCCGTGCAATTCTTAGTGACCTATCCCCCGCGGCTACATTCATTTCCCATAACTACAACGCCCCACGGGATCCGCTTGAGTTCGAAGTTACTGCCCGAGAATCCTTGAGGGAACTTCAAAATCGTTTTGGATGGATGTTTCAAACTCTGCACAATTCTAACGCCGATCAGACAAAGGAGGCGATCAGTATCATTGATACCCATTCGGAACCGGACCTCTCAAAGGTGGGTTCAGTTGGCTGGATAAACTATACGGTTTGGTCTGATGTTTTTTCCTGTTCAGAGTGTGCGGGAGAGATCGTCTTTTGGGATAATGCTGTTGACGTTGAAAACGGCAAAGTTCGAGACGTCTTTCCATGCCCGCATTGCGACGCAGATCAAAGAAAGCGCGGTCTAGATCATGTGATGGTCAGCATATTTGACCCGGCACTCGGGGAAACAATATTACAGGCAAAGATTGTACCAGTTCGGATTAATTACACATTTGGAAAAAAACGCTTCGACAAACTTCCGGATAGTGCTGACTTGGCGCTTTGCCAAAAGATAGAACAGAGCGCTGTAACATCACACTTTCCAGCGCACCGGCTTTTTCCTGGTCAGGAAACGAGACGAAATGATCCGGTTGGAATTACCCACGTTCATCACTTTTATACCCGCAGAAATTTAGCTGTTTTCTCGTTTGCATTCGATGAGATGCCCAGTGAACTTAGTTGGGCAGTTACAGGAAGCATTCAAAGGGGATCGAAGCAGCATCAAATTGCCATCACCCGTATAGGTGGTGAAAAGGCAGGTGTAGGAGGCGCAACTGCCGGCCACCGCAGAGGCACACTATATATTCCTTCCAATCAGATTGAGATGAATCCAATCATACTTCTACGTGATCGCCTATCGGCTTTCAAAAAAGCCGCACTACGACCTCGAAATGAGCGTCCAATTGTTACCACTCAGTCTACCACTGCTATATCATTGCCTGACGATTGCATCGATTATCTATTCTTCGACCCTCCCTTTGGTGCGAACATTAACTATTCAGAGTTGAACTCGTTGATGGAGGGCTGGCTTGGAGTATTTACTGAAAGAAAGCACGAAGCTGTAGAGGACCGCCATCAAAAGAAAGATGTCAATGCTTATAGAGAGTTGATGACCCGCTGCTTCCGAGAGGCTTATCGTGTTTTGAAGCCTGGCCGCTGGATGACAGTTGAATTTTCCAACACGCAAGCTGCAATCTGGAACGCGATTCAGGCATCTCTTCAAGAGGCTGGATTCGTAGTAGCAAACGTTTCCGTTCTCGATAAAAAGAGAGGGGGTGTTAATGCAATCGTTGGTGTAACTGCGGTCAAACAAGATTTGGTAATATCAGCCTATAAGCCAAACGGTGGTTTAGAAGAGAGATTTACTCAATTGCGTGATAAAGAGGAATCTGTTTGGGATTTTGTCCAGACCCATCTTAATTATCTGCCTTCTGTGAAGCTAAGGGGGCGAGAGCTTGAATATATTAATGAACGCGATCCTAGAATTATCTTTGATCGAATGGTCGCATGGTTCATTCGGCATAATGCCCAAGTTCCTCTTTCCAGTCTTGAATTTCAAGGTGGTTTAAGCAGCCGTTTTCCGGAACGGGACGGTATGGTCTTTTTGCCCGACCAAGTTACAGAGTACGACCGCAAGCGTGCTCAGGCATCACAAGCACCGCAGATGGAAATGTTTGTTGTCGATGAGCGTAGTGCAATCGACTGGTTAACTGAATTCCTAAAGAATCGACCTTCGACCTATCAAGATCTCCACTCCGAATTCATGACCCAACTTGGCGCAGGCTGGAAAAAGCATGAAGAAAGGCCCGAGCTTTCGGCACTGCTTGATGAAAACTTCCTGCGCTTCGATGGGAACGGCGACGTGCCGAGCCAGATCCACAGCTACCTGTCGACCAACTTCAAGGACCTTCGCGGTTTAGAGAAGGAAGACCCACGCCTGAAGGCAAAGGCGAAAGACCGTTGGTTTGTGCCCGATCCGAACAAGGGGAAGGATCTTGAGCAGAAGCGTGAGCGATCATTGCTGAAGGAGTTTGAGGTTTACAAGTCAGCGACCAAACGCCAGTTGAAGGAGTCGCGCCTCGAGGTGCTGCGCGCAGGTTTTAAGACTGCCTGGGCGTCGAAGGACTACAAGACAATTATCGGCATCGCCGAGAAACTGCCTGACGAGACGCTGCAAGAGGACGAAAAGCTGCTGCTCTGGTACGATCAGGCGCTGACGCGGACGGAGGCTGATGCGTGACGCATCCAGCCCAAGACTATGGCATTGGCACGTGGTGCTGGCATGAACGACATGCCGCACCCTGCCGTGTCGTGGACCGGGAAGAGATGTGGGGCGAGACCTCATATCGGGTTTGGCTGCCGGGCAAAGACGCCGTCGTCCGTGCCCGGTCACGTGACCTAGGGCCACTCGATGCTGTGCGCCCGACAGTCGACCAGATCCTGCACACGGCCGCCGCCGCAAAGCTATTGGATGCGCTGGAAGACAATCTGCTTCTTGCGCCGATCCAGTCGAGCGTTGTCCCACTGCCGCATCAGCTCTACGCCCTTAACCGCGCCATGAGCCGGGACCGGATCCGCTATCTGCTGGCGGATGAAGTCGGACTTGGCAAAACCATCGAGGCTGGGTTGATCCTGCGCGAGCTCAAGCTTCGCGGCATGGCAAAGCGGATCCTTGTCGTGGCACCCAAAGGGTTGGTGCGGCAATGGCAGGCCGAAATGCGCCTGCACTTTGGTGAGAATTTCCAATTCATCGAGCCGTCCGAGCTTTCCGCATATCGCCAGTTTCGCGATGACGAGGAAAATCTTTGGCGGCTGCACGATCAGGCGATTTGTTCGCTGGATTCTGTGAAGCCGCTTGAAGGTCGGCGCGGCTGGAGTGCGGAGCAGCTCAGCACCTATAACCGTGAACGCTTCGAAGACTTGATATCGGCATCCTGGGATCTCGTGATCATCGACGAAGCCCACCGAATGGGCGGGAGCACCGACCAGGTTGCGCGATACAAGCTTGGCGCGGCACTTGCCGAAGCTGCGCCATACCTCTTGCTTCTCTCCGCAACGCCTCATCAGGGAAAAACCGACCAATTCCACCGCCTGATGCAACTTCTCGATCGTGACTCCTTTCCGGATGAAAATAGCATCTCCAGTGATCGGGTGCGCCCGTTTGTCGTCCGGACCGAAAAGCGGTTGGCGATCGATGCCGAAGGCAAACCCCTGTTCAAGCCCCGTTTGACACGGACGCAAGCGGTCGCTTGGTTGGACCGCCACAAGGCGCAGCAGGGCTTGTACGAGGCAGTCACTGAATACGTTCGCCACGGCTACAATCAGGCCATGGCATCGAAGCAACGACACATCGGTTTTCTGATGATCCTGATGCAGCGGTTGGTGACTTCTAGCACTGCGGCCATCCGGGCCACCTTGGAAAGGCGGCTTCTTGCTCTGGATGACGATCACCGTCAATTGCAGCTGTTTTCTGCAGAAGGTGTTGGAGATTGGCATGAGTTGACGGGTGATGATCAAATTGATGTTGCAGTGGCATTTGAAGCTTTGGGCGATGAGCGAAAGGACGTAGAGGCGCTGCTCTTTCTTGCGCGTGAAACCGAGGCACAGGGAACTGATGCCAAAGCCGAAGCGCTCTTGGAGCAGATCTACAAGATTCAACAGGAAGAAAACGATCCTGAACTGAAGGTCCTGGTCTTCACCGAGTTCGTTCCAACACAGGCTATGCTCGCGGAGTTCCTTGAGAGCAGGGGCTTCTCGGTCACGACGCTCAATGGCAGTATGGATCTGGAAGCACGTGGCCGGGCTCAGCGGGCATTTTCAGGGGACGTACGTATTCTGGTCTCCACGGACGCTGGCGGCGAGGGTCTCAACCTCCAATTCTGTCACATCATCGTCAATTTCGATATGCCGTGGAATCCCATGCGGGTCGAGCAACGGATCGGTCGTGTGGATCGTATCGGTCAGCCTCATATTGTGCGGGCAATAAATTTCGTGCTCGAAGACACGGTCGAGCATCGCGTTCGGGAAGTCCTCGAAGCCAAACTTGCGGTAATTGCCGAAGAGTTTGGCGTGGATAAAGTTGCTGATGTAATGGATTCGGTCGAGGCGGAGCCTCTCTTTGATGAGCTTTTCGTTCAAGGGCTTCAAGATCCTGCTTCGATCGAAACCGAATGCGATGCAGTCCTGACTCAGCTTCGAACCACGTTGACGGAAAGCCGGAAGAGTAGCGATCTTCTGGCTGACGGGCACGATCTGGATGCGGATGACGCGCGAAAGTGGCGTGACCACCCGGCTCAGTTTTGGCTTGAGCGTGCAATTACCACTGGGCTGCCAGCGCGCGGTGGGGAAGCTACACGAGAAGGCGATACTTGGCGGATACGTTGGGCCGATGGCAGTGAGTCAGCCACGGTTTGCTTCGACGCGCGAACCGCAGCAGACCGACCTGAAATCGAATGGGTGACGCTTGAAGACCCTCGGGCACAAGCCCTGATTGCGGATTTGCCACGATGCATCTCTGGTCAGCCCGTACCTGCCGTGCGCATAGCTGGGCTTCCTGACAGCGTCAAAGGCGTCTGGTCACTTTGGGAAATCAGCCTAGCGGCTGACGACTTCAGCCGTCGCCGCTTCCTATCCGTGTTCGTCAATGACGAGGGTCGTGCCTTCCAGCCCACTGCAAAGCGCATTTGGGATGTCCTTCTCACGGAACAAGTCGAACAGATCGAAACCCATGCAACACAAGACCCATACGACTGGTTTAGGCGGTCGAAATCCGCTGCCATCGCTCAAGGTGAGCGCGTGTTCTCTGATCTTGTGACAGAGCACAAGACACGGATTGAGGAAGAGCGCGGACGCGCTCTCTACGCTTTTGAAGCTCGCCACCAAGCAATTGGAAGGGTTGGGCTTCAGACAGTTCGTGATTATCGCAGGAAACGTCTCCAGAGTGAGCATGAGGCACGAATGGCGCAACTAGAGGCAGCGGCATCCTACTCGCCAGATCTTAATGCACTTCTCGTGTTGCGCGTTGGCGAGTTAGCGCTTGGTGAGAAATGAGTGTTTGGGCCGACCGCATCCTGCAGGAGTTTCCTGCCGACCTTTCACGCTTCTGGATCGCTCTGGATCCGGATGGCCTCCTTTTGGATGAACGCATCCTGCACGGCCTTCGTGAACGTGGATTTGAAGTCCTGCCATTCGAAGACGCTGTTTCGTTCAGGACCGAGTATGAGGAGCGCTACCGGGCGGCATGGGACACTGGCAGGGAAGGAACTGCAAAGGCGCTGGTCTTGCAACTGCGAGGCACAGACCTCAACTCACTCCCCTGGGACTACATCAGATCAGCCCGCACGCTGAATCTGAGCTTGGCTGATCTTTTCCCCAAGCTAAGCTATGGTGTCGTCCGGCAGATCGACTCCGAACACCACGAGGTCCTGTTCCAAGCTTGCAAAAAGCATGCGGCACAGCCTCTTGGGGAGGGGGCGACCAAAGATTTCATTCTTACCCACATCTTCAGGCTCAGCCCCTATTTGCTGAACAGGGCGGAGGATTTCTGGCGAGAAGTGCTGCGTCTTCACTATCGTGGAACAGGGCTGCCAGAACTGCTAGCGCAACATGTCGCAGCGGTCTTGAGGGATACGCCCCTCGGGACCTTGCCGATTGTCGAACTTCTCTCGTCCAAGACCGATATGGTTCGCGCGGTCCAAGATGCATGGTGCGGTTTTCTAGCACAGCACGGTGTCCGGACTGAGGGTTCTGCTGGAGTGCGGGAGTCGTCCGAGCGGGCCGCAATCACGGTGCCATTCGATCATCCCGATGTGCGGGTCATTATTGATACCATGTTCCTCGAAGGCGTCCTTCAGCCCGTCGAAGTTGATCAGTTGCCTGCCGAGCTGCCTGACTGGATCAAAGTTGGGCTGATTGCCGATCCTCGTGCACTTAGCCATCTCGTATCAGAAGGCGCAAAAAGGATCGCTGCGGATTTGCCAACGATTGACGCGTCGCATCGAGATTGGGTGGAAGCGGCACGTCGATTGGCAGAGCTCATCTATCGCTTCAATGAGCTTAAAGCCTCCGATGCCGATAGCCTGCAGGTACAGATACAGACGTTGCAGAATGACGCTGATGCGCGATTGAGGGAGTGGGTATTTCAGCACTTTGCGGATCTGCCATCGCTGCCCGTCGCGAAATCTCCTGTGATGGTACATCATGTCCCGAGGTATCTGGCCATGCGCCGCAGCGCAGGCGAGGACCGAATAGCCCTTCTTGTGTTTGATGGGCTGGCTCTGGATCAGTGGGTCCAAATCCGTGAAGATTTGTCGGCCAGGGCACCTGAATTTTCTGTAGATGAGGGCGGGTGTTTTGCGTGGCTACCGACGCTGACGTCGATTTCACGTCAGGCTCTTTTTTCCGGGCTTAAACCCCGAGAGTTCCAGAGTTCGATGGACACAACCTCGCAAGAGCCATCGCTTTGGACAAGGTTCTGGCAAGAGCACGGACTTCGGAAGCCCGAAGTCATTTTTCAAAAAGGGCTCAAGCGCTCTGAACAGCTGGCCGCGCTAGAGGAGAATCTTTCGAAGCCGACAACGAAAGTAGCCGGTATTGTTGTCGATATGATCGATGAAATCGTGCACGGAGCAATGCTCGGAAAGCGCGGGGTCGCTGGGCAAATTCGCGAATGGTGCGATACTGGCTTCATTGAAAAGCTGTTTCTTATGCTCACTCAGCATGGGTATCATATCTATCTCACAGCAGACCACGGCAATGTTGATGCCGAAGGTATTGGACGGCTCAGCCAAGGCGTTGTATCGGAATTGAAGGGTGAGCGGGTCAGGGCGTATCGCAGCGAAGACCTAGCGTCATCTGTCCCGCCCGAAATTGACGCGTTTCAGTTTGGAAGTCCCGGGCTGCCTGCCGATTTCTTACCGCTCTATGCAAATGAACGCGGCGCGTTTGTACCTAAAGGAAACAAGATCGTCGCTCACGGAGGAATGGCGTTAGAGGAACTGATTGTGCCGTTTATAAAGATAAGAATGAAGAAAGAAGAACATGCGACCGACAGCACCTCAAATAGGATTTGACCGCTTTATTCGCCTTGAGTGGGCGACAAAAGCACTAGAAGTCAGGGCGGGGCTCGCGGAGATCGACGAACTTGAAGCTATCTTGGATCAGGCACATTCAGGACCGGCAGCCAAAAAGAAGACCAGAACGGTGTTGAACCGCCTCTGGTTGGAGCCGCGCAAAAACCTTGAGCCTTTTGCGCAAAGAGCCGTAGAACTTTTTCAAACGACGCCCAATACGCCACCGGCCGCTCTCACATGGGGAATGGCTATCGTAACATACCCCTTCTTTGCCAAAGTGGCTGAGATCATCGGACGACTAACGTCACTTCAGGGTGACTGCACCACAGCTGAGGTGCATCGTAGGATGGCGGAAATCTACGGCGAACGTGAAGGGACACGAAGAATGACCAACATGGTCCTTCAATCCCAGATCGACTGGGCAACGCTCGACCGCAGTGAAAACGGAAAAACGCTGACCCGAAAGAAGTCCGCAATCCTGGACGGACCGGATCTGGTGCGTTGGTTAACCAAGGCCGTTCTTGAGTGTTCGGGTCGCCCAATTGGTCTTGGGTCGTTAGAAGCACAGCCGGTGATTTTTCCATTTGGTCTTGGCGAAAACCTCGGATTTGTCCTGTCGTCTGCACCTGATCTAGACTTGCGCGCGGATAGTGCTGGAAACCAATTGGTTTCGATACAAGGTTAGTGGGATCCGCCGGAGGCACTTTCGAGGGACGGTGCTGATCAGCCACTAGTTTACTACACCTAACATAACATGCCCGTGTAAAAGCAGGCTTGCGGTCAGGAAACAAGCATCCTGGTCTTGTCACGCTTACGTTGCGGTCTCTTAACTCATTTAGGCAGCCTTTCGTTCGAAGGCCAAGGGGCTTTTGCCACCTAGCGACGAATGACGCCGCCGTGGATTATAGAACCCGTTGATATACTGGAAGATGGCCCCTTCAGCTTGGCGTCTGGTTTCCCAGCGGTTGCGCCAGATCAGCTCCGCCTTGAGCGATTTGAAGAACGTTTCCACCATAGAATTGTCGTAGCAATTTCCTTTTCCGCTCATCGAGATTTTGAAGCCATGCTTTGACAACCGCTTCTGGTAGTCATGTGAGCAGTATTGCGATCCACGATCCGTGTGGTGAATGCAACCCTCCGGCGGTTGTCGCAAGGCCACTGCCATGTCCAACGCCCGGATCGCCAGATCTCGCTTCATACGATTGCTGACAGCCCAATCGATGACGCGCCGAGAATAAAGATCTAAGATCACCGCCAGATAGAGCCAACCCTCGCTGGTCCAAATGTACGAGATATCACCTGCCCATTTTTGATTTGGCCCATCGGCAGAAAAATCCTGATCCAGCAAGTTGGGCGCGATGTTAAACGTATGGTTGCTGTCCGTCGTCGCCTTGTATTTCTGCGTTCTGATGACTTTGATGCCGTTCTCACGCATCAGGCGGCCCACACGACCGTGACCGACGCTCAGCCCCAGCTCTTGCAGTTCTTCAGTCATCCGGGGCCGCCCGTAGCTTTGCAAGCTAAGCCGATGCTGCCCACGAATATGGGCCAAAAGCACCATATCATCTCGCTGTCGTTGGCTCATCGGGCGTATCCGCCAAGCACGATAACCACGCGATGTGACCTGCATGATACGGCAGAGAAATTCCACGGGCCAAACTTCTTTCCAGGCGTCAATGAAGGCGAACCTCACCGGCTTTGGCCTGCAAAGAAGATCGCCGCCTTTTTTAACACTTCCCTCTCCTCGCGCAACAAACGGACTTCCTTGCGAAGGCGTTCGTTCTCTTTCTCAACATCTTCGTGAGGACCCGACATCAGGTCATCATGCTGGTGCTTCTGGACCCACTTGTTCAGCGTCGAAAGCCCAACCCCCAAATCAGAAGCCGCTTGTGGTCGTGTCAGTCCACTGGTCGTTGCGATGCGCACTGCATCACGGCGAAACTCGTCTGTGTATCTCGTTGCCATTCTCAATCTCCTTCATAGCAAACATTGCTCGAAAGAGACCGGAACTAAACCGTGACAAGACCATCCCGAGCGAAAACGTCAAATGACGGCAGTCAGCCCAAAGCTTACCCATGGTCGTCGGTTTGCGTGTTCCGAAGCGATAGATGCCCTTCTTTGCGCGAATCGCGAACCGGTAAGATGCGGGGCTTTGCAGACCTTGGATTTTTTGACTGCCAAGGTCCGCTTTAACGGACCGTTCAACACGCGGTCGTTTTGCGGGTTTGAAAAGGTTTAGCGGAATGCTTTAACTTTCAAGCTAGAACATCGTATCGTCGCAGTAATCGCCATCTGCTTGCTAGTTTCTCGACGCGCCTTGGCCCGCAGCCGTTCAAACATTGCAAAATATGCAGCAATAGCTTCCGAATGGCAGCCACGCTCGATCTGTGAAACTGTCTCTTGGATATCCTGCCAAACGCGATCCCCTTCTTCATCAATCTTGATAAAATGTGCGAGGCTTGGCGCTTCGTTGTAGTAATCTTCTACCAAAGCGCGGCCTTCGCGGGAAAAAATAAGAACTTCGTCACGAAAGTGCCGCAGCGTTGTCAGTTCATGGCAATCGTCTGGTAGTCCGCGTAGCTCGCATGCAGCTGTGGTGAGAAAACAACCTTTTTTGCCACTGCTCGAGCTGCTCTTGCTTGATCGAGATTTTCCTGAATCAGAGCGTTTTGCTCGCCAAGTCCCTTCTTTCGTTCGTGAACGATTTTGTCCTTTAGTTGGTCCGGTTTTAACCACCGGACCTTTCGTATCTTTTGGCGACTTAGACATTAATACTTCCTTCCGAAAAGATATGAATAGGATCGACTAAATCAGCTAGGAAAAGCAAGGTAAACTCTTACCAAAATATGAATTGTGGTTTTCAGTCATATGATACTGCTGCGCTGTCCCGTAGCCTATGTCGTGCGCCAAATGAAGATGGCCTTAGAAAGCCCTACGTTTTGATCCGCGAGTTATCGGTCGTACGGAGGCGAGCATGTAGAATTTTACCGCCCCGAGTTTTTCGGAGACCATCAACTTAAGTAAGGATGACGGTTAGGACAAAAAGCAAATTGCCAAATCGCTATTTGCCTGATGTTCGCGCGCGTGCGGTCCAGATGGTATTTGAGCATCAAGGTTCATACGAAACGCAAGTGGGCGCGATTGCTGCCATTGCACCCCAGATTGGCTGTATTCCCCAGACTTTGAGCGGATTGACGCTTTCCACGGAAGAGCAAAGCTCACCCATCGTTAAGCGAGAGGCAACAAAATACAAAACTGTATCCAGAAATGTATCTACTGTCGCAATTAGTAAACTTTAAATGAACAAAAACAATTGCTTAATTTCAAATTTTGGCGGAGAGACAGGGATTCGAACCCTGGGAACCCGTGAAGGCTC
>TARA_R110002051_G_scaffold316478_1_pt1 | contig 12415 bp, 11 predicted proteins | sample TARA_R110002051 | Tara Oceans TARA_R110002051 (sample SAMEA4397023) | marine metagenome | biome: Polar Biome; feature: [MES] marine water layer (ENVO:01000295) within the mesopelagic zone...; material: water (ENVO:00002006), including particulate matter (ENVO:01000060) such...
AAAAAGAAGATTAGGTATTTCATTTTTAAACTCTTTAACTACGCGTAATGTCTCTTGATCTAAGATAACATCATCTAGCGTCTGCGGGCGATATTTTTCGACCCAAATTTTATCAAAATCAATCATATTTACTTTCCAGATGACCCAAACCCTTTTCCTCCGCGTTTTGATTCCATAATATCTCCTTCACTAACTTCAACATTATAGTTCCTATAAACTACAAACTGCGCGATTCTATCACCGGATTTAACTTCATAATCTGTATCAGTATTATTATACAACTTTATACCAGCATCTCCACGGTATCCTTGATCAATAATTCCAGGGTGCGGAATAATACCATGTTTAAATCCAAGGCCTGAACGACCTTCCACCTTTATCCAAAACCCGTGATCAATATACGCGAACCTTAATCCTACATTAACAACAGCAGAACCACGAGCTGGTATAACTCTATCTTCTACTGAAGATACATCTAATCCTGTGTCGTTTTCATCATTTTTAGAAGGAATAACCGCGTATACATTTGTCTTTTGAAATTTTACAGCTACTGTTGACATATACATATGATAAGGTATGTTGTAAAAAATTCAAGTGTAGATTAAATATAGGTGTAATGGCTGATGAAGAGTTAGATGGAGCGGTGAATGATATTATTGCACAGATAAAGAGTAATAATAGTACCGTACGTGAAAAGCGTGAAGATATAACTATAGACAAAGACAATTTAGAAGAGTTTATTATGACCTCTTCTGGAAAGCTTGTTAAAAAGTCTTTAGAACTTGTTGATAATGTTAATGACTACATTTCCTCCGCTCCGGAGAATAGAGATGTTGCAGCATTGGCAGAAGTAATTAAAGCAACTGCAGGGTCTATTGATACATTACAAAAGCTTCACAGCTCTAATGAGAGAAACGAAACACAGAAGGAAGTTAAGAAAATGGATGTTGAATCTAAAGAGAGGATAAACATTACAGATAATCAGACTAGAGTGCTTCTCTCTCGTGAAGATATTATGCAAGCATTGATTGATAGGGACGATGACCTTATTGATGTTTAAAAATCAAGCGTGTCGTCGCAAGTGTCTGTATCGTCGCATATATCTTTTCCTCTATCTAAATATTCTTGAAACTCTTCCATAGTACCGAACGGCATCCATACTGTTTCGCCAGTACTTGTAAGATGTGTATGTACACCAGATAAAGATCCGTTGGTTAGATCTAAAGTTTTATGCGCGGCACTTAAAGAGTTAGTAAACGTAGTAACATTCAACACACCCGGGAAAGTACCGAGACCTTCAATTACCGGATCACCTTGTGGCGACATTTGTGTACCTCCAATATTTGGATTTTCTCTCGGTTTCGACCCCGTTCCGCCCCGACCTGCAACTGTGTATAAATCAAATGAGCCGGACCCGGTAGATATTGTAAGACCGAAATTTGGTATCGATGGCCCGCAGCAGCAACTACAACAAACCTCAACACATTCTTCTTCTAACTTTTCATTTCCTTGTTCGTCAAAGGCTTTTCTTAAGAGAAGGACAGATTTACAAACTGCTTCATTTTTTGTTTTTGATATATTTTGATTCGGGTCAAAAAAGTTTATATCTCTCTTGTAAGTAAATAATCTAAACGCATCCGGACCGAGGTAGCCCGCAACTAGTTGAATAATATTATTTGCAATGCCTTTTAATATGTTACCAAATTTAACATCCTTAATCATTAGATTACCACACGCAACTGGCCCTGAACAGTAATCCCCTTTATATTCATTATTGACACGCTCTATAGAACGCCTGTCTATATACGGGTATGCACCATCGCTATATATTGCGCTTTCAGAGTTATAGTTAAAAACATCAGCGCATGTTGTCTGACAGTTATTAAGATTCCTTCGTAAAAAAGCCGGCGTCTTTTTATATAAATTTATCGATATGTCTTCAGATGCACCGACATACACCGGTACATTAGCGTTTTGTTGAGTTGTATTAGCTAAGGATGCTAAAGTGTCTGGGGAGGGAAAAAAACAATTTTCTTTACGACCTTGACCTCTATAAGGATTTTGCGCATACTGTACAACATAGTTTGTAAACGGTCCGTTATAAAGCTGCCTTATATAGTATAAAGCTGACTGTTCATCAATTTCTGGGTTACCACGTATAAGGTCATCAACAAATATTTGCAGCTGTCTTAGCCCTAATTGATACACCTTTTTAAATGATTGACACAGCTCTTTATCCTTATTTGTAAACTTATACCCTAATATTGGACCTCTATTTTGTCCCCTGCAATCCCGTTCTACAAGGGAATCAAATTGATCTTTAGTTAATTCTAAAGCTCTTAATGTTTCGATACTTTTGTTACATATAGCCATTTTAAGCGTCTTCTATTTTAGAGTCGGGTCCCACAAATGTTTTAACACATGAGATTACGTTAAAATACTTATCTTTTGTAAACAGGTGTCTTACCTTAGTTACAAACCACCTACCTAATAATTTTTTGTCTACAATTTGTTCTTTTTTGTTTCTCGTAAATACATCTATAAATTTGCCGGACCTTCTAGCCGTATCGCCAATATTATCAATAGCTAGCTGGAGGTTAAAAAAGGTTAAGTTAGAAACCATTTGAGCTTTTGCTATATTTCTTACATGCTCTTTTTTATATGGTAGAATAAAGGGCTTAAAAATATTACTCTTTGCTTCATTTAATGGTAGGAAGGGCTTCGGCACCCCACCAACACATTTAAAGACTTCGACAAACGACCTTGCCCATGCATCCTTAATATTTTTAATTGTCATTAATTCTTTAACTTCTATCCCTAGGTATTGGTCAGTTGTAGATATTGAATAATTTGTAAAGAACTCGTTACTCCATGTTACCATCGGGGTGGTAAAGTTTGTATTCTTTAACGCGTTAGTGTATTTATTAACCAGAACGCCCTCATCTACAGGATTACTTTTAACCGTACCGACAGTCGCACCATCAGTCAAATCTCCAACACCAAATGCCTCTTGTGTCAACTCCGAGTTTTGACCAAATATTTTACTTATGGGTCGTAGTTGATATTTTTTATTTACCCTGTTAAAAGTAAGCATTCCTTGACAAGCTAGATCACCATCGAGAAAATAATACAACCTAAGCAAATACTTGATTAGATCTGAATACCTAAATGATATTGGTGGGATAATATATTCCGGAAAGTTATCTATCACCATGTCACCTGGCTCCCAGTTCTTATAGTCAATGCAATCAGGTCCAATAACTTCTTCTAATATTTCTTGAATGATAGTACCGATAGCAACATGCTGTCCACCGCGTCCGCCGCCGCCATATCTTTTACCATATGGAATTTGTTCATTTAACTTAAAATAGTTTTCTTCAATTAAAGTATACGTTTTAAAGTTATTAGTTCTATCTGTTTTAGATACACTATTACTCTCATTAGCGATTACAAAATCATATTCTAATTGAATTTCGTCTGTTGGTCTCTTATCTTCTGTATTGTATAACTTTATACTAAACTTGTCCCTACCGTCTCCCCTTGTAAACACTGTGTTCTCTACGTAATCTAATGGATTATTAACCGTTACAGATGCACTTACAAACGGCTCAAAAAAGTTTTCTTCTAACTCAAAATGAACAATAGCAGATTTTGTAAATTGAATCTTACCTGGGCCTTCTGTACTCGGCCCTGTAAGATCGAATTTACAGTAAAACTTTGATCCGTTAATAGGGAATATTGGTTCCTCTGCCATTAGAAGTGTCTATTGCTGAAAGCAGTTGTATCAGTAATTTGCTGATAAATTAAAGCTCTATCAGCTTTTTTGATAAACTTTAATTGCATACCACCTTCAGCATAAAATTTGTTTTTAAGAAGAGGTTTATTTAATAAGTATATCATCCACCAGCTTTCAATATCACCATATAGATTATAAGATGTTGTTGTCAATGGCTCTCTTGACTTTACAGTATACAAGTCAAGTAACGTGGGATCTATATTATCTGGAAATTCAATCTTATTAAGAATGTTATAAAAGTAAAACTGCTTACCATTTTTACCTTCTGTGTATATTCTAAATATTCTCTCATACCGCGTCAATGGAAGCGGTTCTAATGCTTCTATGTCGTCTTGATATTTTCCTGTTGTACCTGTTAAACTCATGTTAATCAAAATTTGTACCTGTATTATCTCGGGTTGCTATTGGTGACGGCGGCCCCTCAAAATTTGGCCCTAACTGTCGTTGAGCTGCTAGACTCTGTTCTCTTAGTTCTCCGAGAGCTATTGCACGCTCTCTTTGATATTGGCTGCCAGCTTGACTTGGGGTTTGTACCATTTTCATAAAATTAGCTGCTTCTATTGTTAAAGATGTAAAGCTTAAACTAATTGTATAAGCTTCAGGAATGATAACACCGTTAATTTTTCTTCTTTGACCTAATAATGAAACATTAAAATTATCTAAAGAAGCCCACTCTATATATCGCAAACCGGGCACCTCAACGTGGTAGATCGCTGGAAAGGTGATGGCTAATGCCCCCTCCCTTCTAGGTCTATTTATCTTAGTAAACTCTTTTATAAACTTAGCATTTTTAGCTGGCGCGTCATCGTTTAAAGTATTAGATAAAACAAATTGAAACTCTAGACCTTGGTCAGTATTAGCATATTGATAAAATTTGGGGGTCTCAATAAAGCTACCTGGTGCACCTATAGTTTTAGCACCTTCCATTGTATCATTCATTCCTTGTAACCCCTTAATAAAGGTTTTTTCTGTAAACAAATCACCCGAGCCTTCTCCTTTTAGCGCAGAGAACCCAGCCTTTGCAAGATTACCTAGGTTTTCTACAATACCACCGCCAACAGACAGTACACCTTTACCTAACTCGAGGCCACCTCCTACAATTTTTTCACCGGCACCTGCTAAGTTTTCAATAGCTTCCGCTCCAATCATTCTTGCACCTCTCTGACTTATCGGAGAAAAAGTATCTGCATACTCATTACTAAATGCACGATATGCATCAGTAAAGAAGGGAAAGAAAAATGTTCCTAGTGTCTTCGATCCTTTGTATAATCCTTTATAAAATGCAATACCAGGATCTTCATCTCCTTCTAACATTCCCTCTAACTGAACAGTATTTAGATATCCGTTGACAAATTGTTGTAGTGCGTTGTTCTCTAACTGATGAGCAACTACAATAGCACAAGGAGCTTCTTCGCGAAGAGCTGAATTTCTTGGAACGGAAGTCCAATCATAATCTCTTACTATATCAGCGTCATCCATAATAATATTTATGTAAGGGTTCCTGGGGTATGCATACTATAAGGTGAGTTATAGAATTCTACTCTACTATCTGCAAAACTTGGGCCCTCCGGGCTCCCTTGCGCCTTAGATATACTCTCACCACTGCTACTCGGTACCGGTATTGCACGTGCACCACCGCCAGCAGAGCTAACCAGTTTTGCCGTGAGTTTAACTAAATGCTGTAAGTATACGTTAGAAGTTTTTATTTCATCTGTAATAGATGAAATGTTTGAAATTCGAATTGGTTGCGACCCAGCTCCAACTCCACCTGGTACACTACGTGAGAGTAGCTTATCAACAGCGCCACCTCGTTTAGCTCCTAAAATATCATCACTACTATTAAACCTTACAAACCTACCGCCTCTAAACATAAAGTCTTCAGCGTAAGGTATTTTTCCTTGTGATTGAGGTGAATACATATTAGTTCCACCGCTTAATGCTCTATCCGCAGCTATAGCTGCTCTTAATTTTTTATGGTGAGCGTCCCCTTCCCCTAGAGCAGTATGAACTTGCTCTAGACCCATACCCTGTTCAACCATCCGGTCAACCATCGGCTGTCGTTTTGCTGCTGCCTTTCTCTCTGCCTCAAACTCATTCTTTGCCCTACTAACAAATTCTCGAGCCTTTTCATCCCCTCGCATTGCTTTAGCCATTTGCCAAGCTCGTATTGCTGGTCTCACCTGTTCCTTATCAAACGTAAGACTCTCTTTCTCCATTCGATCTAATTCCTTTTGCTCATCTTTGTCAACCTTTTTACCTAACCCAATAATCCCCTTATTCGTACTGTACTCGTACTGCTTATCATTATATTGTTTTGAAAGCATTTGCTGCTTAATCTGTAATTCTTTTACCAACGCACCTAATGGATCACCACCGGCAGCTACTCTTTCCTGGTCTGCTTTTAGTCTATCCATTAAATTACCGTGACCTGCTTGGTACTGTCTATTTGATTCTGCAGCCGCCTTGTTCGCTTTGCTTACATCATAGACACCTTTTGCTATTAACGCTACATCAACAGCAGTTAACACCCACCCGACACCGGGGATGAATCTACTGCCCACCTTCGCGCCGATCTTAGCACCGGTTTTGACGGCGGCCTTCGTCCCGCCTTTCTTTAAGGCCTGTTGAGTCGTCTTCTTGGTGATCTTCTTAGTGTCTACCTTCGGTTTCTTAGTGTCTACCTTCGGTTTCTTAGTGTCTGCCTTCGGTTTCTTCTTTTGAGCTTTCTTCTTATCAGCATCTTGCTTCTTTTGAACTTTCTTCTTATCAGCATCAACTTTCTTTTGTTTCTTTAAGTCAGCCTTTTTTTGTTTAGCTAATTTTCTCCCCTTTCGATTAAAGAGCCTACTTCCAGCTGCACCGAGGATCCCGCCACTGGCGCCCATACCCAGCAGACCGCCAAGCTGAGCCATTATGTCAGACATGAACCCTCCTTCTTTATCCCCACCAGGTCCACCTCTACCTCCTCTACCAAGCTTACCACTAGCGATCTGCTTCAACAATTTGTTCATTTGCTCTTGTTGAGCTAAGGCTGCCTTTGCTGCAGGGTCTATAACTTTTGTTTTACCCTTTTCATCAGGCTTTAACTGTTGCATTACCTTATAAAAGGTCTTTGCAAAAAGCGTATACTCAGATACTAATCTAGGCTTATCGCGTCCTAAATTTGCTGATTTTGGCTTGTCTTGTTTTTTAAGAAACTTATACGCAATTTCTGTTTGTAGACGTACTTGAGTTGGGTCTACTTTAGTTCCTCCCTTTTTGCCAAATGTTGACCCTTTTGATTCTACTATATTCTTTACAACAGAATCATCACCCCCGGCCGATGCCGCGGCCATATTGCCTAGTGCATTTAGGATTGAATTTAGGGTAGCTACTAATTTTGGGTCATCCACATATATATTTATGCATCAGCACTAGGGTCGAATATATTGCCTTCAAAGAAGGCTGCATCTATTGATACATAACTATCACCAACAGCTAATATGTCAGCTTCATATTTTCCTATTTGTCTTAAGAAAGAAACTAGCTCATTGTATACACTCAACGGAAGCCTCTCAATTATATCAACCCTGTCTTGAATTTTAAGATCACTAAAAGCAACTATATCATTTTTAATAGAAATTGTATGTATATATTTGATTAATTCAAAAACAAAAACAGTTCCGACAGTTTCTGTTACATCTTCAGGATCAATTTTATCTAACTCAATTAAACATTTTGAAATTATTTCATTCTCTTCTTCTAGTGTTGGTATTCTTAATTTTAATTTAAGTGAGTCAACTGTAATTTCCCCTGTATTTACAAAACTTGCCTTTTCATTCTTACAGTTTTTAATTATATCTTCTAAAGAAGCGAATTCATAATCATCAGTTAGTGCTCTATCACCTAGAGAATGTTTTCTTAACTGAACTATAACAGGTACCCTATCGTAAGGGTAGAGCTTTTTTTCTTTAACATTTTTTAGTATAGCGTCATTTATTGAACGCGTAAACTCTAGTGAGCCGCGCGCACCACCAGTTGCAGTAGATATAATATCTTTTTGCTGCTTGAGGGTTAGAGGTAATGTTTCAACGCTTTTACCTAACGATGGTACATATATATTAAAATCTGTTTCGATGTCTGCGAGTTTCTTAAGAAACTCTTTTGCAGTGATATTCTCCATACACCTATTTATTAGTCGATAGTTTTTTGCAACTCGATATTTTGTTGCTGCGCCTCTTTCCTATACAAATCTAGATAATCTTCTATTTCATAAAAAGTGCAGTTTAATACAAAATTTATATCAGAAAATCGCTTACTTAATAAAAATAAATATTCTCTATAATTTTGTTCACTCACGCAATCAAATAGATTACTAACAAATAGCGATGAATTAAAATTTGTAAGGTCTATTTTATCTTTAGTGCCTAAAAGAGAAAATGTAAGATGGTCTGCGTGTCTATCGATAAACGACGTAATTACAGATAAACACGATGGGGGTAAATTTGATATAACATTATTGAACTCCTCATCAGATAATAAATCTAAATCAATAATTGAATCATCTAATTTTATCTGCCTCAACACACTAAGCATTGTATTAGAATCAACACAAAATCTTGAAGGGTAGTCAAATACAAATTCGAAACTATCATGCTTTATAGTAGTTTTAATATCTGCTAACTGGGAGAAAGATTCTAAAATATACTCTATATCAACATTAACGGATTTGTTATTTCGTTGTACAGATATAGAAGAATCAATACACTCACTCCTAAGTAGCATTAATGATATAAATTTTTCAACAGCGCTTAACCTAGGCGTTTGTATAAACCCTTCTAAGAACTTAATCTTACTACTTAGCGAATTCTTTAGCCAATGAAGTTCGTTTATATGTTTAAACTTGAAAACATTTAACTGTACCTTCTTTTTATTAAAAGGTATTTCAACTTCAACGAGCATACATTTTATATAGGGGCGTAATTCTTAAATGCAAAAGTTACGCTTTTTTCAAGAAATGTTTCATTATCGTAATCAATTGTATACCCTTCAACGTTAGTAGGGAATACATCTGTAAAGTTATATCCTTTACGTATTTCCCCTTTATGGTTATATTGCCTTAAAACTACATTAGGACAAAGCAAACCTCTATTAATTAAACCATCAATACCAACTGCTATCATCCACGGTCTAAAGAAATTATGCTCTAAGTCATCATCTGTATCAAAAATATTTACAGCTAACGTCCTAGTTAAAAATCCTTGCCGGCGATTAACACCATAAGCAGGTAAAAAGCCGCCTAAGTTTATATCTGCACCTGCTTCTAAAAATTCTGTCGTCTCGCCCGGAACTGAGACTTCACGCGCGACTAACGTATTGCCATTTGATACAAACTCTTCAGGTATGTTTTTTACTCTCCAGCTTTCACCAGCCTTTTCTAATGCTTGGTCGACTTGACCTCTTACAGAACCAGCATTAGAAAATTCTATCTTCCAAAGAGTCGGAAGCGAGAGGTAATATCTTGAGGGTCCTCCAACGCTATAGTTGCTAAGAAAATCGTATACTTCACCAGCCATTAATATTATTTAATCAGGTATCCGATTAAACATATATTAACTAAAGTCTCTATAGAAGTGGTAGGCGAATGTAGTAGTGAAGTTTAATACATCACCAGTACCATCAGCAATAGAATACTCAATATCACTAATTTCTCTAATTGATGCACCAACCAATTCGATGTTTCTTACATCGTTTAAGTTTTTATCTATCTGCACCAAATTAATTACTGATTCTTCTCCGGGCATGCCATATGCACCGGTGGATGTTTCATTATTAAACACTGCTCTTGAAGCTGCTTCTAACTTAGTTCTTAACTCACAATTTTCATCATGGTAGAATTCAATTGAATAACCAGCAGCGTTAGCATATGTTGCTCTGCCCGGTACTTGGAACTCTTGTCCAAAGTAATTAACATTAACGTTGTCAATGTTTCTGCCAGGTAAAGATGCTGTCCTAGCATAAACCAGGTCATCCTCTCCATCAAACCTAATACCGCCTATTAAGTCTATTTGCCTTACTCGAAATAGAAAATCTCGAGAAAATTGCTTCGATGCAGCTCTGGTAAAGAAGTTCTGAATAGTTGTTGCCATAATATTATTTAATTGTTTGATTCATTAACCACCGACTAATTCTTCAAAATTAGCATCTGTTCTAGTAGCGTAGAAGTTAACTAAGATAAACTCTGCGGTTCTTGTCGGTTTAATGTAGATGTCAACCACTAGCTCGTTAGCATCGATAACCGCTGCAGTGTTGTTTCTCTCATCACATACGATCAAGTAGTCGTATAAGCCTTCATTGTTCTTAGCCCTTTCAAAGATTGGAGTAAGTGTATTAACTAATCTAGTTCTGGTAAACTCTGTATTTTGTTCAAATACAAAGAACCTAGAAGCTTTCTTAGTTGGCCTCTCTAGTGATAAGAACAATCTTCTAACATTAATTCTATCAAATGCGCTCGATTTCTTAGAAAGTGTCTTTTGACCAAATATTACTAATCCCTGTGATGGGAATTGTGCTACTGGGTTAATGTTAGCTTTATAAAGCTCATCTCTTTGCTTTTGATTTGGATTAACTGCAATGTCATTTGCAAATGTTACAAGACCTCTAGTGAAACCAGCTGGTGCAAACCATGGGAAGGTTGCTGCATCAGTTCTTGCCATTGTTGCTCCAGCGAAACCAGAGAATGGGGCCCAAACTTGGCGACCTGAGTAGCTATCATAAACTAATGCCCAGTTACCATATGTAGTTGCATAAGAAGTATTTTCATTTTCAAACTGGTGTCTTATAGGCCAATATATATCTGTTTGGAAATTCTTATTCTTATCATCAAGAACCTTACCATCAGAACCTTGTACAAAGATCTGACGTAACGGATCAGCAATGAATATGCAATCTCCTCTACTTCCACCTAAGTAAGGCGGTGAAACAAACTGCTCAAACTTATTAAAGATAGTAGAGTAGTTATTTCTAAGAGTTAAAGCAGTTCCAGTAACATCATTAGATGTTCTTAAGCCGTTAACAGCTGCTGTAATATTATCTGTTGTTGCATATTCATCATAATATGTCTTATTGTCTGCACTAGCAATGGCGTAGATTGTACCTAAGCCACCCTCAACAACAACGTCAATGTCGTAAATTTCATCATTTCTGATTCCGTCGAGTGCTCTTTCTAACTTATTAGGAATATCGCCTAACTCTTTACCAATTGGTGACGATTCAGTATAAGCTCCAAGAGGGTAAAGGCTTTCTGCTTTACCTAATACTGAATCTATGCTAGTGTATAATCCAGCAGCAATTCCTGTTCTTGCTACTCCAGCAGCGGTAGTTTCTGTAGCTAATTGTGTAGTATATACTCTAACCCGCTTATTTACATCGCCATTAGCATCTAGAGCATTTGTACCTCTAAGTCTGTTAGAAACATAATCGTTAACTTTTACAACAACATTTCGTGACGAATCATCTCGTGACTCTACGAAGAACGGTTGATCTGCTCCGCCGTTAGGATTGAGCTTTGTTCTATAGTAGTTAATAGATCCAGCAATTCCGTCTGATAAGACGTAATCTAACTTAAATGCCTCATTTGCGTAAATTGATTTACGTAACTTAAATACACCTAAGCTTAAGATGTCATCATCATCTCTACCATCAATCTCATACTCTGTAAAGTTTTCTATTACTTGAGAGATTGTACCATCAGGACCAGTTTGGTAATTAGATGACAGTTTAAACACTTGTGTACCAGGAGGTATAATAGTAAACGATGTAGTAGATGCAGCAGATGCTGTAATTGTCTTTGTTGTTAAAATATTATTAAAGTTACTACCCGGTGTAGTATTTGTATTATCTGCAAGCCCAACATAATAACCTTCAAATTGGTTATTAACAGTTGAAGTCGACTTGTTTAAGATAACTGCACCAGCGGCACCTGCGTCAGTAATTGCAGAGAATGAATTTTTAAGTCCGGCTGTCTTTGACCATGTGAAAGCTGTACCATTTAAACCGCTAAGGTATTGTGCTTCAGTAAGTTCTAAATGTGTCGGTTCACCTAACACATATACTGCTGAAACTGTATCTAAGTCAGTTGAAATCTGTTGGTTTGAATATGCCGATATACTAAATGTATCACTTGTATCCGTCCATGGCTCAACTACTGAATCTGAAATAGTGCCGTATGTTTGAGCAGGAACTGAACCAGATAGTCCAATTCTCAAACTAAGTCCAATGCCCGATTGTGTAAAGTTAATTGTTTCACCGGAGCCCTTTGCAGTATTAATAGCGCCGGAGATAGTAGTAAGGATGGTTTGTAATGTGTTACCACCAGCCCGCGCTGTGCAAAGCGTTATGACGTTAGTAGTACCACCGCTGTTAATGTTAGTAGAAGATCCACTGTAAAAATGTGTGCCAGCAGGAAGTGAACCAGCCGGCGCACTTACACCAAAGACAATGGAGCTTAATATACCGCTACCTGATTGAATTCCAATTTCAACGCCAGAAAGAGCGTTTACATAATCAGTCGGAACTTGGGTTCTTGTAGCCGTTCCAGCAAAATTAAAGTTTAGTTGATAAGCACTTAATTGTCCTAAC
>TARA_R110002051_G_scaffold229006_1_pt1 | contig 12411 bp, 10 predicted proteins | sample TARA_R110002051 | Tara Oceans TARA_R110002051 (sample SAMEA4397023) | marine metagenome | biome: Polar Biome; feature: [MES] marine water layer (ENVO:01000295) within the mesopelagic zone...; material: water (ENVO:00002006), including particulate matter (ENVO:01000060) such...
TGCAGGACAATATGCTTGGATTTCATTATTAGTTGTTGCTTTAGTTTTATTTTTCTTCAGACGGATTTATGGCGAAGTGGTTGGCGCATTGCCACTAAATGGTGGTGCATACAATGCTTTACTAAACACAACAAAAAAATCTACAGCTTCTTTAGCTGCTTCTTTAACCGTTTTGTCCTATATGGCAACTGCTGTAATTTCTGCAAGTGAAGCTGTAAAATATGCACATAGTATATGGGAGGTTATTCCTGTAATTCCAGTAACAATAGGTTTGTTATTCCTGTTTATGGGATTGGTTATTTTAGGAATAGGCGAATCGTCTAAAGTAGCAATTGGGATTTTTATATTTCATTTGGTATCACTAACAATATTATGTGGCTTTTGTTTGTTTTTCTTATTCGAAAACGGAACGGAAACTTTGTTTGCTAATTTTAGCACACCAGTAAAAGGGGGTATAATCACAGCTTTATTTTTAGGGTTTTCGGCAGCAATGCTTGGGATTAGTGGTTTTGAAAGTTCAGCAAATTATGTGGAAGAACAACAAAAAGGGGTTTTCCCGAAAACCTTACGTAATATGTGGATTGTGGTCACGGTTTTTAATCCGCTTATTGCATTTTTGGCATTGTGTATTATTCCGATTTCTACTGTGGTTGAAAATCAAGATGCTTTACTTTCTATAATGGGAAAAACAGTGAGTGGTAATTGGTTATCCTTGTTAATTGGTATTGATGCTGCATTGGTTTTAAGTGGTGCAGTTCTGACTTCTTTTGTTGGTGTTGGTGGTTTAATGAAGCGTATGGCTTTGGATAGAATTTTACCTAAAGTGCTACTGAAACAAACAAAAAAAGGAAGTAACTATTTTATCTTCATACTATTTTTTGGACTTTGTGTTTCTATTTTATTGATTACCCAAGGCGATTTGGCAAAATTGGCTGGTGTGTACACCATAGCATTTCTATCGGTTATGATTTTATTTGGCATTGGAAACTTACTATTAAAAGTAAATCGTTCCTGTTTGCCAAGACCTGAAAAATCAAGTTGGCTAGGTTTGTTTATTGGTATTTTTGCAGTTGCTTCTGCTATTGTTGGTAATATAATATTGAACCCACAATATTTGTCCATTTTTATGGAATATCTTATTCCTACGTTAGCAGTAGTATTTTTTATGCTTTATCGCACAAAAATTTACAAGTTGTTTTTAATAATTCTTGATTATATTTTCCCTGATAAAAACAGCATTTTTTTAAAACTAAATAAGATTATAAAAAAGGCACTCAATGATGTGAACAAACAGCAATTTGTCTATTTTACTAATCATGATGATGTATCTGTTTTAAATAAAGTTTTACTTTATATTTCAGAAAATGAATCTACAAAGCGAGTTAAAATTGTAACTGTTTTGGATAAAGGCGAAACTATAGCTCCCAACCTCGAAAAAGATATTGATACTTTAGATAGAGCGTATCCATTAATACATGTTGAATTTATTGAAGAATCTGGTGTTTTTGGTCCGGAAAAAATCAAGGAACTATCTAAACGTTGGCATATTCCAACCAACTTTATGTTTATTGCATCGCCTGGACATAAGTTTCCTTATAAAATTCAGGAATTAGGTGAAGTAAGACTAATAATCTAATAAAAATGATGCAAAAATATTTTACAGAATTTAGAGTAGAGACTACCATCGTAATAATTATCGTTGGTACCATTCTATTTTCCGTACTAATTAATTGGTTTTTAAAGCGATTTATAAAAAAATCGCTTATTAATCATCATAGGGACCTTACAGGTTATCTGTTTCTAAAACATATTTTAACAGCATTAGTATATGTTATAGGTTTTGCCTTTGCATTAGTGCAAATACCAGAGTTTAAAATCGTAGGACACTCTCTACTGGCAGGTGCTGGTGTAATTTCGTTAATTGCAGGTTTGGCATCACAGCAAGCATTAAGCAATATCATGAGCGGTATTTTAATTGTTGTATTTAAGCCATTTAGAATAAATGATAAAATTACTTTAAGAGGCACTTTTACCGGAATTGTCGAAGATATTAACCTACGCCAAGTAGTGATAAGAGATTTTGAAAACAATCGAATCATCATACCAAACTCTGTCATTAGTAGCGACCTTATTGTAAATGCTCATATTGGTGATAAAAAGTGTTGTAAAATGATTGATATTGGGATTGGCTATTCATCAAATATGGCTCGTGCGTTGGAAATAATGAGAGAAGAAGTAAGCAATCATCCCTTGCATATTGATAGTCGCGCTCCTGAAGATATTGAGAATAATGTTCCTTTGGCTATTGCTAGAGTAACCGCTTTAGGTGACTCAGCTGTAAACTTAAGAGTTTGGGCTTGGGCAAAAGATTCTAATGATGGATATATAATGTACTGTGATTTATTAGAAAGTATTAAAACCCGTTTTGATGCTGAAAGCATTGAAATTCCTTTTCCTCAGCGAACTATTACATATCCTAAAGTCGATAAAAAAGATTAATAACTGAGATTATGGAAATTAAAAACACTAATCATATTTATAAAAATGAACTGAAAGCATCTGAAAAGTTTGCAATTTGGATAACCGATAAAATTGGGACTATTGGTTTTTTTCTTGTTATATTTTCTTGGACTATATTATGGTTAGGTTGGAATATGTTTGCTCCATCTCATTTACGTTTTGATCCTTATCCTGCTTTTGTATTGTGGCTCTTTATCTCTAATATGATACAAATTTTTTTGATGCCATTATTAATGGTTGGTCAAAATCTTCAGGCAAAACGGGCCGAAATTCGTGCTGAAAATGATTTTAATGTTAATATTAAAGCTGAAAAAGAAATCAATGCATTATTAAAAGAGGTCAAAGAATTAAAAGAAATGGTTGCTAAGCTAGTAATTAAATAAAAAAACTATTTTCTTAGTTTTTCCTTGATTTCATCGATTCGATGCATTGTTGCTTCATATCCAATATCAAAAAGTTCATCAGAACTTTTTACATCAAACATTCCGTAATTAAAGGATTTTTCAATTTCTAATGCTATATTACATTGATTAAAGCGATGCTGCATTGTTCCCCAAATTGCCAACTGAAGACATCTTTCCGCTATGTTTTTAATTCCCTTAACTTCGTTTCTTGTCTCGTGCGGACAAACACTTATTCCTATTACTTTTTCGCAATTTAGCAATAGAGGTTCAATAGGCAGATTATTCAGTAATCCACCATCAACATAAGTATTTGCATTAATCTTAACGGATTTGAACAGCAATGGTAATGCACAAGACGCTGACAAAACCTCGATTAACTTACCTTCTGAAATGATTTCAAATCTCCCAGAGTTAATATTTGAAATACAAACGTGCAACGGTAATTTTAAACTTTCAAAACTATCATTCTTTAAATGTGCTCTTAAAAAATCCTTCAAATAAGTAAGTTCAGTTAATCCTTTGTTTAAAAATCCTATTTTAAAAATTTTTAAAAACGCTTTATCGTGAGAGAGTTTTAATATTTCTTTTGGTGTATATCCAGCACAATATAGTGCGCCTATTATGCTTCCTGCACTCGTTCCTGATATTCTATCTGGAAATACGTTATTATCATTTAATGCCTTTAAAACACCAATATGCGCTGCTCCTCTTGCTCCACCACCTGAAAGTGCTATTCCAATTTTATCCACATTTAGGCTATTTAGAATTTATTTTTTTCATAATATCTTCCATCATTTCCACTTGTACTTCCTGAATGTTCAATAACTCTTGTTGTTGATGTATGATGAGATGGTCGAGTTTTTCATGCAAGGTTCGTATTTCTAATTCAGCTTTTAGATTAATCATATAATCTTGTTGCGCACGTTCTCTATCTTTTTCTTCTTGTCTGTTTTGGCTCATCATAATTACTGGTGCTTGTAAAGCTGCTAAACATGACAAAATCAAATTCAACAAAATAAAAGGATAAGGATCAAATCCTTTATTTGCTAAAAACAAAATGTTACCTGAAATCCAAATAAAAATAATAAGTGCAAACAAAATAATAAATTTCCAGCTTCCACCAAAAGCTGCCACTTTATCTGCTAATCGTTGACCATAAGAACTGTCCGTTATTTTTTTATCAGAAATAACACTTGCTGTTATTAGTTCTTGTTTTTCAATACTTGATAATACCTCTAGTTCAAGTTTTGAAAGCTCTCCAGCTTCACTAACAAGGTAGTTTTCAAGATATTTTTGACGAAACCTATTCAATTCTGAAAGTGAGAGTTTACTACTTTTATTGAAATCTGGTTGTTGTGATTTTATATATTCAAAAATTGATGTTCTAATATTCTTTGCCAAAATCATTTCAGATTTTGCAAATTCTTTATTTGAAATATTACTTTTGAAATTCTCCATATGTTTATGTTCTTATATGCTTTATTAGCTATACTACCGTTTTTCGTTTTATAAATCTGAATATTAAAAAAATTATGGCAACAGCTAAAAATCCAGCAATAATATAATACTCAATTTTTTGAATGTTTTTTAAGTAGGTAAGAATTAATTCTCCAAAAGCCATTCCAAGTATTGCGAATAATACTACCCAAATTATGGTACTTACGATACTGTACTTAAGAAAAGTAATAAACCATATCTTTTGTGTACCTAACACTAAAGGTGTTGCAATTCGTAATCCGTATAGAAATCGATAACTTATTAAAAATAGGGTTCTGTGCTTTTCTAATTTAGTATTTACAGCTTCAATTTTAGTTTTCCATTTGGGCGTGTTCATTAATTTTTCGGCTCTGTTTTTTCCCAAATTAAAACACACTACATCTGAGGTTATTGTAGCGATGATAGCAATACCTACAACCATCCAAATATTTAAATATCCGTGTGAAGCTGCTATTACTGCGGATAGAAATACCAGTTCGCCTTCGATAAAAATTCCGAAGAAGAAGCAAGTATATATCCATAGGTAGTGCAACATAACTTATTGTTTTTCGGGTCTTTTATAAGGACGTATTATTAATCCCAAAGGCCTATCGTAGCTTATATAGTTTGAAAACCAATCGATAAAAGCAACAAATTTATTACGGAAACCTACCAATGAAAAAATATGGATAAACATCCAAACTAACCAAGCAAATGTGCCTTGAAATTTCCAATTTGGTAAATCGACAACTGCTTTTTTCCTTCCAACGGTTGCCATAGTACCTTTGTCTTTATATTTGAATACTTTGAAAGGCTTACCAGCAATTTGTCTTAAAATATTTTTAGATAACTGCTCGCCTTGTTGCTGTGCCACAGGTGCAAGCATAGGCAATCCTTTTGGGTTTACTACGGAAAGATGTGATGCAACATCTCCAATTGCAAAAATGTTTTCAAAACCTAAAACTTGATTGTACTCGTTAACCGAAATACGATTACCACCCACGACAACTTCTTTTGGCAAACCATTTATAGGCGCACCTTTTACACCAGCAGTCCAAATAACCGTATCGGTCTGGAACGTAGTAGTATCTGCCAGAGTAATTTTAGTACCATCATAGGCGCTAACTTTTGCATTAAGGAATACTTTGACACCTAATTCTTTCAGATAGACTTCACTTTTCGCTGAAGCGTTTTCAGACATAGCAGCTAATAATTTAGGTGCTGCTTCGTATAGGTTAATGCTCATTTTTGAAATATCCAGTCCTGGGAAATCTTTCGGAATAACATAGCGTTTCATTTCTGCCAAAGCTCCTGCGAGTTCAATTCCTGCAGGACCGCCACCCACAATAGCGATATTTAGAATTTCATCCAAAGGCTCGCTCTTGTTTTCTTCCATTGCCTTTTCTAAATTCTGAAAAATGAAGCTTCGCATATTGAGGGCATCAGGAATGGACTTTAAAGTCAATAATTTGTCCTTTACTGGTTCAAAGTTGAAGAAATTGTTTTGGCTTCCTGTAGCGATAATTAAATAATCAAAAGCAATTGTCCCTGCCGATGTTGCAATGGTGTTTTCTTCCGAAGTAACAGAAAAGACCTCTGCCATTCTGAAACTCACATTCTCATAATTTCTAAAAATACGACGTACAGGATAGGCAATACTTCCAGGTTCTAATCCGCCAGTTGCTACCTGATACATTAAAGGTTGGAAATTGTGGTAATTGTGTTGGTCGATTAACAACACATCCACAGGCTTATTTTTAAAGCATTTTGCCATAGCGATACCTCCAAAGCCTGCACCTATAATTACTATTTTCGGTTGTTTAATCATTTATCAGAATATTAAATTACGTGCTATTAAATGAATCCCATTATTAGCACCAAGTACTGCTACTCTTAGCGAGTTGCCAGGTTGCTCGTAATGCTGTTCTTTATACATATTACCTATTTAAAAGGTTATATCTGATCAATAATTTGAATAAAATTCTCATTCCAATAGGCTGTATGCAAATAGGTCGTACTATCTCCAAATCTAACTATAATAATATTTTTTTCTGGGTACACATATAGATATTGCCCATAAAGACCAATAGCATAAAAACTACCATATTTAAGTGGCCCAATGCCCCAATTATTATTGTAAAAATGTTTATTGTTGCCTTCTGGGTCTGGATGAGTTGAATAATCTACCCATTTTTTTGATATAATTTGCTGTCCTTCCCAATTCCCTTTATTTAAATATAATCTTGCAAATTTTGCAAAATCGATAGGTCGTGCTTGTAAACAACAAAAAGCCTTTTCTATGGCTTGGTCATCATCTCTATCTAAACTCCAATTAGCAGGTGCTTCCATACCTAAAGGTTTCCAAATTTTTTGTTCTAAATAATTTGAAATAGTGCCACCTGTAATTTTTTCTATTATATAAGCCAAGAGCAATGTATTCTCGCTACTGTAATGAAAAAATTCGTTTGGTGCAGTTTCAATCGTTGGGTTTAGCATGCGTTTTCTCAAATCTTTTCCCCAAAAAAATTGAGAATTATCTGAACTCAATGCCAATTTACCTTCGCTAAATTTAATACCAGAAGTATGATGCAATAAATTCTTTATGGTTATTTTGTTAAAACCTTCTTTATCTGCAAATTCTGGAATGTAATTAGTTATTGGGTCATTAATACTTTTTATTCTCCCTTCATCTATTAAAATGCCAATAAGTGTTGAAACTATTGGTTTTGCGACAGAGAAACTAGACAACTCGGTCTCTCGATTGTAATCCTTTTGGTAGTTTTCATAAAGGATAGTATCATTTCTAATAATAAGAAACGAAATAGTCTTGTGTGTTTTAACAAAGCTATCTAATTTAATATTTGTGGCATTAAAATCACTACTCAGCATTCCGATTTTTTCGCCTAACTGATAATCCTTAATAGGCTGAATAAAATTAAAAACTGAATCGCTGTTTTCTATAATTCTACTAGGAAAATGCTTGTATGATTTTTGTGATGGAATCGCACCAAAACTTAAAGGTCGCAATGCAGAGCAAGCACTTAATAGGACTAATATAACGATAAAAAATGCAAATTTATATTTCATTCTATTCCTTAATTATCTTCAAAATCGTAGGCAATACAATCAACAATAGAGGTAACGCAAACACCAATCCTCCAATTACAGCTATTGCCAAAGGTTGATGTAATTGTGCTCCAGCACCTATACCTAAAGCTAATGGCGCCAATGCCATTATTGCAGCAAATGCGGTCATTAATTTAGGCCGTAAACGTGCTGCAATAGAATATTCAATTTTTTCAATATGCGATAAAGAGCTATCACTTTCTTGATATTGTCTATATGTGAAAATTGAGTTTTCGCCAATTATCCCAACAATCATAATGATTCCTGTATAACTACCAACATTTAATGGTGTACCTGTTAAATACAGACTCAATAAACTTCCGGCTACTCCTAAAACTGCTATGACGATAATAGCCAAGGCAATTTTTACTTTTCTGAACAAAAACAAAATCACAATAAAAACCAGTAAAATGGCAGAAACCAAAATCATCATTAATTCTTTAAACGCCTTTTGCTGTTCTTTGTAAGCACCGCCATATTCAATGGAATAACCGGCAGGAAGCGATATATTTTTAGTTAAATGACTTTGAATGTCTTTGAGTGTAGAACCTAAATCGCGATTGTTTAATCGTGCGGTAATCACACCCATAGATTTTTGATTTTCACGGTTGATTTCGGCAACACCTTTGCCCATTTCGATAGTCGCCACTTGATTGATGGGAACGCTTGAACCGTTAGGTAATAAAATTGCGGTGTTGTTTATATCCGACACCGAAGTTTTATGGGCATCTGGATAAATTAAACGGATATCAACCATTTGCTCTTTATCAATCATTGAACTTACTACAGTTCCTTCAATTTGGGTTTGTAGCTGCAATTGAAAATCTGAAACAGTCATTCCCAATTGTGCCAGTTTAGTCACATTAGGTACTATGGATAAACTTGGACCTGCCACAATAATTCCGTCATTGACATCTGCTGTTCCTGGAACTGTTTCAATTGCTGTAGCTATTTCTTGTGATAAACTTTCCAGCGTATTCACATTTGTTCCAAAAACCTTTATCTCAATAGGCTGAACAGAACTCATCAAATCGCCTAACATATCGCCAATTACCTGCCCAAAATCAATGGTTAATTGTGGCACTTTTTCTTCGATACGTTTTCGTATTTCGTCTGAAACTTCAGTAGTAGTTTTGTTACGTTTGTCTTTCAGCTTAATTAAATAATCGCCACGATTAGGTTCGGTAATAAAAAATCCCATTTGTGTTCCTAATCTTGCTGAATAGGCTTCCACTTCTGGCTGCGTATCCAAAACTCCGTTTACGATTTGCAACATCCTATCCGTTTCTTCCAAGGTTGTGCCTGAAGGACTGTTATAATCCAAAACAATGCTTCCTTCGTCCATTTCTGGTAAAAATCCTGAAGGTAATTTTGAAGGAATTATTACGAGTATGGCAACACAGACGATTAAAAATAAAATTCCAATAATTGGTTTTCCCAATACATTATGAATCCATTTTGTTTTTGGTTCGTGCTTGCGCTTGATCGATTTATTTTTGGTAAATAGAATTGATAGTACAGGCACAACTAACCAAGTCACTAAAAAGGATGCTGATAAGGCAATAATCATACTAAACGCCATCACTTGAAAGTAGGCACCAGCAATACCTGTCATTAAAACAAACGGAATGAAAATAACCAATGTGCTTAATGAAGAACCTATCATTGCCGGAAACAAATGTGTTATGGCTTCGTGAGCGACCCAACTCATTGGTTCATCTGGATTTTCTTCACGTATTTTATGAATTTGTTCTATGATAATAACCACATCATCTATCATCAATCCAATGGCTGCTGCAACTGCGCCCAAAGTCATTATATTAAATGTGTAGCCAATGGCATCAAGAATAATAAGTGTTAATGACAACGACACAGGAATGGTAAATAACACAACCATACTTGCAGAAAACGAGCGCAGGAATAAAATAACTACTAAAAGCGCCAAGACCAAACCAATCCACAGGACATCTTTAATACTTGCAATACTGGTGTTTACAAAATCTGCTTGTTTATAATAGGGTTTCAAAACCACACCTTTAGGTAGAGTTTTTGACAATTCTGCAACCTTTTGTTCTATGGTATTATTGACTTCAATCAGATTTGCATTGGGCTGTTTTACTATGGCTATAATGGGTACGTTTTTACCATTGGCAAGAATTTTTACATATTCTTTAACCTCATTAACTTCAATGGTAGCAACATCTTTTAAACGAATCAATCTATTCGGGCTGTTGATAATGACCAAGTTTTGTAAATCGTCAATATCATCCACAGCATTATCCGTAAGTGTCAAATACATTCGATTAAAATCGGTAATATATCCGTTGGATTGCAATAAGTTAGAATTGATAATGGCATTCTGAATGGCAGAAACAGAAATCCCCAAAGAATTAATCACATCTGGTTTTAATATAACTTGAAATTCTTTGTCTTTTCCGCCTATGACCGCGATATCTGAAACGCCAGGTGTTGCTGCAAGAAATGGCTTTACTTGATATTTTGCGATTTTCTTTAAATCGACCTGTGAGAGTCCTTCGCCTTCCAAAGAATAACCCATTACTGGCAAAATAGAAGGGTTCATTTTTTCTACAGAAAATACCGTGTTGGGCAAAATATTACCTTGAGATTGATTGATAAATGATTCAATTTGTGATTTAGCCACATCAATATTGGTACTCCAGTCTAAAAACACAGAAATCTCACAACTCCCGCGAGAGGTCGTACTTTTGATATATTGCAACCCTTCAGTACGACGAATAATATTTTCTAACGGAATGGTTACCGTTGTCATCATTTTATCTACTGGTTGCTGACCAGCATCTGCAATGACTTTTATCTTCGGAAATGTGATGTCTGGAAATAAACCTGTTTTTAAATTCTGATAGGTAAAAACACCGCCAATAAGTATCAATATACCTATAGCCAGAAGTGGAAATTTATAATTTGAATGCAGTTTTTTCATTGCTTTTTAATACTTACAATTGTTGAATCCTGCATTTGGTAACCACCCTCGGTAATGACCAAATCATTTATTTTTAGATTTTCAGATTTTATTTGAACAAGAGAATCATTGCGCAACAATGGCGTTACTTTTTGCTTTCGCGAAAGCGTATCATTGACAACTTTCATTACCCAAAATTCAGTCAATAATTCGTTGGTTTGCAATGCTGTTTTAGGGATGGTCATTGCAGACGCATCTTCTCTGTATATTGTTTTAACCTGCACATTCAAATTTTCTGGCAGGTCGCCATCTGGTAGGGCAATTAAAAAAATTTGAGATTGTGCTAATGGGTCTATTGTTGGTAATTTACCTGTGATTTTTGCAGTAATTATTTCTTCATTTTGCAGTAAGATTTCACAATTTGTGCCTATTGTTACATAATCTTCATACTCATAAGGCACATTTACTTGTACTACAAGAGATTTTGGCTGTACTATCGTTGCCAGTACATCGCCTTCTGCCAAATAGTCGTTCGTGGTAACGTTCAGAATTGTAATCACTCCCGTAGCATTACTTTGAATACTCTGGGGCTTTACGAATTTTGACAAAGAACTGTCGATCTTTACAGCTTCTTTGAGTGCGTCCTGTTCCTTCGTACGGATAGTTGCAAAAGTTTGTCCGGTTCGAACGGGGTCCCCTATTTTGTATTTCATCCAAGAGATGTAGCCCGTAACATTAGAGCGGATATTCTCCTTTTGCTGAAATTGAGTGACACCATTGAACGTCAGGTATTCCTTAATATCATACTGCTGAACTTCGGCCACCTGAACGCTTATAGGCGCTTTTTTTTCTATAGAGTTATCTGTTTTATTTTTACAGGAAAGCACTAGTAAAAAGACCATGAAAATCGAGAGTTTTTTTACGTATTGATGATTCATATATTACCAGTTTATAAAGTTGTATTGGCTCTGCAACAACCAACGATTGGTCTGCATTTGCAACTTCGTTTGAATATTTAATTTGTAGGTCTGGATGACATTCAGGTAATCGACAATGGATACCTGGCCTTGCACCAATTTACCTTTGTAAATCTCAAGTACATTCCGCTGTTTTTGTAGTTGTTCCTCAATATCCTGCATATTATCTTCCAAAGCGGTCAGTTGCGCTTCAATGCTCTTTAAATTGTTTTCCAATTGTATTTCGGCATTTTCCTTATAAAATTCAAGGTTTTCTTTTTTAATTTCATTCTGCTGCGCATTGTACTTACGCTGTTTTCCGTCGTAGATAGGTACTGTAAGCCGTAATCCTGCACTTAACCCGACCCTTCTTTCAATATTGGTTAATACGACGGCATTCAGGCCTGTATTACCATATAAACTAAGTTGTGGTTTGTACCGATTCTCAAAAACATTCTGGTCAGCTTGTACCTGTAAGCTGTCATTCTGGAATTTGCGTTGATAAAAATTTGATACGGGCTCGGCTGCGGTCAAGAGATTAGGAATGGAAAGACTATCTGTTTCTGCTAAGGGTATTCCACTCAAGCTATACAACTGATTGATACCGATGTTGAGATTGGTGTTGATTTGCTGAAGCTCCAGTTTTTTCGAATCGATGTCCAATTGCAATAATAAGTAATCGCTCTCCATCAAGACTGCTCTTTTTACCAAAAGTTCAATCACCTTCAATCGATTTTCAAGGTTCTTTAGAATTTCATTGGTGAAATTTTTCTGTAGTTGCAGTTGATACGTCATGATATAAGCATCGGTAATATTCTTGACCAAATTATGCTCGATGTCTTCTGCAGATAAGGAAAGTGTATTGTTTTGAACCTGATTCTGGAATAGCAGATTATCGACCATTTTTTGATTGAACAGATTTTTGGTGACATTCAACTGTGCGGAATAGAGTCCACCGTTGGTAATTCCAACATCATAGCCATATGCC